>Ga0209084_1001121_pt1 | contig 23353 bp, 14 predicted proteins | sample C_130820_MF_Meta_FD_187309 | JGI IMG/M metagenome (GOLD analysis project Ga0209084, IMG submission 187309) | Freshwater microbial communities from Lake Croche, Canada to study carbon cycling - C_130820_MF_MetaG (SPAdes) (version 2) | ecosystem: Environmental > Aquatic > Freshwater > Lake...
AAAGAAGCAAATAAGCTTAAGGCTTCTATGGAAAGGGCAGCAGCACTTGAAGCAGGATATCCAAGATGGGCTATGCAAACTGGAGGGATTCCAGGATTTATTCAAGGTCTTACCCCACTACCAATGGCAGGAGATTTGCCTAGCACCATTGTTTACGATATTGATAAGACCTTGGCGGGAAGTGTAGATTTTACCAAAGCAGCAGGACAAAATACATTAGATGCTTGGGCATTAGCAGCAGAAAATGCTCCAGTAAATTCAGCAGAGTTAGCAAAGTATAATTTCCTTAAATCAATGGGTCACAAAATGGCTGTTGTTACTGCTCGTGGTGCCAAGTATGACCAAATGACACTTTCTTGGCTAGAAAGCAATGGCATCAAGTTTGACGAGTTTATCTCTAGACCAAATGGAGTTACATCATCAGATCCAGTATTCAAGCGTTCAGTTCTTGAAGAAATGATGAGTCGTGCAAATATTGCAGGGTTTATTGACGACAAGCCCGCTAACCTAAAGATGGCTTCTAAGCTAGGTATTCCTGCTATTGAAGCAATTTCTGTAATGCCTAAGTTACAATCTGGAGGAAGCCCTTGGGTTCCAGGAAGTGGAGAGGGAGATAGAATTCCTGCTATGCTTGAGCCTGGCGAATTTGTTGTAAATAAAAAAGCTGCAAAACAATATGGTGGATTACTAAATGACATTAACTTTAATCAAGCACCTAGATTCCAAAAAGGCGGAGTTACAGGATTTGATACGGGCGGAAATACTATTGAAGATATTTGGGGTGATGGTCAAAAAACATTTAGAGCAGCACAATGGCAAGGACCAAGATTACCAATTGATTATGGATTTGTAACTAGAACTAAAGAACTTAACCGTCATCCATATTTTGCAACTGAAGAAGAAGCAGAAGAATATGTAAGAACAGAAGTTGCAATGAAAAGTCTTTCTGATACAGAAAAAAATGAATTAAGATCTTTACGTCAATTTGTAAATGATGAAAAAAATCTAAATTATCTTGCTAGTGTTTGGCAACAAGGTTCAGCGGGAATTAGAAATCATCCAGAAAGACTAGAAGCCCTATTATCCTACTTTATGCCAATCAAAGATGCAATGACTTTGAGAAGAAAAACAACTCTTGGTGTTCCAGGAGAAATGCCAACAGAACAACAAATTTCAATTTTGGATGCTCTTTCTTCTGGAGCTTATGACAGTATTATTGGAAAAAAGATCAATCTTACTGGTACTCCATCTGCTTATACAGAATGGGGATTTGATTGGTTAACTGCTAAAGATTTTCAGGGTAAGATACAAAACACAGAGTTTAGAGAAAATCAATTAACAAAAGCGAAAGAACAATTTGAAAGTGCAAAAAGACAAGTTGAAGCTTTAAACGACCCAAACCCCCAGATAGCTGCCATGTCTAGAAGGTATTTGGAAGATAGATTCAGTGGCTGGACTAGTCGCAAGGGAGTTCCATTTGAAGAAAATGTAGCAACATACTTAGATCTGCATGAAAGAGCAATTGTAAGTGCACAAGAAGATCTTGCAAAGCTTAAGCCTATGGGTAGAGAACCAAAAGAAGTTATGTTCCAAAGATTATTTAAGCCAGGAACATCAATGCTGGATATTACAAAAATTAATCCTAATGAAAAATATCGTGGAACTACACTTATGGAAAGAGAGTGGATTACTGGTCCAGGAAATCCAACAATAGAATCTGTTTCCCAAGCATGGGTTCCACCAGATAAAATGATTGGTGGTCAAAAAGCATATCAACAAGCAATTGAAAATAATTTATTCCCATATGTATTAAATATGAAACAACGTGGTGGAATTCAGGGATTTGAAATTGGTGGAGGATATACATTAGAATCATTAGTAGATGATTGGCAACAGGGTCCTAAAAAAATTAGAAATTACCCCGAAAAACTTAAAGCATTATTGTCTAGTCTTAGTCCAATTCAAAAAAATATGATTCTTAGAAGAAAGACTAGACTTGGTGTTCCAGGAGAAATGCCTCAAGGACAACAAGTTGCTATTATGCAAGCCCTTGAAACTGGTGATTATGAAAGTATTCTTGGTAAAAGATTTAATTTAACTGGAAAGCCTTCGGCATATACAGAGTGGGGATTTGACTGGCTTGCGAGTAAAGAATTTACCGATGACCCTCAAAAATTAGAATTTGCTCGATATCAGTTAGAAGTAGCAGAAAAAAGTTTAGCTTCCACTAAATCTGCTATAGATTCAGTAATTAATCAACCAGACACAATGCACACAAAATTTGTTGCAAAGCCTTGGCTTGAAGGCAGATTTAGAGGCTGGAAAGATGACGGAACAACTTTTGAAGAAAAGATGGCTATTTATCTAAAACATAAAGAAGAAGATGTTTTGAGAGAAAGGGCAAATGTTGCTAGATTTATGCCCTATGGTAAAGAGCCAACCGATGTTATGATTCAAAGGGAATTTAAGAAGGGTCATCCAATGCTGGATGTTTCAGCAGCAAAGCCTGATGCAAAATATCGTGGCAGAAGTATAATGGAAAGAGAATGGATCACTGGTTCTAGTCGACCAAGACTAGAATCTATTTCTCAAGTGTGGATTCCACCAAATAAAATGATTGGTGGTCAAAGAGCATACCAACAAGCAATTGAAAAGAATTTATTCCCATATGTATTGAATATGAAGCAACGGGGTGGCATTCAAGGTTTTGCTGAAGGACTAACATCTGCAACAGGCTTAAATGACGGTGGAATTAAAAATGTTTTTGCAAAAAATCAAAATTTTGTTGGTCACGAATCAATGGAATTTGTTTATGATCTTGGAGATGACAAGGGAGTAGCACTTAAATTAATGAGGATGAGGGACGTAGAAGCTGATGGCTGGTACGTTTCAGAACTTTTTAAAAATGATGCTTCTTCAAAAACAGTTGCACAAATTTTAACTCATGCTAGAGAATACCTTCAATCCAGAGGAGAGGATTTCTCTATAGCAGCAATGTTAGAATACGGAAGCTATTCTCCAGATTCAAGAGCAATTATTCAAAATTTGATGAAATCTGGAAGTTTAGAAATACCTACTTCTAAATTAAAAACAAACACCTATGACAAGAGTGCTGGAAGATATCACGCTCAAGACACAATTTGGAAAGCCAATAATATAAAAGATGGTTGGGAAAATATTCCAGAATTATCAAACTGGGTTAAAAAATACAGAGCATTTAGATCAATGCCAATTGCAGCTCAAGTTGGTGGAGGAATTAAAGGATTTGCTGAAGGATTAACATCCAAAACAGGATTGCCCGAAAGATATCTTGGCACAGAGTTTGATAATTGGGAGCAAGTGGGAGATCCTACTGGGCTACACTTCTTACAAGATCATGGAAACGGTACTGGTGCTTATGTAGGAATTAGAAATGGAGTCGAAAACGGTTATGGTGTTCCTGGCTGGTATATAGAAACGGCTATGGCTCACGGAGTACCTCAAACAGCAATAGTTGAATTACTAGTAGAAGCAAGAAAAAAATTACAAGAATATGGGCAAGATTTTTCTATTTCTGCTATAAAAGAAGGCGGAAGCTATTCTAGTCATAGCGCACCAATGCTTTTAGCTTTAGAAAAAATGGGGTTAATTTCGTTTACTGAAGAAGAAAGGCTTGCACTACTCAACAAAGATTTGACTAAAAAGGGACCAATTGAAATAAATGGTTTGGGCAAAGCTACTGCACAAGGATATATTACTAACACTATAGATCAGTTTAAATATGCATATGGTAGCGGTAACAATACAGATCCATTTGATGAAAATCCTGGAACAATAGAGCGAACAAAGGGTCTTCCTGACTGGAAAAAAGAATTTTTAAAGCAAAGGAGAATACCTTTATTTGAAAAAATGGGTGGCAGTATTCCAGGATTCCAAACTGGAGTTACATCTCCTTGGGTTCCAGGAAGCGGGGATGGAGATAGGGTTCCCGCCATGCTTGAACCAGGTGAATTTGTTGTTAATAAAAATGCAGCAAAACAATATGGCGGATTACTAAATCATCTTAATTGGGAAGCTGCTCCAAGATTTGCAACAGGTTTTACTGGGGGTATGAGGGTATCTCAGGGGGCACAAGAACTACTTAACATGAATCGTGAGCAAGATCGTGGACTAATGGTTAAGGGTGCTCCTGGAGCCTATAGTATGATGACTAGAAATATGGAAGCATTTTCTAGAGGCATGGCTAAAACAATTACTCCTATGGATGCTTATAGAACTTCTGTAATTCGTGGACAACTAGCATTGCAAGAATTCCCAGGAAAAATTAGAAAATTTTCCACAGACATTAGAAAATCTTTCACAGATAATTATCAATGGGGTAAAGGATTAAGTGGAGGTGTATCAAGTGCAATTAATACTGGAAGACAAATTGGTGCAGGGCTATTTGGAACAGCAGGATTAGCAGCAGCACAAATATCAAAAATTAAATCTGGTTATCAATGGGGTAAAGGATTAAGTTCAGGAGCTTTTGGGTTAGGTCGTGAAGCAGGTGCAGGGGCATTTGGTACTACTGGATTAGTAGTTGGACAAGCGATGGCAAATGCTCAAAAAGCATTATCTGGATTTAAAACTGGCTTGCAAAACCCAGATATAGCATTCAAAAACCTCCCTGACTATTTTAATAAAACAACTGCTGCAGCTATTAATATGGGTGCTCGTTTAAGAAATGCTGCAGATTCTATCAAAAATGGATTTAGTTCTGGTAGAGCAATGCCAGGATTTTTGGGATCGCCAGGTCAAGGAAATATGCTGGAAAGAGGCTCATATAATCTTGGAGCAACTTTAACAGCACCAATTAAATCAATAGGAACTATTTTTTCTAAAGTTTCTGGAAATATAAAATCTAATTTTATGGCTGGTCGTGGCTTAATAAGAGGTGAAGTTGCTGACGGTGGAGCAAATGCTTATATGGGTAGCACTACAATTGCTAATAGAATTAGGGGCGTTAGTGGAGGATTTGGTGCACTAGTTGGTGTTATGGAAAAGGGTGTAAAGGGAGTTCGTAGTTTTTCAACAGCAATTTCTGCGTTAAATGCTCGTCTTGTAAGTGGAGTAAATGCTGCAAATTCTCAAGGAATGACATTTAAACAGGGAATGAATATTGGTCAAGGAAAGCAACTGGTTGGAACTGGTCAATATAAGACCACAATGGTCCCTATGACCACTACCGATAGAGGTGGAAATATAATACCAGTTCTAACTAAATCTGGCGATCAAAAAATGATAGAACAAAAAGAAGAAAATATGCGTAAGGGAACTATGAGTGATACTAGAGGATTTAAGGGTAAAGCTGGATACATATGGGGAAAGCAAGCTGCTGGTGGAATGATGGGTATGATGGGTGGTCAGATGGCAGGAATGGCAGGAATGCAGATGACTGCCAATATGCAAGAGGGAATGACTAAGAGTACACTTAGCGGTGCAAGTATGGGTGCTATGATGGGCGGTATGATTCCAGGATTAGGACCAGTTGGTGGAGCGATGATTGGTGCAATTGCTGGTGGAGCAATGAAAGCTTATGGTCAATGGAAAGAAAAATTAAAAAATCAAGCAGATTTACTTACTGATTCTCTCACAATGGATTCTGTTGCAATGCAACACTTGGGGGTAACAGCAAGAGATTTTTCAAATATTGTTTACAATGCTTCTGGAAAAATTGTAAAATCATCTTCCGAATTTCAACAAGGAGTGCAAGATTATAAAACTTCTCAAGATCCACTTATTGTTTCAGCTTTAAAGGGTTTGGCAGATATTGCTCAAGGTGGGGATATTACAAAAATTGAAGACTTGATGAGAGCAAGATTTGGTGGTCAACTTTTAGCAACAAATGGTTCTCCAGAAGCTAGAAAAAAAATGTATACAGATATGCAGCAGTTTATGACTGCTGGCAATGTTGGTTCACTTACAAGACAAACTATTATTTCTGGATATAAAAATATAAAAACGCCAGAGCAAGCCCTTTCTGAAATTTCAAAAAATATTGTTTACGAAACACCAGAAACAGTAGAAGGATTTAAAATGCCTGGAGTTAAAACTGGAAATAGAGCTGGTGGCGGTGGGAGTAGAGATCGTGCTAAAGCAGCTGCATTCCATAATCAATCACTTGGCACTGAGTCTGCATCAGCCTTATACTCAATGCAAACAACAGCAGATCCACTACAATTAGGCAAAGCTTTTGATAATTCAAAAGGACAAGCAAAAGATTGGATGGATTCTGTAAATAAATCTAAAGATACTTGGATAAATTTTAAGGATATTATTAAAAAATCTGACCCAGCAATGGCTCAACTTGATACTCATATGCATAATCTTGGAGTTACTACATTACAAGTAACTAGAATAAATAGTCTTTATCAAGCTGGTCTTGCTCAAATGACTGATGAACAATTAAAAGAAATTAAAGCTAATCCTACCTTGCTAACTGGATTAGAATTAGAAGCAGCAGCAAGACAATCTGTAAACTCTACTTTTTCAGAATATCTTGCAAATGCTCAAGCACATGATGCACAAATGGCAACACAAAATTCGTCAGAGCAAAAAGCAGCCGACAAAGCTAAAGCAGAACAAGATAGATTAAATGATCTTATCGATGGTGTAAATACCTATATTGATTCTGAACAAAAAAAGATTAATAAAATTCAAAAAGAAAAATCCGCTTATGACAGTTTAATGCAAGCCCAGGAACAAAGTATTCAAAATGAAAATACTTTAAACAATTTAAAGTCTGCTGTAACTAGAGCAAGAGCAGGTGGAGATTTGCTTGCAATGGCAGATGCTCAAGGTAACTACAATGCTGAATTACAAAAGCAAGCAGACGAAAAAGCAAAGCAAGCAAAAGATGCTAACTACGATAAGATGATGGAAAAACATCAAAACAACATTGATGCTGCACAAAATAAAATTACTGGTTACGAAAAGGCATTAAAAAATCTAGAAAAGTCTACAGCAAATGCAGCAAAAGTTGCTGGAGAAAATTGGAATATTATTGCAAGTAAAGCAACTCCTGCAACAGATGCTGTGAATGGAATTAATGATTCAGTTTATGGAACAGCAATGAAAGGTGGATGGAATAATGCTCAAGAATTATATGAAAAAGTTCTTGGAGAAGATAAAGGAATGGCTGGAAAATTAAAAAAGGCTGGAATGAAGGCTGGAGATTTAAAGAAAGCTATTTTTGATTTTGCTAAAAGTGCATCGGGTACAGAAATGCAAACTGCAAACGAAAAGATTGATGCTTTTGGCAATAAGTTAGATGGAATTGCCGATAAATCTAAACGTCTAAAGGTAGCTCAAATGCTACAAGCTACACTTACTTCTCAAATTGCTAGTGGACAACTTAAAACTAAAGAAGATGTCAAAAAAGCCATACCAAAAAATTTATCCCTGATTGAAGAATTCTATAATGTTACAGATACTGGCACTGCAACAAAAAAAGCAAAAGATGGAGACTACGGCTATTTTAATAATAAAAGAATTATGTTTTCTGGTGGAAAGTGGTACAACATGCATTTTTCCAGAAACGGTGATACAAAAACATTATTAAAGCATCAGCCCAAAAAAGGTGATGTAGTTTGGACAGATGCTAGTCATACAGATATGTACAAGTTTTCAGATGGAACAGGTGCTGTAAGAGGTCCAGGTGGACCAAAAGATGATTTAATTCCCGCACTGATTTCAAATGGAGAATATGTTGTAAATGCAGCAGCTGTGAGTCAATATGGTACTAGATTTATGGATATGATTAATGCAAGAAGATTTAAAGATGGTTCTGGTCCATCAAGTGGTCCAGTAATGAATGATTATATGAAGTCGGATAGTGTTCATCATCAGCAAATTGATGGATGGAAATGGGATAAAAAACAAAAGAAATATGTCCTTCCAACAATCAAGCCAAAATCAATTACAGCACTAAATGCTGTAAAGCCAAAAAATATTACTAGAATGTTTGACACTTCCGCCATGAATAAGTCAATAAGAGTTTCTGGGCAAACAGGGGCGGGAACTTTTAATAGCACCATTAATGATCATACAGTGTATAATATAACAGTGAACGCAAAAACTGGAGCAAGTGCAGAAGAAATTGCAAGAATGATTGAAGCAAAAATGAAAAATACTCGTAAGAGTATGGGAACTCCTAGAAAACAGGGTGCTAAAGTATAATGACTTATAATGCATTGGCGGGAATTTCAGTAGCAACATCGGCAGCTTCCACTACATTTTATCAATTAACCGATCACAATAGACAACCCATCTCTATTGACTTTGATATAATGGAAAAAGCTGCTCGTATGGCAGATGGAACTATGAGAAAATATGTAGTTGCTAGAAAAAGAAAAGTTTCTGTAAATTGGCAGGATTTGCCATCTGGAACTGGAGTACCTGTTTCAGACTATGATGTAATTCAATTAACTCCCTCTGCAGTAGCAGATGTTTGGACAAATTCAACAGGAAATACAAATACTGCCACTCCTGGTCAATCATATACGGCTACTGCCAATATTCGTAGAACATTAGCAACTGCAGGAAATTCATATATAAGAATTGATTGGAAAAAAGCAGACGGATCTTCTAATGGTAACACTGGAGCAACAAATATTTTATCTATTAATAATTCTTCATGGACACAATTGAGTGTTACTGCAACTGCTCCAGCAGATACGGCATATGCAATTATTGTAGTTAATGCAACTCCAACATCTATCATAGATTATATTTATGTAAAGTCTGTAATTTTTGCGGGAAATTCTGTTGCAACTTCTCGTTTTGTTGCTGGAACAAATACAACAATTTCTTTAACTTATTTATCAAATTTAAATTCAGGATATACAATGACAGCTGATGGTAATAAGGGTGGTGCTTGGATTAAGTCTTTTTATGAACAAAATGTATTTAAACCAATTGTTGTTAAGATTACACATTCTGTAGATAATGCTGCAACAAATTCAAGTTCAGCTTTTGTTCCATCGCCTCAAAATACTGGAGAGTCATTTAGTTGCTTTATAACAAGCTTTAAATATGATATAATTAAGAGATATACGTTGACGGATTTAGTCAATGTTAGCATAGAATTCACGGAGATTTAATGCTAGGTACAGCATCAACTCAGCAACTATTTGCATCATCTACAGCAATTGCTTTAATTCCCCAAGTTTGGGCGGAATGGAATTACAACGCTCTTATTCAACCATACACAACAACATCAAGTAGTGTTAGTGAAATTATTGCATCATCCGCTTCTGCTCTAAATACCTCGTCATTTTGGAACGCAGTCGTTGACAATGGAAAATTAAATGGAACAATTGCATACACATCATCTGCATTTGGCATAAATTCTATTGTTGACACATCTGGAAAAGCATTATCATTTAAAATTTTAAGAAAAACAGCAGTAGATTCTAATTGGAATCATAAAGGTTTAATCTATTCTTCATTTTCATCTAGTGCTATTAACTTGCCAAAAACAAATGGTTTTTACAAATTTGTTTTTTATGTCAGAAATGATTCAGTTAATTTCACTGATGGATACCCAGCAACAATTGCTGCTTCAAATGTAACAAAAACAGTAAGTTCTTCTATATCAACATCATCCTATTATTATCGTGTTGTTGGAGTGGGAGCAGATAATCAATCACCAGGAATAGATTTTGTTAATAATTCAGATAGAATATTTGTTCAGCCAGCAAGTAATGCTAGTGTGACTCTTTCCTGGACTGCAGATCCAAAAGCATTATCCTATAGAATTTACAGATCTACGTCCCCCAAATCTACAGAATATAGAACATCAACTGTAAGTTCTTCGTATGTCGATAGTGTAAGTTCATGCCTTTCTCAGTCTTATGCTCCATATTTAAATGCTCACACAAGTGTTGTTCCAATAATTTCTGGAAGTGATTCTGGAGGCAATTCAGTTGGAACATCTTTCTATATTAAAAGCTCTGACACATCTGTTGGTACTCTTTCAAATAGGAATAACAACATTGATGTTGTGCCAGATGTTTGGAAAAAAGTTGAGCTATGGTTTACTGTTAATCCAAACACAGCAAGTGCTTTATCTAAAGTAAGTTTGAGTTTTGACATAACAGCAGATTATGAAAATACTTCTGTTGCTGTAGATAATATTACTCTACATCAAGTGTCCGAACATGACTACTACTTGAATGAATTTTATTCTACATCATCCCCTTTTGAACCATTAAGACCAGGAGAAGCATTTACTAATGTTTTGATGCCAAATGAAGATAAGATAGTGCATGGATATGGAACGGCTTCTTACAAAAAGCCAGCATCATTTGGAGTAAAGAGTCCACAAATTTTAATTGAAAAAGGAACAACTAGTCCATTTATTCAAGTTTTGCCATCACAAGATGATAAATTTACTTATTATATTTCAGATTCAACCGATAAAGCAATTCAAGCACAGTATGATAGATACATGTCCATCAATAAAATTGTATTGAAATATAATACATCTTTTAATACAATTTCTTCTGGATCCATACTTCTGTATACGGGATCTGCAAATACTTTAACTAAAATTTCATTATCAGCTGGTGATTTTAATGATAATGGAGTAACTGTTTTATATTATAATAGTTCAAGTTGGTCTACTACACCTTGGGATGCACCACCCCAATTAGATTCATATGGAGCATTACAAAATGTAGTTAGTCAAGTTAGAGGTATTGGTTTTGTTGCTGGAACTATTACTAAAAAAACAAAATATAGCACATTTTCAGATAGCGGGGATTTTTCAAAAGCACATATTATTGAACTATCCCCTAGGTTAGAACTAGATTTATCTCCAGAACTTATTTCGTATGATTGCAAAAATGAACTTAGCTCACAAACAACTGACGGTTTTCCAATTTCATATATCAATGCAAATGCTGGAAATTTAACTTTTTCAAATATTCCTTTATATCAATCAGATGGGTCATCTGCTGCAACCATTTTTGAGAATAGGTCAAAAAACGCAACATTCTACAATTTACTAAGGCAAGGAATTAAATTCAATTGTTTTTTAAAGTCCCCAGATTTTCAGAAAGATTTAATTGAAAAAGTTCCACAATTTGTTTTATATTCAGATTCTTGGCAAATTAATGATATTGGTGAAGTTTCAGTTTCACTGTATGATTACATGAAAGTTTTTGCACAGTCAGCAGAATCTCCAAGATATGCTTGCGACAACAGTAATTTATTTAATATTATCACTACATTATTTGCAGTATCAGGGTATAGTGATTACGATTATGATGCATTACTTAACATTTGTGCTGGTGCTACCGAAACATCATATTTTTGGTTTGATGAACAAAAAACAGTATTTGAAAATTTACAAGAGTTATTTATTGTACATCAAATTGGGGCTTTCATGGATGAGTATGGAATCATGAGATTTAAAAGCTTGTCTCAAATTTTTAAACAAATAAACTCATCTAATTTTTATGCAAATTTTCCAGTGACAGATATAAACAAAACTGTAGGTTCATCAAATATTAACTATATTCCAAATTTAATTCCAAGTTCATATAGCGAAACAATATCTGAAAAAGTTGGAAAGGTTATTGCTAGATATACACTATCTTTAAGAAGCAATAGCATCGATAATTCAGGAAAAGACGGGACCTCAAGATCATCTGATACTACCACTACCGCATGGTATGAAACTGAAAATATTGCTTTACCAAGTTTTTATTTAGAAGAATCTTTATACAAGGCTCAAAATTATATCAGTGTTCCAAAAACAGTTATTAATGGTAAAAATATTAGACATTCTTTGGGAAATTTTTCAGGAGAGCTTTTAATTGGAAAAGAAATAGTGTCTTATGCTGGTGCTGAATATATTTTTTATGGAGCAAACTCATCTTCTCCAGTATACATAGCTAGAAATGTTCAGCAACAATCAGACATTGATGATGGAATTGCAGAGGTTAATAGATTATTAATTGATCAAATAGATAATAGGGTTGACTATTATCCAACTGGAAAACTTCTTAATATTTCTCGTGGCTTGTATGGAACAAGTGCTGAAGACCACTTAACATTAAAAACAAAAAATGAGATTGGAAATTCTATTACATCATCTTTTAATACCTACATATATAATGAATCAAATGGAGAAATATCAAATGTATCTAATGCGCTTGACGCATCAAATATTGGACTTTCTTTAAGGTCTGCTAAAAATAATCAAAGAGTTTTACTTTCTCCAGTTATTAAAGATTCAGATTATAATTTTTTTGCAGTAGACTTTCAAGTTCCAGTATCTGATATAACAACAAATTTTGGTCAAAAAATTCTTAAAGCTGCGGGAAGCAAAAAGCAAAAAGCTAAACGTGTTCAAACACTACAAAATTCTCAGCATTCACAAGACCTTGAAGTTGGATTATTTTTTAATCTTAACAATAACTCTACAATAAATAAAGCTAAAACATCTAGTGCAACTTATTTTATTTCTTTACAACTAAACAATATTTATGGGAAAAAAGATGAGTATACTATGGCTATTTACAAGCAGTCAGAAACAACAAAAAAATTAGTACCAGTTGGAAAAACAAATGGATCAGCAGCAAAAAATATTTCAATATCAGCAATATTTGATGGAAGAAATAGTGAATATTCTAATAGTGAAACTGGATATCATCGATTGTCTGTTTATGTTCAAGGGTCGTATTTGAAAGTAGCCATTGATAATATTGAAATAGCAACGGTTCAGGGAACATTTAATAATTTAACTGGATCTGAATTTGGCTTCTATATGAAGAATACTACTGCTCTAAAACCAAAAGCTCATGTAAAAATTCAAGAAATTTATGCAGACAAGGTAGTAGAAGATTTAACTAGAAAAGTAGGTGCGATAGAGTTTGACGTTTCTCCAAGATATTATTTCTTAAGTAGAAAATATTTAAATAATCTTGTCAACCATATTCCAATCAATACATCTCCATACTTATTTCAAGCAAATCCACAGGTACGGGGAATAAAATATTACGATGTTAAAATGTCGGGAACTCCAATTTATTCTAATACTGCTGGATTCTTGCCACATGTTTATGGAATTGTTAATAGTGCTAGAGCTAATAATGAAGTTAGTAAAACTTTAGGTCCTATTAAAAATAGTGATTTACAATACTCTGACCTTTTTTGTGATCCATTTAATGCAAAATTTGTTGTTGTAAACAATACAAATGAATTAGTTCCATTAAGTGATAGCAATAATAATGAAGTTATTCCATTAAGTATTCTCGCAAAAGTTTATCAAAAAACATCTGAAAGAATTATTGAAAGAGTTGTTGATTCTAATCACATAAATAATAGTAGAGAAATTCAAATAAAATGGGCAAATAATAAAAATGAAGTAGAAAAAATATTAAATTTAATGCAAAAATCTTTAGACAGTTTTTACTCAAGCATTAATGTATCCATATTTTACAACCCACTTATTCAAGTGGGAGATTTTGCTCAAATAAGTTACTCTTTGAAGAGATTGGGGTATGACCCTGCAGACCCCACAGTAACTCCTATAAAATGTTTAGTAACATCAGTTTCTCACAGCTTTAGCGAAGGATATTCCACTACAGATCTTATCTTAAAGCCTATAATAATTTAATAAATGGTATAATATATAGAATGGAGGATAATAATGATTGATGAACTAAATGGGTTTTCTATAGAAAATTCAGAGAAATTTGTAAATCCTGCATCCATACCATCTAAAAGAGTTATTAATATTTATCGTGATGACCCAAGAAACAATCCAGATTATATATCTAATTGTGGATTTGCAATAAATATCATTGATGGGGATAACCCTGTTGCTGACTTAGACGTAAAAGTTTCCTCAGTTTTTACTGGAGAAGGCTCTAATCCAGAACAACATATCTTAGAAAATAATAAAACAGATAGTCTTAACACAGATAGATTAATTTCTGTAGATCAAACATCTACCCCACTAGCTTCTCCACAAAATATATATTTAAGTCCAACATCATGGCAGCTAGAAGATTACTCTTCTGCAGGAAATGGATCTATTAGATGGGTAGCATCTTTATATTTTGATGATGTAGTTGGCGCATCCGAATACGAATACACATTGAATGCGAGAACAAGTTGATAAAAGGAAAATATGTAATAAAATCAGGCGATGAAGTTATAGCCGAAACAGAAAATAAAATTATGGCAAAGGGAATTGAAGCTATAAATCTATACCTTACAAACGGAATTGCTGATTGGGCGGGATCTATTGGATATGGGGCAACAACAGAAGCAAATACAGCATCTAACATCACATACTTAAGGTATGAATTAGGAAAAGCTGTAGTTTCTAGTAAGACTTACCTAAGTGCTTCAAATCAAATTGTTATTAAGGCAAGTATCCCAAATACTTTTTCGGGAGAAGTTTATGAACTTGGAGTATTTCCAACAAATATTGTTTCTGGAAATAAAGACGCTTTTGTTTTTACTAATTTTGATGAGATATTATCTAGCACTGGAACTGGGTCAAGTGCTTGGTTGCAAGGATCTTCAAATCTTTCTAGCAATAGTGCTGCTTCGTTGAGTGCAACATCTAGAGCAAGTGCTTCTAGCATTTATGTCAATACGTCAAGTGTTTTATCTAACTTTTCAATTGTTGCAGATTTAAGTGATTACACTTCTTCGGACAGGTTGCATCTTTTATATTATGTACCAACGACGGGATCTGCAGCAATTCCTGCAAGCATAACTTTTACATTCTATGATAGTAACTCTGCCAGTTGGTCTTCTAGTGCAACAGCCCTTGATCAAACTAGCCCTGGATTTAAATATACATTTATTAGTATGCAAGCCCCAGATCCATACTGGAGTGGAGTTGTTACTAATATAACAGCAAGTTTTGCTAATAGTGCTAACTCTTCTAATAAAAATATTGTATTTGATGCTTTAAGGTTTAGAGAAAATGCAACAACAAAACCAATTGAAAATACATTAGTAAGTAGAGCTATATCAACAAGTTCAACTGTTCCAATATTTTCAACAACATATGGACAACCACTACAAATTGAGTATTACTTAACGGTGTCGTAATGGGTTTTATAAATTTAACGGGTCTTACTCCAGGAAAAACTTATGATATTGCAGTAAGAGCAAAAAGCCCAGATGGTGTTGTTTCTGGCAATTCTATTGTTTATACTTTTACCGCCCCATCTACAAATATTGATGGAACACAATTAGTTGCAACTAATCAATCTGTAGTTACTGCTCTTGCACCAAGTTCATCAAGTGTTACTGGTGGAGCATTAATTGCTGGAGGTTTAGATGCAAGTGGTGCTGCTGCTGCAGGTGCATTAAATCTTGGAAGTGTTTGGAATGGAACAGCAAGTTCTATATCCAAATTAACGGGCACAGCAAGCACTGGGGCGGTAGTTATAAATAGCACTGGTATTCTAGGATACCAATTATCTTCAACATCTTCAGGACAGGCTAATTTCTTCCTTGATACAGCATCAGGTAATGCTTATTTTAGAGGAACTGTATATGCTAATGCAGGACAAATTGGCGGGTTTTTAATTGATACTACTAGCCTATCTGCAAGCAGTATGTATTACAATAATCTATCTGCTTATGATCCATCATTTGAAGATAATTGGCAAGATTATTGGGTGGCATCTGCCACCATGTCAGTTTCCGCTGAAGAATTTAAGTTTTTTGAATTTCAAGATAATTCATCTCTTACTCCACAATCATCACTTGCCTATGCAACAGTGCATGCAGCAGCAGCAAATACTCCATCACTTGCAGTACGAACTGCCACATTGTCTGCAAGTAGTTTTAAGATGGTTATGTATAAAAATGCTGCATCAGCAATAGCTTTTTCAAATTCAGATTTAGGAATGACTATAGGAAATTCTTATATTCTGTCTGCTTATGTTTCAAAACCTACTTCAGCATCTGCATCAAATTCAAATAATATATATATGCAAGTAAATCGATATAATGCTTCAGTTTCTGGAACTCTGACAGGAAGTTGGACTTCTTCAATAAGTCCGATTACCAGTAGTTCTTGGACAAGATTGTCCGTAGTGCTATCTCCATCATCTTCTGAGTATTACACAATATCTATCGCTGACCCAGATGGTCAAAGCAATACAGGAAGAGGTTCAGCAGTAGAGGCAACATTCTCTGTTGATTCAATTCAATTAATAAGTGGAACAACTTTATCTCCATATGGATATAGCAATCAAGTTGTTATTAATCCATCAAGCAATATTCCAATTAAACTTAGTTCAATAAATAATGATTCTACCCTAACTAATATTTTTAGCGTTTACACGGATGGAGGAATTCTTGGAAATTATTTTTATGTAAAAAAACAATCTAAAATTAATGATATTTATTTTGGTGCTAAAAATATTACAAATATTTCTATTGGTGATTTTAATTCTACTCATCAAAAAAATACAAGCGGTAATAATATTAATATAGGAATTAGTACAATGCCATTTCATGTCAGTGGTTCAAACAACGTACTAATTGGAACAAATGCGGGATATTTCTTGCAATATGGTTCAAACAATGTAGTTATTGGTGGTGCAAAATTAAATTATGCTACAGATGGAAATGTTGTAATTGCCGATGGTGCTGGTAATATTAGAATACAGGCAGATTCTACAGGTCTTGTAACAATTCCAGGAAATGCATCTGTAACTGGAAAGATTACTGCTGCTTCATTTGTAGGAAATGGGGCGGGACTTACAGGAATTACTGTAACTGCATCAGCTACAGGTTCTATTACTATTGGATCTACTTTAATACCTTTGAATACTACAACAGCATCTCTGGGGGGTCTGACAAAATTTGACCTTACAGATAATACATCTTTTGCAAATTTTTCAGTTTTAACTCAGGCACCCAACATATATGGTGGACCCATAAGTTTAAAAACACAGGCTAACAGTTCAGGTACTGGCACCTCTACGGGTGGAGGAATCACTATTGAAACAACATCTACTGCTACAAATACTTCAGGCGCAGGTGGCGGATCAATTAATATTCAAACTAATGGAAACTCTTCAGGTGTTGCTATTGCACAAGGTGGAAATATTGATATTTTGACATCAAAAAGTGGTAGCACTGGGACATCTGGTTCTATATCTATAATCTCTAACAATAAGTTTTTAATATCAGCTATTGGAAATTCAGGATCAATTGATAACTTTAGGATAGGTGCCACAACTCCTAGAGATGGAAACTTTTCAGATATTGGTTTGATTTCTCCAGGAACTGGATACTTTACATCTGGATCCTTTACAAGTTTAACAATTAGTAATTATGCAACAATTACTCTTGGAACAACTCCAACAGCTGCTGGGCTTGTTATAAAAAATCAATATCTTAATCAAACCGCCAACCTTTTTGAATTAAAAAGTTACACATCATCTGTAGCAATTTTTTACTTTGACAACGATGCTAATCTTTTTTCTAACAGAACTGCTTCTTTTACAAAAAATGTAACGGCTTCAGCATTTGTTGGCAATGGATCTTTGCTTACCAATATAACAGCTTCTAATATATCTGGAACTGTGGCAAGTGCTACAAATTCTTCAAGTGCAGGATATGCAGCAAGTGCAGGATACCTACCAGTATCTGGATTATCCGCATCTACAATTACAATTGGTTCTACTGCAATTGGATTGGGTAGTACCACAGCATCTTTGGGTGGAATAACAAGTGTGAGTATTTCTTCAGGTTCAGCAAATCCTCTTACAGTAACAAGTGGTGTTGCACAAACTAATTCAACTGGCGGAACAATATCTTTATCTACATCTGCAAATGCTACAATTAATGCAACTCCAACGGGAGGTAATATAAATATTTCTACAAGTGCTGCTGGATCTGGCATGGGTCTTGCGGGAGGTGGAAATATTACTATTCAAACTACTGCTACAGGAACTGGTACTCCTGGAAATATTACAATCTCTGCTGCTTCTGGATTTACTCCTGGAACAATAAACAATTTTAATATTGGTGCAACAACTCCAGGAACTGGAAACTTTACTGAATTAACTATAAGTGGGTCATCTGTAGCAACTCAGGCATATGCTAATAGTGCATCCCTAAATGCATATAATTTAGCAATTGCTAATAGTTTTAGTGCAAGCAATACAATAACAAATAGCACTGGAACAGCAGTAACTTTAAATACTTTAGGACTTAATACAGGTGGTACTTCTTCAGCACTTGGTGGAGCAATTAATATTACAACACTTGCTCAAAATGTTGGATCAAGTGTTAGTGCTAGTTCTGGAGCAATTAATATTACGACAACCGCTGGAACAGGTAGTGCATATAGCACCGTTGGTGGAAATATTAATATTAAAACTCTTTCAGCTACAGGATCAGTAAATACTGCTGGAAATATTATTATTGCATCTAGTGGTGGTTTTACCATTTCATCTTCTTCCGTTGGATCAATTGATAACTTTAATATAGGTGACACAAATCCAGGAACTGGAAACTTTACTTCATTAGCCATAAATGGAGCATCCGTAGCAACACAATCATATGTAAGCAGTTCTGCATATAATAATACAAGTGCATCTGTTGGGTATGCAGCAAGTGTAGGTTCTGTAATTGTTGGTGGAATATTAAATTCATCATCTACTAATTTTAATTTATTATCAACACCAAATACTATTACTGCATTTAGTGCTGCAAGTTCATTAACTATTGGATTCCAAAATAATGGTACATCAATAATGAATATTGGACCAGGAGTCAGTGGAATAGGAAATAGAACTCTTAATCTTTTTGCTAATGCAATAAATACTGCTGGGTCAGCTTTAATTAATATTGGAGCTAGTACAACATCTGGAGGAGTTAGTCCACAAACAATTAATCTTGGTAATACTATTGGAACATCTAATACAATTAATATTGGTGGTTCAACTAGTACCACTTTAACCCTTAATGCAACAACATCCGTAACTGGAACACTTACTACCGCATCTATAACTGCTACATCTGCTTCGGTATCTGGAACAGTTACCGCTGCATCTTTTGTAGGAAGCGGGGCGGGACTTACAGGATTAATGGGAGCACTTGTATACTCTGCTTCATTTGCATCAGCATCAGCTATATCCTTCAATAATGTATTTAGTTCATCTTATACAAACTATAAAATTATTATAAATTTTAGCGCAATTACTTATACAGGATCAACATACACTCCAATAAAATTTGCTTTTAGGGCAGCAGGAGTTGACTCTTTGGGTGCTGGAACATACAATTCAGTGTATCAAGGATATTCATCCTTTACTTCGGGATATACTGCATCATCATTTTCCAATACCTCTTTTATTTATGGTCCATCAGCTGCTGTACTGAATGTTGGAGCAAATCTAGTTCTTGAAGCATATGGTCCTGCTACAACTACTAGTAGAAAAGAAGTGGTTTCTCAAAGTTATCAGATGGGAAATCCAGGTGGTTCATATACCCTTTCTCACACAGGTTACAATACATCGGCAAGCGCATTTGATGGCTTTTCTTTATTATCAAGTTCTTCAAACAATAATTATACTGGAACCATTAAGATTTACGGATACAACAATTAATTGCATTTGTAATTAATAAATAGTACAATAGGTAAACAGACAACAAGGAGATATAAATGTCAGAACAAACACAGGTAGATTTTAAGACACTAGAACTTCTAGTGCAGGAACTACAGAACCGTATTGGTCAGATTACTAGCCAATATGAAACAAACCTTGCTATGCTTAAGGCACAGGCAACACAGGAAATTCAAGCTCGTGAACAGCGTATTCAGGAACTTCAGGGTGCATTGATCAATGCTCAAAAGGAAACGGATTAATTATAGTCCCCGTGTTCCTAGCGGTATGATTGCTCATACTGAAAAAGGGCATTTCTACATAAAAGGGGACAAGCGATTTAAGTTTATTTCGGATAGGGCAAGATTATCTTGGAACCTACATGAAGTCAATACAACAGAGTCTGCTATGTCCGATGTAAAATTGTCGGGAATTGTTGGATTTAGAGATGGATCTTTAATCAGAGATATTTCAACAAACAAATTGTACTTAATGGTAGATAACAAAAAGATGCTTATTGTTGACCCAGATGATTTAATTGCGCTGGGATTTAAAAAGCATAATGCTATACTTGTTAGTAAACGAGAAGCAGATTTTCAAAAAGATGGAGGAAATTTAAGTGGCAGATAATATTACATTAACCGCTGCAGATATTAGTGGTTTGCAGAGTGCAAAATATATTGCACTACATAGGTTAAATACTAATCAATTCCTTTTTGACGGGAATGGAACAGCACCATTAATTGGAGATAATTCTACAGGGATTAAAGTTTATGCATCATCTCAAGTAAATAGCAGTATGGGAAACAATAGTGGAAAAACAAATCAATTTGTGTTTGATTATTCAGGTCTAAGTTTATCAACTAATCCTGTAATTACAGCAACACTATCTGCAGAAAATGATCTTTCTGCCTATAACCCAAAAATTACTGTTATCAATGTTTCCCCATCTGGGTGCACAGTAGTTGTTAATATGAGCAATATATCTAGTGCCAAAACACTTTCTGTTAGATGTAACTTAATTGCTATTGGATATGCCTAGCTATAAAGTTTTGAAATCGTGGGTCAAGAGAGATTCTATGATTTCAAAAGAAGGGTATATCTTAATTAAAATACCAGAGCATCCCAAATCATTTAGGGGCTGGTATTATGAACATAGGTTAGTAATAGAAAAAAAGCTTGACAGAATACTAGAAGTATGGGAAACTATACATCATATAAATGAAAATAAAACAGATAACAGAATAGAAAATCTATTCCTCTGTACCAGAGAGCAACATAACAAAGCTCATAAGTAGAAAGTAATAAAATGACAAACGATCTTAAGTGGATGATGGTAAGTGACGTACATTTTCCTCGCCATGACCCACGCAAAGTTGAGTTATTTCTAAAGGTAATGAAGTGGTGGAAACCAGATGCAGTTGACCTATTGGGAGATATTGATGATGCAGATTCTACAAGCCGTTGGGCTTCAGAATACCCTGCTGAATTTACCATTCCAGTTAGTGATGGTGGAGTTCAGGGAACTAAAGAATTCCTTCATCAGATTAACAAGATTGTTCCAAAAGCAGATAAGCACTTCCATGATGGAAATCATGGGTGGACCCGTCATGGGGATTACCTCGCAAAGAAAGCACCAGCTTTCCTAGAATTTATTACTCCAGACTCCTTGTATGATTACAAGAACGCAGGATTTAATTGGCACGAGTATGACCAAGAGCCTGTGCATCGATTTGGAGATATGTATGCTCATCATGGAGAATCTATTTCTAAGCATGCAGGAGAGTCTGTTCGAAATGATGTAAATAACTGGGGCGTATCTCTAGTTCGTGGACATTCGCATAGAATGGGAACTTACTTCCAGACCTACAGTATTACTGGTCAGGAATTGCGGGGATTCGAAATTGGACACCTTACTGATATTAGTAAGATGGATTATACTATTACAAAGAATTGGCAAGCAGGATTTGCAATTGGACATGTTGAAAATGGTAACTTCCCTCATATTCAACTAATTCAGATTACACCTGATTATACTTGCTATGTTGACGGAAAAAAGTTTTCCGTATAATTAATCTAAGGAGATTAAAATGAATCTAACAAATTCGCAGACAGTATCACTAACATTTCTAACATTGGGAATTTTAGTAACACTTCTAACATCTTTGGTAAAGACCTTAAATTGGTCTCCAAAGACAACGCATACGCTTACCGCCATTCTAAGTTTATTGGCGGGATATGTAAGTGCTTACTTCCAGAGAAATGGTACAACAGATCTTGAGGATGTTGCAAAGCACTTTGCATACATCTATACAACATCACAGTTTGTATACGCATATGCACTAAATAACACAGCCTTGAATAATTGGTTGCTTAAGTTTAACTTGGTTAATATAAAGAGTTAAATGTTTTGTAAGAACTGCACAGGCAGAGTATTTGTAGATAGAGTGTTTTCTCAGAAAATGCGTGTTGAATTATTCTGCCTTATGTGTGGTAAAAGATGGATAATTAAGAAGGATGAAGGTGCTTTAGGTCAATGGCTATCGGAAAAAGAAAGAAGCCTGTCGAAAAAATCTTATATTTCTACTTAAACAACAATATCCACAAGGCACTTCATAGAAATCGTGCTGAAGACTTGTTGATTGCTTGGGATTATAGTAATGAAAAAAGAGTAGCATACTCTTTGTCAGATGTAGCCAAAAATAAAAAGGGTGCATATACTATAACCCAAGCAGCCAAGTTGATAAATAGAAGTCCAGATACTATTAAAAGACACTGGCGATCTGGAGAAATTAGAAAACCCCAACAAGTTTACTCCCTTGATGAGAAAAGAACTCCAGGAAAATTTTATTTTAGTGAAGATGATATGCGGGAATTGCAAGATTTTTTCAAGACAGTTCACAGGGGTAGACCTAGAAAAGATGGAATGATTACACCTAGTAATATTCCTAGCAAAGCAGAATTAGAAGCATTGATGAGAAATGAAAAAGTTCTCTATGCTAAAAACGATAGCGGAGAGTTTGTTCCTGTATGGAAAGCTCCAGAATGGTAGATTATGAGTATCGAAAATGATCCAAAGAAAATTCTAAAATCATCCTTAGAAGTTCTTCAAAAATCCTATAAGGTTGCAAAAAAGAAAGATGATTTAGAGAATATGCTTGCTATATCCGATAGACTTATGCTACTATATGAATTGCTATCAAATATAAAAGATAGCAAAAAGGGTAACTCCCTAGGATTTCTAAGAGATATGGCGGAAGATGAATAATACAAGTGTAAGAGTTAATCTAGAGTTTGTGAGAAATCTTGGCAACTATGAAAGCATTAGAATTTCTATTGGTGTAGAAGATGCTGTACGTCAAGGTGAAACAGTTAACGAAGCAACAGATCGTGTTTATGAGTTTGTAGAGACTAAACTTATTGAAAAATCAAATGAAGTAGAAGCCGAACTTAAGGGTCATAAGAAATAATGACAAAGGAAGATGCTAAACTTGCTCATGCTTTGGTGAGCAAGTATGTTGCGTTATATCAGGACAAATATTCCAAAGCCCCACACATTAATCGTCACAGAGAAAAGTGGGCTATGCAGGATGTAATAGATAGCGTAGGCTATGATCGGTCAAAAGAACTACTTGACTATTACTTCAAAATCACAAAACCAGGTCATCCTTTAACTTGGTTTTTTTACAATTTTGACAAGATCGATGAGAATATGGTAAAGTTGCAAC
>Ga0209084_1001122_pt1 | contig 23353 bp, 24 predicted proteins | sample C_130820_MF_Meta_FD_187309 | JGI IMG/M metagenome (GOLD analysis project Ga0209084, IMG submission 187309) | Freshwater microbial communities from Lake Croche, Canada to study carbon cycling - C_130820_MF_MetaG (SPAdes) (version 2) | ecosystem: Environmental > Aquatic > Freshwater > Lake...
CTACTGAATGGAACAAACAAAATTTTATAAATAGTGGAGTTACAAAACCTATATTGGTTGATCCGCACGTTTATGTAGATTTTCCGTACAGCCGCCATACAATTGAACATTTTTTCACTGATAAAAGTGTGGTGTTTTGTAATTCTCTGATTGACATTGAAAACATAAAGAATACATATAAGTTTTATACAATAGGACAATTCACTGATCGTAAAGGAATACGTGAAACGATTGAAATGTTTTGTAAAACTTTTACGCGAGATGACGGCGTTACATTGTTCGTAAAAACTTTTCGTGAGAACTATTCCCAACAAGAACAAAATAAATGTATAGAAACAATATTTTCTATAATAAAAGATAGTAATAATATAGCTTACGCGCCTATTATTCTAATAAAAGAAAATTTGTCATATGACGAAATACATTCATTGCATGATTTGTGTGATTGTTATGTTCAGTTTCCAAGAACCGAAGGATTTGGATTGGGAATATTTGATGCATACAAGAAAAATAAAAACATAGTAGTTACTGGATATGGTGGTCACGTAGAATACTTGAAGAAAAATTATGCTGGATTGGTTGCATATGATTTACAAGATTTAGATAATCAAACATTTCCCAATTATAATTTAGACAATACATATAAGTGGGCAATTACTGACAAAAAGTCTGCATATGACAAGTTAAATGCGGCACTTCAACGCTTTCAACCAATATCACTAAAAAAAGTTTCACCTTCAATATTATACATAGGTCAATATGGCACATCTGGATATGCGTCTGCTGCCAAACAGTATATTGCCGATTATGTATTAAAAGGTATTCCGGTAACGTGGCAACCATTAAAATTTGATACATCTGAATTACATGATGATTGTTATGTCAATATATTGGCCAAATCTGCAATTAATAAGAAGATTCAATATGACACAGTAATATTACATTGTACTCCCGATTTATGGAAACAATATATAACTGAAAATGATAATGTTTGGAAAAACAAAAAGATTATTGGATATACTGTTTGGGAAACTAACCGATTAAAACCTGAGTGGGTAGATGGTATAAATAGTGTACATGAGGTATGGTGTCCATCTACATATAACGAGCGGTGTTTTATTGAAAGTGGAGTCATAATACCAATCAAAGTGGTGCCTCATTTATTCTATAAAAAGAAATTGCCGACGGAATCTAAAATAAGAGAGTTAGATGATGATCGTTATACATTTTATAATATCAGTGAATTGAACCATAGAAAAAATGTATTGGAAATGGTAGATTCATTTTGTGCTGAATTTACATACGATGATAGTGTTCAATTGCTTTTAAAATTACATTATAAAGATCATTCGGCTGCAAATAAAGAGTATTGTAAAAATCAAATTGATGATATATTGAGTAAATATAGCAATCCACCAAAGGTCGTGGTTATATGTGATAGTTTGAATGAAGATCGATTATTAGCATTACATGCTCATGGTGATTGTTATGTTAGTTTGACTCGTAGTGAGGGATTTGGTTTGACTATATTTGATGCATATAATTATGGAAAACGTGTTATTGTAACAGGTTATGGTGGACAACTTGATTATCTTGGTGTCCAATATAGTGGACTGGTGAATTATACATTGGTTGATGTAAACAACATGGAACCATTTAATGGTAATTATAATCATTCAGATCAATTATGGGCACAGCCAGATTTGCAACATTTTAGAAAGTTAATAAGAGATTGTTATGAGAATCAACTTTAAACAGTTAGACACAAACAGTGAAAAGATCTTGAAATTCACTTATGGATTATATCCAGTTGAACGAGATCGTAATTCAAAATGGGTATGGACTGCCAATTTGTTTGGCGGAGTATCAAACGATATCAAGTCATTGACTATAACTGCTACATCTGAAATTGAAAACACATTGACATTTGACGGCGGAGAGATGGAAATTCAAAAAGATTGTCTTAACATTTTAAAATTGAATCTTGAGAACAAAAAACAATTTGAATTGAAATTGGTAAATACATTTACGACTGCATCGGATCAACGCAAATTGGGAATCAGAATATCAAACATTTATGTTGATGGGGAGATTATTTTTTAAGGTATGAATAAAGTTTTAAATTTAAAAGACAATCTCGGTGAATTGCACGTTTCTAAAAAAGAAAATGGTTATTACAATTTAATAAGAAAAAACAATAGAAATAAAATTATTAATGTTATAGATCATGTACAGTTTTTCAATTCAAACAACGAATGCAAATTGATTCCTATAGATGATAGAATTTTAAAGGAAATTGAATATAAAATTGAAACCAATAGTAATTATTCCTCTTATTTTGTTTTTCACGACACGTTAGATAAAATTGATGATAAATATGTAAATCAAGAAAAATCTCAAGAAGAACATCAATTTACTTCTACAGGAATTAAATTTTGGCGACATCAAGAAAAAATGTTAAATTACAAAAACGGCAGTTCACACACGGTCGTATCTACACATATATCTCCTGAGGGTGCGTGTAATTTAAAATGCCCTTATTGTTCAGTGACATATAGAAAAAATTCTTCTAGAATAGAATTGGACGTAATCAAAGATTATGTAATAAAATTGAAATCCCGAGGATTGAAGGCAGCAATTTTGACTGGTGGGGGTGAACCAACAATGTATAAACATTTTAATGAATTAATTAGATGGTTAAAAGAACAAAATTTGTCCGTCGCATTGATTACTAATGGAACAAATGCACGATTAGTAAACGATGATGTTTGGGGAATGTTTTCATGGGTACGTGTAAGTGTTAATTTATTTGACGACTGGGAATCAAAAATAAATATACCCACACAATTTTTATCAGATGAATGTGTACTTGGTATGTCTCACGTATTTACGGTTGAACATGAAAAAATAGAATCAACGGAAGTGCTAGAATATTTTGACAAAATATCAAAATTAGCCAATAGATTAAATGCAAAATATATACGTGTTTTACCAAATTGTTTATTAGAACAAGAAACGTTGGTCAGAGTACACAGAGGTCTGGATGTAGTATTTACTAAACTTAAAGACCCTAGATTTTTTCATCAATATAAATTTCACGAAGCTCCAAAATCAAAAGTATGCCATCAATCATATTTTAGACCATATCTAAGTGAAGAACCGTTTCATGTAACCGGAATACCGGGAACAGTTTATCCATGTGACAGTGTTGTACTAAATAGTTCCGTAACTCATTTTGCACAAAAATATCAACTGTGTGGCGCGAGTGATATATTAGATTATATAGATAAAAAAATAAATCATAAATTTACTCCGTGCGAAGATTGTAAAGGTTGTGTTTTTACAAATAATATCAATACAATAGATGATTTTATCAATAATAAAATTGATAGATTTGATGAATTTACAAAACCAATAAAACATGAAGAATTTATATGAATTATTTTAATAAAGATTATTATGAAAATGGCGTAAGTTCCGGTATAAGTTTATACACAAATTATAAATGGATGCCTGATCTGACAATACCGATGGCGTTTAGAATATTAGAAATACTAAATATAAAAGAAAGTGATTCAATTTTAGATTTTGGTTGCGCAAAAGGTTATATGGTAAAATCATTTAGAATGTTATATAGAGATGCATACGGAGTTGATATAAGCGATTATGCAATTAATAATTGCGATAAAGATACTGAGAATTTTTTATTAAAAATAAATGATTCAAATGACATAAATAAATTTAATAAAGTTTTTGATTTTACCATTTCTAAAGATGTGTTTGAGCATATTCCTTATGACAAAATTGATAGTACACTTATCAATATTAAAAAATATACAAAATGTTTATTTGCTATAGTTCCACTTGGAGATGGTAAAAAGTATTATATAGATTCTTACGAATTAGATAAGACACATATAATAAGAGAAGACAAAGATTGGTGGTTTAATAAATTCAAACAATCTGGTTATAATGATATTATTTTTTATAATAAAATTAAAGGTATTAAAGAAAACTATAGTAATATGGGAAATGGAAATGGATTTTTTATTTTAAAATGAATACTATATTTAAAAAATTATTCAAAGAACTAACCGATGGGTATTTTGTTGAAATCGATCCACAATATAAATGGGATAAAACAAATTATTTAAACCAAAATAAACGATGGAGTGGAATCTGTTTATCTGAAAATTGTAGCCAAACTAAAAATCATAATGCTTTTGTATATAATTCATATGACATACAAGATTGTTTGATAAAATCAAATCATAGTGGAATAATACATTATTTGGCAATAAATAATTTACAAAATTTAAATTATATTAAATTATTTACACAAAAGGAATATAAACTAAATCATCACGCATGGCGAAGACACGTAATATATTCTTCTATTAATATTGATAACATAGATGTCAAAAACGAATTAATTGATATATTAAATAATGATATTAATTTACAATATATAGATTGTATAGATAATAATTTAATTTTTGTTAACAAACTATTTACATGTCTGATATGAAAAAACATTTAAGAATATTATATGGATCTGATGATAGATTTCAACTAGTAAAAGAAACTATTGATGTATGTTATGGATATTTTGACACAATAAGAATTAGCAATACCGGTCCCAAGACTTTATCCATAAAGTTAAGAGAATGTTTGCCATCGTCGGTTATAGTTGAAGATTTGAATCATTTCCTCGGTGATTTAGATTCTGCAAGACGATCATTATATTATGATTTACCTGAAAATGATTGGTTTATGTGGTTAGATTCAGATGAACGACCCACACAAATATTACTAGACAATTTAGATAATCTGATATCGGACGCTGAAAAAGAAAACGCAAGTTTTATTAGTTTTTATAACTTCCATCATCAGTACGATGAGAATAGTCAAAATTATAATTTAAATGAGTTTGGAGGTTATCCATGGAAATGGATGCATCTGTATTTTTCGTATAAAGATTGGTATCCAAAAAATAAAGATGAAGCATTAGAAAGAGCTATACCTCATTGGCCAAGAATGTGTAAAAAAACACAATATACTCAAGTTCATAATAATTTTGGTGGTCATGGAGGAATATTTTCTAATTTAAATTATCAAAACTATATTTTTTCACAATATCCAATGAATCATTACAAACATGATATAATGATTTATCAATCGCATGTTACTAGTACCTATTTTAATGTTGGCATTAATTTATCAAGCAATAAATTCAATATTGTAGACTTTATTATTAAATCTCCACAATATCAATTAATACGAAATTTTCAAAAAGAAACCGGAGTTTATTTAAATAACGATCTATGTAGAATGCTTCATATCGAAAAAAACGAATATTTTAGGAAAAAAATGATAGAACTATCAAATAATCCAATATTATTGGATGAAAGCTATTATAAAGATGATTTATATAGTTGGACATATTATAAATCGTGGGGAGTTTGGGCAAATAAATATAATTTAAATTGGGAAACTCCTATATTCAATTGTGGATTTGAATGTTGCAAATATAAAAATATTCAATTATGAAAATATTATTTAGTTTTGAATCATCGAGAATGCCGTTAAGAGCAGTTACATTGGCTAATTGGTTGATATCTAGAGGTCATATAGTTCATGTTTTATATGATGAAAAAATATCGCATGAACAAATGGAAGCAGAGCATTGTTTTAAAAATATTAAAGTTTTTAAGACTCTAAATGATAATGAACCAAGAATTAGTTCAGTGATACATGATAAAATAATTTCAAATATAAATGATTATGATATTTGGTTTGCAGATGTATTAAATTATAAAAATTATGGTTTAAAAAGCGAGTACAATTCATATTTTAAGAAATTTAAAAATACACTATGTGTAATATCATTTGATGATGGGTCTGATTTTTTTAATCATAGAATAGATGGTGATTTATACGATAGAGTAAATTGTTGGATGAATAATTTATTGGAAAAAGACAAATCAATATATCATCCAGTAATACGAGAAAAATGTATGTTGTTACCGACATACATAGAAGCTAGCAATGAAAATTATGAAGAGTTTGTTAATATCTTAAAAGAAAAAATAAAACCATTTGATGAAAAAGATTCTTTCTTTTATTTTTCAGGTGCCATTACAGGATGCATGCCTGTGATTGATTGTAGAGTTAATTCAATATTACATTTAACACGTAGTGGGGTTCCTTATACTGTCAGAGTTACTGGAACAGATCCCGCTCCATTTTTAAAGTATTTTTATGATTGTGTTTTTGATAAAAATTTAAAAAATGAACAGGTAGACAGAGTTTCATTTTTACATGAAATAAATAATCATAAATTTATATTATCACCCAAAGGTAATTGCCAACCACTTCGTCGTCAATACGAGTCATTTGCTTTTAATAATCTAGTATTCATAAATGAAAACAATGTAGTAGATTATTTGTCTGAAGGTATACCTAATGTACACTTTGTACAATACAAGTTGGATTGTAGTGATTTGAAAGAAAAACTTAATTATTACTACAATAACTTGGATGAAGCAAAAAAGATTGCGGACGCAGGCACAAAGTTTTGGGAAGAAAATTGTAGAATTTATCCAGATGGAAGTTTATCAGAATCAGTTTCTATCTATTTAATAGATAACTTTAAGAGGATTACTGGGATTTCATTATGATTTTTAATCTTAAAAATTTACAAATAGACATTCTCAAGAAGTTTGATGGTCAATATAACTATTTTAATCCATCACATTATAATGGGCGTACCATTTATCGTAGAGAATCTAAATATGACAACAAAATACTTGTTAGTAGTATCGTAGATGAACATGATAATGATATATTACATCATAAAATTGAAAATGGTCATTTATATAGTTATGAGGATGCTCGTTTTATAAATGAAAATGAAATAAGCGTATGTGTATGTATACGAAAATTAGAAGATTTAACTGAAATAATAAATGTAGAGTATAAGAAATACAATTTACAAACAAAAATCTTTACACATTATAAAACACAAAAAACACATTTTGAAAAACATTGGCAGTTTTACGAAGATAAAATAATATATCACGTCAATCCATATACTATAATGGATAATGATGAAAATATATTGTGTACTGCTACAATAGACTGGAATCCTTGGATTGAGAAGTATGGTAAACCGGGATTAAGTACCAATGTGTTTGAAGTGAATAATCAAAAGTATTTATTATTTCATAGTTATATTAACTTAGAGGAAAATTATTTAAAATACTATGTTGGTTTATTAAAACTGAATGATGATTTAATTCCCATTGGGTATTTTATAGATCCTTTATTTGATTCAAATAAAGAGTATACTGACGAGTCGTTACTTGATAGTTTGTGGGAATGGAGAAATACAGAATTGGCAAAGACAGTCAAGTACGAAGTAATATTTCCAATGAATGTATCGGTGGACGATTCAAACATCAACATTTACAGTGGATTGAATGATTGTAGTGCAGTTAATATTAAAATTGATAAACAAAAATTTGTTGATATGAACCATTCAGAATTGTATGAATATTTTAAATAAAACATTTGATAAAATTTATGTTATTGGGTCATTTGCTACTCAAAATAGATATAATGATTTCAATAATAAATTAAAAGAAGAACAAATTGATATTGAATGGGTTATTGCCCCGAAGAAAAAATATTTTTTACAACGATGGACAGAAGAATCACCAAATCTGCCTGGAGCTTGGAGTCATCAAAGTGTAGTTGAATCTATATTTTTAAAAAGCAAATTACTCGGATTAAACAATTTTCTAATATTAGAAGATGATATAATTTTTGATGATCATTATATTAACAAATTTCAAGCATTTTATTCAACTGTATCGGACAATTGGCAAATATTAAATATGGGATATCATTTTCATTCAAAACAAGTGGAATCAAATATTTATTATAAATTTGATTGCGGAAGTTATTTAATAGGAACGCATGCAATTGCTTATAAAAATGATACATTTGATATAATATTAAACGAACTTGACATCTGTCAACATCCATTTGATATATTTTTAAACAATTGTATTTACAATAAATTCAATACATACGTCGCCACTGAAAAAATGTTTTATCAATCCTCTTATAGATCATATGAGGGAGACAAAAATGCCAATTACAAAAAATATGTAAGTGGAATTGATGATAAATGATGTTCATATGAATTGAATAAAAAATTCTTTTAGTCTTTTTTCATTGGTAGACATTAAATCTTTATACATCATTCTGCGTTCATCTTCTTTGCCAATTGACTCAAATGTAGTTAATTTATTTTTGAATTCAGTTGGATCTGTATAAAAACTCTGACGTAATGTGAATCTATTATCATGATTATCTGCGTCAAAAACATAACTATAATTTTTTGAAATTTTAGTTTTTAGTACATGTACCAATGATGTATCAATATTTTCTGTAAATGAGGGGATATCACTGCAAATCATTTCGGCTCCTGTTGACAATCCTTCATAAAAATAATGACCCCAACTTTCATATAAACTGATGCATAAATGTATATTATGACTATTGAGTAAATATATTAATTCGTCCTCTGTTTGATATTTATTGATGTGGTTAAAATTTGGATTGGGTACATATCTATTATCGGAATCAATCAATGTTATAGGAGTAAATTGTTGTAATATTAACTCTGTGTTTTTTTGTATCGACCGACCCATGAAATGTAATGTTTTATTGGATTTAACAATATTGTTATTATAATAATTGGGGGAAACAAATGGCAAACATACGGCATTACAATATGGTTTTAATAGATTTTGAGCATATTTAGATTTGCATACAACACAATCAAATCTATATAAGTTTTTTAATTCATGTTCGCCTGCCCATTCTTCATTGATAAAAAATATATTTGTTTTGAAATTTTCTAGATAATTAATATTAAAATTTTGAATCCATATTCCAACATCCGATACATCATTTATTTGTAAATTGTCAATGAATGTTATAGATACATTTTCTGTTATGTTTTCTTTTATTAACTTTTTCAAAAGAAACGCATCAGTTACTATTCCAACTTTATTATCAAAAACTAAAAGTTTCCATCTCATGTGATTATATATATACATATGCACATTTTAAACGAGTTATTTTCAAAGGTTTTTGTAATTACCGTCAATCCTCCAAATGAAAGATCGTCATATATTTCTGACTATTTTTCTACATTGAATTTGAATTATGATTTGAGGGTTTCTACAAATAAAAGTTTCTTCCATACTCAATATGATGGTGATACTGAAATTAACACATCTGAACAGAGTTTAGCATCTACATATTCCAGTATATTATACGAATGTTTTTATAAACAAATAGAACGAATTGTAATTATAGAAGATGATAATATTTTTGTTGATGGATTTGAAGAAAAATTTGATATTTTTTATAAAAATCTACCGGATACATGGGATGTTTTGCATCTAGGAAACGACCGTGATTTGAAAGACCAAACAAATGATTGGATAAAACTTGAACATATTAATCAATATGTCGGTAAAGTCAAATTAAAATTTACAACCAATTGTACTATGTTCAACAAATGGACCAATTATAAAATTATTGCGGATAAGATAGTGGACTCAAAGTATCCTATTGATATTATTTTAATTGATTTTTTCCAACGTGATTCTTTAATTGGATATTCTCCAACAACTCCATTAACTAATCAATTATCATCAAGAGAATCGCTACAATCACCCAACACATCTGAAAAACGATTTAATAGTTTAATTAGAAACATATGATTCCTAAAGTTATACATCACATTTGGATTGGGAAGAAAATATTTCCACATGAATATGTAATATTTTTACAAAAATGGAAATTATTATATCCGGATTATAATTTTATATATTGGAATGATATGTTAGTAGAATCGTCCGGCATTTTGTCTGATGATATTAAACAATACTATTATTCTAATTGTAATATTGCATTGAAAGCTGATTTACTTCGGTTTAAGATTTTGGAAAAATGTGGTGGAATATATATAGATGTAGATACGGAACCATTAAAAAGAATGCCGGATGAGATATGTAATTTTAATTTCTTCTCCGGATATCAGCCCAATAATCAGGTTGCAATAGGTATCATGGGATCAAAAATACACGAACCATTGGTAAGTAAATATATCGCGGATGTATTAAAAAATATACCAAATTATACAGATGATTTAGGAAATATAAGCGAACATATTCAACCAATCAGTGGTCCTGAATTTTTTACACAATATCTCACTCCACATATTAATAATAGTATATATAAATTTTTTGAACCCAAGTATTTTTATCCATATTCATGGATTCAACTGAACCGACGATATGAAAATTTTAATTTAACTTCACCCGATTCATATTCAGTGCATCATTGGGGGAAAAACTGGTAATAATTATGAGCATTTTAAATAAATTCTTTGATAAGATATATGTCATAACATGTCTGAATTTAATAGACCGACATGACTATATAAAAAATCATTTCAATTCATTAAATTTAAAATTTGAATTCAAACCATCCGTTTTACCCAAATTTTTATCCGATGAAAAAATTACAAAAACAGAAAAAAGTTTGGTATTAGGACATGCAAACTGTATTATTGATGCAAAATTAAATAACTATAAACGTATTCTTATTTGTGAGGACGATGTTGAATTTGTCTCAAACATTGAACCTCAATTTGAAACGTTTATAAATATACTCCCACTGGACTGGCATTTTTTACAAATGGGTAATTATTTTTGTAGTAATACTGAATGGTTAAAACGAACCAAAATTGGTGAAAATCTATACAAGTTTAGATTTGGAACCGGATCACATTGTATCGGAGTGAACAATACTGCATATGATCCTATAATTGAATCATTAACATCCTTCAACAATCCATCAGATTTTTCCTATTATAAGTTATATGATCAGATGAATTGTTATTGTCCGGAATTGTTTTTTGCGGATCAGCTTTCCAAATCTGGTATCTCTGTAAATGAAAATCTTTTAAAATATATTTTTGAAAGCACCGTAAAACATACATCTGAAATATGAGCGTGGGTTTATATAGTTATGCAACCGATGATTTGAATACTGACATCAAATTGTATCAGAAAAAAGTATTCAATTCATTTGATTTGAATATCCAACAGATTATTTTAGAAAAACAGACACCGTTGCACGTCAGTCATCCATATAATTACAATTCTCATGCAGATGCTTTAACCCATATTATTAAAACTTCTCCCGAAGATCATATCATATTTTTTGATATTGATTGTACCCATTAACGCGAGATTTCTATAATATTATTTGCGATGATATTTATAATGACACTTTAAGCGGTGCAGTTGGATGTGCAAATCATAAAGATATAAATAAATTATATATCCACCCATGTTTTATGGGATTTTCAAAAAAACTTTATATTGAATGTGGATGCCCGTCTTTTAGAGAATATTTAGTTGGCGATGTAGGACAAATGTTTACCGATGTATGTATATCTCAACATAAGAAATTAAAATATTGGAATATAACTGATAGCAATGATAAAATATGGGATTTAACCCCTTTACAACAAAAATTTGGTCACGGGACTATATTTGAGAACATGATATATCACCAATTTGAAATACGAAATCCAAATCAACATGATTTATTTATTAAAAAATGCAACGATATAATCAATTAACATGTTTTAAAAAATTAAACTGACATTATTGATAATTAAACAAATTTAACTTTACAAAATAATATAATCTCCAATATACATATCCGTTACATCAACTTTAGATAATGGACTATTTGGTAAAAAATATTGTTGATGTGGAAATGTAATTTTAACAGCATCTTCGTTTTGATTTAACCACGACGCCCACCAACTAAATGTACTATTTCCTAATACATTATATTTACATAAACTATATAAAACAAAATCTTCAATATTTGATGTATTTTCAATATAATTGATATTATCAATTTTAATATTTTCTTTACACCACTCTATATGATCTGATATTAATAATATCTTATCAATTTGATAGTTGTTTATTAGATAATCAATTGATCGTTCATAATAGTCCGATTCAAATTGAGTAAAAGATTTTGCATAAATACATTCAATTAATCGATCTCTTCCACGGCGGACATGTAATATTGCAGTTTTTGAAAGATCGCCATATTTTGAATGGATATTATCAATTAAATTCCGATTGAATTTGAAATATTTGGTTTTTAAGTCAAATTTTATATTATTAAAATATTTTGTAGATTGAAAATAACCAACAATAGATGTATTATCATTTAAAAAGGGTATATCTGAATATCTATGTGTATAGTGAAGATTATTAATATCTATACGATCATTGTGAATGTATTCCGGTAATGTTATATTTAGATAATTAAAATTGTATTCAAATAAAGTTTTAAATTCCAATGTATTATTGTTTACACTATTCCAATATGTTCTATAATTTGGAATACAATACTCATAATTTAATTTTTGTTTTAATGATAATAATGTTGCCAGTTGAAACAAATTGTTTCCCAATTCGCCTATAAAGTTACATGTAATCATTTTGTTATTGTCACTTTAATAAAATTTGACTCTGGTTTATCTGTGATAATCAATGCGTATCCACACCCGCCTGCGCCCATTAATTTACACCCATAATGATTTTGTTGATATTTTTCTATGATAGGTTTACAACATACACACTCATAATTTGGCCAAATTTGTTTTTGATTATCATGAACTTGATTAATTACTTTTCCAAATTCTATTATATTTTTATTTTTAATTTGTAACAGACACTCATCTGTTAATTTATTTTGAATTTTCAATACATCCAATGAAATTTTTTCATCACCATTATACAATACAAATTCTTCGGAACGTTTTTTAATGTGAACAATGTATAAATAGTTATTTAACCAATCTATACAAGATTCATCATTAAAAGGTGTAATAGAATTCGGCCAAAAACTATTATTAAACTCCATCACATTTATTCCTTTATAACAAATGCCAATTTGATCAACTGCACCAGATATATATTTTGTATTGTGCATATTTTCTAATACAAATATAATTTTTGCCAATTCATTTTTTTCAATATACGTTGGTAGTTTATTTCCAAATATTTTTTTGATTGTTTTTCTAGTTGATGTACTCATACCGGATCGTTCTTCAACTTCAACTTCAACTGTATTGATATTTGCAATCACAACTTTACCTGGCAATTGACTGTTTAATAATTGTTGGTCAAAAAAACTAACAAAATCTAATCGCAATGGAATTTGATCAATTTTTCTTAAATTTGTTGAACTTCTATTTGGTAAATTTAAACATGGATTTCGTTGCAATACTATATATTTTATTCCTTTATCGTCACATATTTTTTGCTTTCTAATATCGTGGCCGTCTTGATTGATCACAAAAAAATCGGGATTTATCAAATCCAAATGTGGTTCAAATGAAAATATATCTGTTCGACCATAAGAAATATGTGCTTCTTTGACAAATTTACAACTTTCAACCATATACTTTCGTTCTTCTTCATTGTAAATAGGTTTTTTGTTCTTATTAATAATTGAATTTTCGTCAGTGGCTACAGATACATATAGTTCTCCATATTGACTTGCAATACGAAAAAATTCTACATGGCCTGAATGAAACATGTCAAAAAAACCCACAACCAAAACTTTTTTATTCATATATTATATCAGATATATATAGTTACAAAAAATGAAAATTGGCATATATAGTTTTTGTACAAATGTAACCAAATAATTTTATCGTAATAACATATAATTATCCAGTACAATACCATCTATTGGTACTGTATTATAAATTTCTATTACATCATGTACATCATTTACTAATGGTTTTCCTTTTATATTAAATGATGTATTTAGAAGTATTGGTTCCAATCCATGTAACTCCATCATCGTTAACAAGTTATATAGAAACTCGTCATCTTCAGTAACAGTTTGTATTCTACATGTATCATCAATATGAACTATAGATGGTAATTGTGATTTATATTCCGATTTTATTTTTGGACAAAATGACATATATTTTGATTCATCAATATCTTCAAAATATCTTGACACGTCTTTTTTTCTAACAACGGCGGCAAAGGGTCTAAACCACTCTCTGAATTTTATATTGGCATTTAATATTTCTTTTAAATTTAATTGCATTGGATAACATAGTAAACTTCTATTTCCTAGTGCTCTGGGTCCACACTCAGAATATCCTTGAATAACGCCTATGATTTTGTTGTTTGATAAATAATCACATATTGTGTTTAAATTTAATGGTTGTTTCTTGTCAATTTTATCTATAATATCTTTATTTGTAAAATCAAATCCATTAAAAGTTATATTATGTTTTTCTTCATTTAATGGTGTTTTATCAAGTAAGTATCCAAATGACAATCCCGCGTCATTTGGGTTGGGGGGTATATAAATATTTTTTCCTCCTACAATATTTTTTATAATTTGATTATTTAATACATTTAATGCACACCCACCAGTCAAACATACTGGTAAATTATATTGTTTGTAAATTGGTAAAAAGTTTTCTAAGAATAACGTTTCAAACACATACTGGGAGGTTTTAGCAAGATCATACGAAACTTGACCGGATATATCATTTTCATGCGAGGATAAATTTAATTGATTAAATAACTGTGTCAAATTTGTATTTAAATAATATTGTTTAAAATTTTCAACCCAATTTTGATTTATCTTACCATATCCACTTAATCCCATTAATTTCCCAGCATAATTATTAATATTTTTATTTTTTCTAATTTCACTGATTGGAATTCCAATTAATGCATATGCGGTTCCGAAATTAATGTTAATTTGCTTAATGTGTTCCAAATGGTTATCAATCATCGTATATACATTAAAAAATGACAATCTATCATACTCGTCGTGACCTCCACCGTCGAAGGAAAATATTAAACAGTCGTCGAAGTTACTTTGATGATATGCACATTTAGCATGCCCCCTATGATGATTGGATTTAACAAATGTTTTAATTCCTAATATTTGTTGTATAATATTAAAATCTTCATCAAATATTTGATTGTATAAACAAGTATCAAATTGATTATATACTGATTCCGATTTTATAAAATGCAACAGTTTAATATAAGAATCTTTATCTATGACATCAAATGTATTGTTAAATGCAGGTGATAATGCGGCTGATCTAATTTTACAAAATCTTTCTATTTCAAAAATTCTTATAATTCCCTGCTTATCCACAAAACTTATGGATGCATCGTGTGATCCGTGCATTGCAATTGTCATAATTAAAAAAAATATAATGTAATCAACAACCATCCGATATTTATATTTATATATATATGTCTAAAATTACAATAAAAGAAAATGAACTCGGTGATAGAATGATGACGGGTCAATCTTTCACTCAGGGAGGTGGTATTGGAAGTTCTGGATATGATACATACAGTTCCCCAGATGTTTCTCAGAACCCCAATTCATTCAAATATACTCCATCTATAGCCGGTTCTGCAAGTGATATTACACTAAAAACCCCAGATGATTATAACGGTAAATCCACATACGATCCTAAACAATATGAACAGGATGTGGATGTTATTAAAGATAAAGTTACCCCAGACGAAATTATGGCTGGATTACAGTATGAATTGAAAAAAATGTGCTTCAAAAGAAAGGACGTTTGTAAAGAATTAGTAGTAAGAAACCTAAAAAACGATCCAAAGTATTATAGTAAGTTGCATATGTTAAACATTGATGACAATGACAATATACCAGTAAGTCCATCATTTACTGCTCCTCAATCAGTATCTCAACCATATAATTTAAAGGCTACTCCACAGGAAGAAGTTATAGACTATAGAACTCCCCAAGAAAAAGAAATTGGTAAAATAATCAAAGAAATGGCTCAGGCTAAACATGAAAAAAGATACCCAAAATCATAAGTTCACAAAGAAATTACATGGTGATTGGGATCTGATTGGTCAACAACAACCAGAGCCAAATGATCCTATATTAAAACATCCTGCGATGAAGGGTCGTCGTTGGACAATTGATTATGGATATGATAGTGGAAAAACGTTTTCAAAATTAAAAGAAAGATTTTCTATGGCTAATAACGATACATATGTTGATACCGACCACAATGATTGGGATGTATCATATAACGAATTTTATGAACATTTATTGAAAGAAGATAAATTGAAGGGTGGAGTGGGGGGTACTACCGCCACACATGATGTGGATCCAATTGAATTATCTATGGGTCAGACTGTTGAGATGGAACATACCGTAGATCCTGATATCGCTACTGAAATAGCATTGGATCATTTGGCACAAGATCCACAATACTATAGTAAATTGAAAAAAGCAGGTCTTGCGGATGAATTGACTCAAGTTAATACATCTTCGGGTTTCGGAGATCCTGATCATCCTATAAATGATCGTCCAAGATTGGGATATGATATAACGTGTACTCCTGGCAATAATATAGTTGGAACTTCGGGAAATACTCCTGACGGTCATATTGATGGTCGTCGTGATGTGGATCCAATTATAAATAAGAGTATAGAAATTGACATACAAGAACCCGAATATGATGATTTAATGGAATCGGTTCTTGCTGAAAAAAAGAAAAAGGGAAAACGCAAACCAAAAGCAACCAATTCATCTCTTTGGTCTCGGGCATTATCTGCTGCAAGATCCAAATTTGATGTATATCCTAGTGCCTATGCTAATGCTTGGGCCGCTAAATGGTATAAGAAAAATGGTGGTAAGTGGAGAATGGGATAATAGATGAATGATCCACGTGAAATTTTAGAACAACAACTTCTTCAAAAGATTGAAGAAATTGAAGAAGTGTATGCTAATAGCGGATTGGGTAAATGGTTTGGTAAAGGTCCAACCGGCAGTTCTACTGGTGGTGGTTGGGACAGATACAATACTTCGGGCAAAAATGTCGGTAAATGTGGTGATGCTCCAGAAGGAAGCAGTTATAGTGCTTGTTTGGGAAAAAAATATGCTGATAAATTGCGTTCCAAAAATGGTAGAAAGACTATTGCCAATTGGGTAAAACGAAAGAAAGCTGCTCAAAACAAACATGGTAGAGGAAAAAAAGGAAGTGAATCAAAAGGAAAATCTCCGATTGTGGTAAAATATACCGAAAATTAACGACTATAACATAAAAATTATGAGAACACCCAAATTGCCGGTTGGTTATGCAAAAGCATTAAAGAAACTAGAATCTATGACGGAAACGACTGGTACATACGACGAGTATGCAAAAATAGCCAACCGAGTAATTAAAAAATTAAAACGTATTCAACTTACCGGGGGTAAAGCCAAGGCCGATATTAAAGATATCGTAACAAAGAGTACAGTAGATTCAATATTGTTTGGTTTGGGTGATAAATATCCAGACATAACCAAACAACTGGAGAGTTTATCAAAGTCAGCATTTACCTGGCAAGATCTTGTAAAAATTCACGGAAAACGAATAGATATGCGTAATTGGACAGATACTTCACTCACAGAACAATTGAATGAAGGTTCATCTTCTGGTGGTATAAATTCGCCGTCTTATGGACAAAATAGTGGAAAGTCAAGTGGAAAGTCAAGTGGAACATCTTCTTCGCCGGGCGCCACACCTGCTGGAACAACTCCATCCGGTGGATCTGTTGGATCTGTGGGTCCAAAATCACAATCTTTCAAAGAAAGCATACCTGGAGCTGAAGAAACCGGTTATAATTTAGGAAAATATAAATCGGATAATGTAAAGTTTGGTGCTGATCATATGGCAAAGAAGATGAGTCGTTCTCAATTGAAAGAAATGTTGAGAAACGAAATTCTCTCCAAAAAGCAAGAAAATTTGAGTGAAGGTTGGAAAGATTTAGCCGCAGCTGCTGCTATTGGTTTGGGTTCAATGACGGGTGTATCTGCTGATGATAAATCGTCTGATGTTAAAATCACACAAACCGCAGTAAAGAACGTCGGATCATCTTTATTAAACAAAAAGACAAGTGATTATATTTCTCATTGGGAAGGTAGTAAAGATGTTGTTTACAACGACATTGAAGGAAAACCAACAATTGGTATTGGACATTATTTAAATAATTCTCAAGAAGATAGAAAATTATTTAAAACATTATTTGGCGATATAGTTAATTATGATAAAATATTAAATGGTCAACAAAAATTATCCACGGATCAAATTGAAAAACTATTCAATGTGGATGTAAAAATTAAAGAAAAGTTGGCATCTAACAAGATTAGTAACTTTAACACTTTACCTATATCAGTAAAAAACGCAATTATAAATGCTTTGTATAGAGGCGATTTGGGACCAAAGACAATTGCATTTATGAATAGTGGCAAATGGGATTCAGCAGCTAAAGAATATTTGAATCATAAAAACGCAAAGAGTGGACCGGAACAAATAAAGAAAAGAATGAATACAAATGCGTTGGCATTTGTACAATTTGCAAAGAATAAAGGATGATATGGAAGAATATCCATCTATAGGTAGTGGTATGTTTGGCGGCATGTCTATGCAAATGCCTACATCAACTAAAGTACTTGGGTTTGATCCGGTTGATTTGATGACAAAAAGAAAACAACAACAAGACAATCCTCAAGATCCGACTGTAATGGAATATGATAGTGAGGATATAGCTGAATTGGAGTCATTCTGTAGAATGCATGGTATTTTGGGATTTAACTGTGGCCGTATGAGTCCCAAATCTGCATTACGTATGTTGAAAAGTCGTATGGGGGCATCTCTGGACGACAATATATCAAAAGTTAATAAAAAACACATATTACACGGTTAACTTTTCCATTGTGCGATTGGAACTCTCAACCAATTTTGATTGGTGTGGATATAGATAAAGTTGTTATCAACTCTTATTTCTCCAACACTTCCACTACTTGAAGAACTAACTGGAGCAGATCCTGTATTGTTTAAAGACAAATAAGAAAATGAACCGGTTGATACGGTTGCATAATTAAGTGATGCAGTGGTTTGTACATATAAATTACTTGCACTAACTACACTTCCACTAAAATAACTACTACTGACACTATTATTGGAACCACTTAGTAAAGCGTCTTTTACAGATTGTCCAATATATTGATATACCGTTGCATATAGTCTACCGGTTGAAATTGGAGTAGAAGTAAATTGTACTACGCCCGTTTTATAATCAAATGCATATGGAATAGTATTTGGATTAACATAACCAAATGTAGATCCATTGGAAGAAGTAAATAGTGTTATATTATATCCCGTAGAACCACCGTTTATTGTGGCGTCTGTTACGCTACCACCCAGTGATGGAATTGAATATTTTGGGCTGATGAAATTGGTTTGTTGTCCATCATCAATTGTTTGGCTACCAACGCCAGATGTTGATCCTGATGGAGATAAAAAATACCACACTGAATTTGCGGTTGCTGTGTTATTTGCCACGGTTAATGGAAATCTATACCAGAATTTTATACTTCCACTTGATATTATATCGCCTGGATTGGTACTGGATGAATATGGCAAATTTGATGATGGTATCAAACCAGTTTGTGACCATATTTCGCCAGAATCCATTTGGATTGTAGATGTAAATGCTTCTTGAGAATCGCCCAAGTCAGTACTTGTGTATCTACGACCAACAATCAATCTAGCTACTTTTGTTAAAAGATCAAATGCCATATTTTATGAGAGTTTTTCTATTTTAATACTTGTCAATGGAACGGTGGACGAACCATTGTATCTCACCAACACATAAACTTCATCTTTGGATGTGTTTGTATTATCCAATACTACTCCATCGGCAGTTCTCATTGGAAATACAATTACACCGGAACTAACACTTGCACCGGTACCGTTGTTTCCATAAAGATCAATATTTGAACTGAATGGATTGGTTCCACTTGTGGTTAGATCTGATGTGGTTATATTGGAAGTTATCAAATTTTGCCCGGTATTTGATACATCATATAATCTACAATTTGAATATACATTTGAATTACCGCTTTCAAATATCAATGCAATTGCCATACCGGCAGAAGTTGAATCCCATCCAACCAATGTTGTGTTTCCTGCCACGGTAATTTGTAATTTATTTACAACTACAGACGATTTAAAATGTCTTATATAATATTTGTAAGTGGTTCCAAAACCACTTGGATACCAATATCTATATGTACCACCCGGATCAACCAAATAACTGGGTTTAACTTGTAAACTACTGGTTGGTAAATATGACGAACTATTTACATAACTACCGGACCAAGTTAATATGTTATTGGCGAGTATTAATCTATATGCTTCGTCCAAAAATTGTTCTGTAATTGCACCGGGATTCAATGATTGTGATCCAAATGTAAGTGATGCGGTTGTATATCCATCGGGTCTACCATAATATAACAAACTACCACTTGATGATGGTTGACCAAATGATCCTGCTGTGTGAATGTTTACTGCTTGACTACCTATGGTTGTGCCGCTACCGGCTCTATTATTGGTTGTATTGGTTAAAGTGAATGTGGATATAGATGCTCCTGTTTGTGCAACAGTATTTGTCGTGCCTGCCGCACCCATTGTTACATCAAATACAATTACGTCTGATTCAAATGGATATGATCCAACTGTTCTGGTTGTTATATAATCAGATGATTTAACGACTCCGGTTGTTTGTATTGTTGGATTTGTAGTGAGCGTGGTAGAATTTGCCGTAACAAGTCCCAAATTATTGGTTGGTACATTTACAGTAGATACAGTGCCGTTGACGTACAACGGATTGAATGCGCCACTTGCTGTCACTGTATATCTATAAGTAGAACCACTTGTTAAATAAGGTGCTCCGCTTAAACTTCTTGAAATGGCAGTAGATGCTGTGATTGTACTATTTGGCGACGTTATAGTATTAGTTGCAAAGCTTGCATCGGTAAGAGGAGTGTAATAAACTGTCGTATTTGTACCTGTATAGAATGTATAAGGAGAACTACCAGAGTTCAAACCAACGCTGCCTGTAAATCCATATATACCACTACTACTAACAGATGCTAAACTTATACTATTTGTTAAATTGGATCCTGTGAAATTGTTAAAATAACCATCTTGGTATACTGAGGGTATGACGGCGGTATTTGCCGAAGGTATTGAATTTAAAGCTATTGGAGATGCAACCGTTGGTGCCGATGTATTTATGGATGCTTGTGTCAATAATACAGATGCGGTATTTGTATAATTGACAGTTCCTACACTACTTGATGCAAATGTTATTGTAAATGAACCACTCAAACGGACAGTAGTAACATTTCCATTGGTCAGTGAACCCAAACCAAATGCACTAGAACCCAAACTTGAACTTACGGTAGTAGATCCGCCGGTGGTACTACCATAAGAAAGATAATTTGTACCACCTCTAAAAGTGAATCCACTAAATACCGTAGATCCTACAGTTGACCATCCAAGTGGTTGTAAATAATTTATATTTGTGTTGGTGGACCCGGTAGGCACTCGTCCGTTGATTGTAACGGTTGATCCAAGCGTACTTGTTGTAGTAATACTTGCAAAAGTTTTTGTATTTGGTGCTGGTGTAGGATAACTTGAACTAAATGCACCAGCAAAAAATCTTAATATATCACTGACATTTGTATCTGTGTTCCAAGTTGAAAAATATGAACCAATCAACGATGTTCCCCAAGGATAACTGTCATTGGGAACGCCAACATTGACATTTGATGATGATAATCTTCCATTTAATTGAAAACTGCTTGATCCATTTTGTATAGTTACACTGCTTTGAGTCGCAACTGTTAATATTTGTGTATCGGATATACTAGCACTGATGCCATTATTATTAACAGTTACACTGGTTTGTGAATTTGGACTTGTTATTGCGTTACTGCTTACATTCGCAACATATGATGCAGTTAAAGCAAAACTTGCATATGAAGATGATACTGACAAACTTGCACTAGTTGCAGTTAAAGCAAAACTTGCACTAGTTGCATATGAAGATGATACTGAAAAACTGGCCGAAGTTATGGATCCTGATAAATTTACAGCAGCAAATCCCCTCAAACTGCCAGTAGAATCGGTTCCAATAATAAAATTTGTGCCTGAAACGTATGTTTCAACATATGCAGTATTACTAGAATTTCTCTGTGAAAATCTTATTGCCAATGAATCTGGTTGTGCCATATAATATAAATATAAACTATGCTCTCAATTCTCCGATATTTATATAAAGTCTTAATGTTAATCGTTGAATTTTTTAATATATAAGAAATTGATATGCATTTATTATATGGTATTATTGTATTAGAAATCCATATATATACTCATATGAACAAATATTACATAGTAGACACAACACTTGGAGCCAAACCGCTTATTTTTGAAAATATAGAACAATTAATTTCACATCTTGAGGGAACCGTTCAACGAAAGTTTCGTCAAACACGTAAACAATACATGCAAAATCTTATAGATTTGGGTTATGGTTATGATGATTCGCCTGGAAAAGTATTCACTCAATCATTAAGTGAATATTTTAACATTGGAGTTGTCAATGGTAATTCGTTTAAAAAGTGTAATATCCACGAAGTGAATCAATATTCCAAATACCGAACCGAAATGGGTGATTAAAATATCGCATGATAAATTTGGATATAAAATGGAGTGATCCATATGAACATGAAGGTAAGAATGGAGCAATACAATGGCGTCGGCATTGGCTGATACCCCCACCATGCAGATCACAATTTTTTGAATATTGGAAGAGTCGTGGGTTTGAACTCAAGGACAAGGGATATGGCGTAACCAAACAGAATGATGATTGGTTTTTGCTTGAAACCAAATTGTCTCCGAATGGATTCAATAAACTATCAGAACAAACCATTAACAAAGAAAGCGATTCCCCCCTAGTGCCAGTGAGTTTAAAACACACAAATGGGTTGCGTCCGTGGCAAATTGAGGCGGTATCAAAATTATGTGCTTCCATTAACAAATGGGGATCTGCAATAGATGGTAGCGATGTCGGCGTAGGCAAAACATATAATGCTTGTGGTGTTGTTCGTGAATTGGACATGGACATTTTGGTTGTATGTCCCAAAGCAGTTATGGAAAGTTGGAGACGTGTTATTAAAAACCATTTTAAAATGAATCATAAATTGGTTGGTATTATCAATTATGAATTATTGCGTGTGGGTAGAAAAGACAGTAATATTGCATCATATGTAAAACGTAGGGATACTAGACGCAATGAATTTG
>Ga0209084_1001123_pt1 | contig 23346 bp, 18 predicted proteins | sample C_130820_MF_Meta_FD_187309 | JGI IMG/M metagenome (GOLD analysis project Ga0209084, IMG submission 187309) | Freshwater microbial communities from Lake Croche, Canada to study carbon cycling - C_130820_MF_MetaG (SPAdes) (version 2) | ecosystem: Environmental > Aquatic > Freshwater > Lake...
AAAACTCTTTCCGGTACGATTGCAAAGTTCCAACAGCTCTACTGCATTGGTAAATTTATACGGCAAATCAGGCCCGCCTGCTCCGCCCGCGGCTTCTTCTTCATCGGTAACAACAAAGCCGCCGCCAATGGAATAGTAGGCTTTCTCTATGATAAGCCCACCTTCAGCACTAAAGGCCTGAAACCGCATCGCGTTCGAATGCCGCTTCATCAGTTCCTTTTTATTCGGAATCAAATCGTCATCTAGCGTAAACGGAATAGCGCGAACGCCACCAAGATCGAGAGAACCATTCCGCGTAATCGCAGCGATCATGTCTTCGACCAAATCAGGATCAACTTCAGCAGGCAAAAAACCGGAAAGGCCTAGGAGTATGGCAGTCTCTGTGCCATGCCCCTTCGCGGTCCAAGCTAACGAGCCAAACAATTCCGTCTTGATACGGCCAACACGTCCAAGACCTACGCTTTGATTCAGCAGATCAACAAAGCGATGGGCCGCAACCATCGGACCAACCGTATGCGAGCTCGAAGGCCCGATACCGATTTTAAAAAGATCAAAGACACTGATCATCCACGCCGCCTGCGCCGTCCACCTTCGCCCTCAGCAGGTTCGGCATGCACCTTTGGGGGCGGCAACGTCACCACTTTTGCCAAATTGCTAAAGACATCGACTTTGTTTGGAATGGCCATCGCACTCACGAAATGGGCTTGGAATTTAGGCTCCATCGCGGTTTCGATCTTTTCGATCTTGCCAACAACGCTTTCGATTTCACTGCGTGCCGTTTCATTCAACAAGGCAATGCGTGCGCCTGTTCCTGCGGCATTACCCGCTGAGCCCACTTTGGTCAAATCACAATCAGGAATAAGGCCCAACACCATCGCATATTTAACATCAATATGGCTGCCAAAGGCACCGGCCAGCGTGATGCGGTCAACATGATCAACACCATAATGATCAAGCAATAATTTCACGCCTGCATAGAGTGCGGCCTTACCGAGTTGGATGGCTCGTACATCGGCCTGCGTGATCGTAATACGCGGCTCACCATCATTTAGCACATAGGTAAACGTACGGCCTTCACCCACAATGCGTGGCGTACGCGCCTGTAAATCGCCATCAATCACGCCATCCTGCGTGATAACGCCTGCAAGATACATTTCCGCAATGGCTTCGATAATGCCCGATCCGCAAATACCGTTAACGCCCGTCTTAGCAGCTTCTTCCCAGAAGCCTACTTCATTGGACCAAAGATCAGATCCGATGATTTTGAATTTGGGCTCTAGCGTTTCATGATCAATCCGCACGCGCTCAATAGCGCCAGGTGCCGCGCGTTGGCCAGAAGAAAGTTGCGCGCCTTCAAAAGCTGGGCCCGTGGGCGATGAGCAGGCGAGCAAGCGCTTTTTATTGCCGAGGACGATTTCTGCATTGGTGCCGACATCAACGACCAGCGTAACATCATCATTCAAATGCGGCGCTTCGGACAACACCACGCCAGCGGTATCGGCGCCCACATGCCCTGCAATACAAGGCAGCAGATAAACAAACGCACCGGGCGCAATCGACAGGCCCACTTCTCGCGCTTTGACGTCCTGACCCTTATCGAGCGTGAGCGCAAAAGGTGCGCCACCAAGCTCGGTTGGATCAAGGCCTAGAAACAGATGATGCATAATCGGATTACCGACCACCGTCATCTCGACAATGCCCTCGCGCGTGATACCCGCTTCTTTCACGACCTCACCGACGAGGTCATCCAATGCCGCACGCACAGCATCCGTCATCTCGACTTCACCGCCCGGATTCATCATCACATAGGAAACGCGGCTCATCAGATCTTCGCCGAAGCGAATTTGTGGATTCATCAAACCGGCAGACGCTAAGGTCTCGCCATTATAGAGATCGGAAAGATGCGCCGCGATGGTGGTAGAACCCACATCAACCGCAACGCCGTAGGCCGTCTCAATCAGGCCCGGATAAATCGCGACAATATCGTGACCTTTACGAACAGCGATAGTAACTTTCCATTCGCCTTTGCGAAGCGTCTTTTGCAGGCCGCGCAACACAGCCAAATCTGGCATCGACGCGTCAATATTCCACTGTGTCTTGAGCGCTTCGACGAGGCGTGTGTAATCCGAGGATGGACTATCAATATCCGGCTCGGCCACTTCAACGAAATAGAGGCGCACAACGGGCTCAAGCGTGATCGCACGCGTTTCGGCCTTTTTACGAACTACCTGACGATGTACTTGGCTTTCTGGCGGAACATCGATGACGACATCCCCACAAAGCTTCGCCTGACAGCCTAGCCGACGATGTTCACCTAACGCGCCGCGCTTGGACGTATAACGCTCTTCGACGGAATTCCATTCGGTAAGATGATCAGCGGTCGATTGAATACCATGCTTAGCAAAATCACCTTCAGCAACCAGTACCTGACAACGGCCACAAATACCACGGCCGCCGCAGACACTATCTACATCAACGCCAAGCGAACGCGCAGCTTCGAGCACGCTCGTACCTTCAGCAAAATCGCCGCGCTTACCCGAAGGCGTGAAGACGATACGATGTTGTTCGGTCACTGATAATCCTATTCGCGGTTACGGCGACGTCCTTCGCGACCACGACGGTCAGCGGCACCACCTTCTTGGCCTTCTGGCACAGGTTCACGATATTTGCGAATCCAAGACGCGCAGTTTGGATCGTGGCCCATCATCACGTCCGCACCCAAAATCGCCTGAATATCTTCGGCATGCAGAGGGTTCATGATGGCTGATGTCATACCAGCGCCAATCGCCATCGGCATGAAGGCTGCAGCCAAACCACGACGATTAGGCAGACCGAATGAAAAGTTCGATGCGCCGCAAGTTGTATTGACTTTTAATTCTTCACGCAGGCGCCGGAGCAAATGCATGAGCTTCGCGCCCGCATCGTTTAACGCACCAACGGGCATTACGAGCGGATCAACAACTACATCTGAGCGCGGAATGCCATAATCGGCGGCACGCTCGACAATCTTCTTGGCAATCTTATAGCGCTCGTCTGGATCTTCCGAAATGCCTGTTTCATCATTCGAAATCGCAACGACTGCTGCGCCATATTTCTTGACCAATGGAAGGACTGTCTCAAGACGATCTTCTTCACCTGTCACCGAGTTGACTAGCGCCTTGCCCTTATAAACAGCGAGACCTGCCTCTAGCGCAGCGACAATCGAACTATCGATCGATAAAGGTACGTCTGTTACTTCCTGCACACGCTTAATAGCTTCGGCCAAAATAGCAGGCTCGTCCGCAAGAGGAATACCAGCATTCACGTCGAGCATTTGTGCGCCCGCTTCAACCTGCGCCAAAGCATCGGCAATCACGCGCGTATAATCCCCTGCAGCCATTTCGGCGGCGAGCAATTTGCGCCCTGTTGGATTAATGCGCTCGCCAATCATGACGAAGCGGCGCTCGAAGCCGATAATGACTTCCTTTTTATGCGAACTGAGAACCGTATCGGTCATAGCTATTTTTCCCAAAGCGTCAGAATTTAAAAACTAATTAGATTCATACCATCAAGCCGGCGTAAGCACTTGTCCCATTGCGACGGCGGAGGGCGGCATCTCGCTATCGGCCAGGGTTGCAAAGGCACGGCGAAAAGGCTGGCGGCCCTTCAGAATGCCGGATTCGCTTACAATATGCCCGACGCTTTCCTCCTGCCGGTAGGCCATGATGTGCACACCAGCGACGCCCGCGATCTCATGGATTTCCTGGATGAGATCGATACAAAGCTTAATACCCTCGGCCTTTTGGTTTTCAGCACCTTCAAGACGTTTAATTACAGCATCCGGAATATGCACGCCCGCGACATTCGAGCGCATCCATTTGGCTGTCTTGGCCGAAGGTAGCGGACCAACGCCCACCAAAATATAGGCCTGCTTATCCAAGCCCATATCGCGCACCTTCTGCATGAAGGATTTCAACAGCGGAATATCATAGCAATACTGCGTCTGAAAATATTGCGCACCAGCCGCAATCTTTTTTGCCAGCCTCAATGGACGCCAATCATAAGGCGGCGCGAAAGGATTTTCAGCCGCGCCTAAAAACAAACGTGGCGGATCAGTAATTTTTCGGCCCGACAAAAACGCGCGTTCATCACGCATCTTTTTCATCGTTGCAAGCAATGACGTAGAGTCAAGATCAAACACAGGCTTGGCTTCGGGATGATCGCCACCTTGCACGCCATCGCCAGTCAATGCGAGTACATTGCACACACCTAGCGCGGCAGCACCCAATACATTGCCTTGAATGGCAATGCGATTGTAATCACGGCAAGAAATTTGAAGGATGGGCGAATATCCAACCCGCGTTAAAAGCGCGCAAATTGCGACACTCGACATATGGCAATTAGCACCCGAACCATCGGTTGCATTAATGCCGTCGACCCATCCATCGAAATGGGAAACGCGCTCATAAACATCATCCGGGTTAGCACTATCGGGCGGATTGAGCTCAGCGGTAATCGCGAATTCGCCACGGCGCAACACACGTTCTAATCGACCGCGCGAAGAATGCTCCGGCAATTCCGGCAAAGGTGCCGCGGGCGTTGGGCCAAGATCATGCGGGTGAACAGCAGGCATATCCATCATCCGTTCCTCACTCATGCGCGCCGCGTGACACGGCCAACCACGAAGACCTACCTTTGAGACGATGATCTACAGGGGGCTGAACATTCATGATTTTATTGCCATGCTCCATCGCCTTGCTGCCCTCCCAAGCCTTAACCCACACGCAGGGCATCTCGGCATAGACTTCACAATTTCCGTTGGCGCGAACGCCCCCGCATGGACCGTTGCGAAGATTTTTAGGGCAATTCATCGGGCATGACATGCCGGAAGATGAGAGAATACATTGGCCACACATGCGGCAATCAAACAACGCGCCTTTGATTGTTGCTTCAACCGCTGCAACAGGCTTTTCTAAGCTTTCATATCCGATGGCTTTAAAAAGCGGCGCCGCGACATGCAGCATTTTTTCAACCAATGAATAGGTGATTTCCATCCCGCGAGAATGGGTATTGCTCCAAAAGCGAAGGGCAAATTTTTTGCCGTCGCGTGGTGCCTTTCCTGCGGGTTCAAAAGCTGGGGGTACGCGTGACATTATTTCGCCTCCTCATAGCCGCCTGCCTTGGCGAGTGCGGCTAAGCGCTCGTTAGGATAGTCAGCTTCAATCTTATCGGCCCAAGCCTGCGCCTCGGCTTCTAAATCATCGCCAACGGGAATGGGATCAGCACGGCGCCAATCGGCCAGATAGCTATCGGTGTCGCGCGCGCCCGCTTTCATTGCAGCGGCATCAATGGATGTTACAAAACGCTCGGGCAATTCGCGCTTTGCAGCCGTACGACCTTGTTTAACTATCACTTGCGCCGGAATATCGCGCCAATAAACGATCGTGAGATTAGCCATAATAATTTAGTTCCTCGCAAATAAATCGTTAGCGGTATGGGTACGACCTTGTCGCGTAACAAAAGTTTCGAGCCCACCAAGGCCCGTGACCCGCATTTCAAAGTTTAGCCCTAATCGTTCGGCAGCTTTTCGTGCCTTTCTTTCCAACGCAGCATCTGGAATTTGTGAGATATAAACCACCCGTTTGTAATGGCCGAAATAGGTACTCATCAATTGCGGATGACGATCAAGTCCAAGCCCTTGAATAATGAGCCGGTCAAAATGACGAACGAGATAATCGGTTAGAAAAAACGTCCCTATTTCTTCTTCCATTAGCGCGTCAAATTCACCCGGCTTTGAGTAAAAGGCATAGCAATGATCACCTTCGATCCGCTCAACGCCTTCTTCCTTCAAAACCGCATCCAGCATTCCGCCTGTCCCACAATCGCCGTAAAGACAGAGAATACGATCATATTTACCGCGCGCTTTGCGGATTTTTCCACGCACACCTTCTGGAATTTTTTCCGGACGATTATGCCAAATAGCAGGCAGGCAGGTGATATCTAGATGGTCGAGATGATTTAACCGCTTGGCTTCAAGCAATTCTCGGGCAAGTGCGCCACAGGTAATCACAAGTGTCTTGGGAGGAAGCGGTACGGCATGGGCCATGAGGCAACCTCCCTTGGTTATAGAATGATCGATTAAACGGTTTCCCGATTAAGCGCGGATCGTGCGTTGCGACAGCAAGGACTTGGCTGTTTCAACAGCTACCGCCGCATCACGGCAATAGGCGTCGGCGCCAATGGCATCTGCGAAGGCTTCATTGAGCGGCGCACCACCAACGAGCACGAGATAGTCGTTGCGCATGCCCTTCTCCTTGAGCGTATCGATCACAACCTTCATATATGGCATTGTGGTCGTCAAAAGGGCGGACATCCCAAGAATGTCAGGCTTATGCTCTTCAATGGCTTCGAGATATTTCTCGACCGGATTGTTGATCCCGAGATCGATCACTTCGAAACCGGCACCTTCCATCATCATGCAGACAAGGTTTTTGCCGATATCGTGAATATCACCCTTCACGGTCCCGATGACCATCTTGCCGACCTTCGGAGCGCCCGTCTCGGCGAGAAGCGGACGCAATAGCTGCATCCCGGCCTTCATCGCATTAGCCGACATCAACACTTCCGGCACAAACAAGATGCCGTCGCGGAAATCGACGCCGACAATACGCATGCCTTCAACCAGCGCCTTCGTTAGAATGTCGTAGGGAGTCCATTTGCGACCCAATAAAATATTGACGCCCTCGACGATTTCCTCGCCAAGACCATCATAGAGGTCATCATGCATCTGCTCGACGAGTTCGTCGTCGGAAAGCGTGTTCAGATCAAGATCGCCGTCGGACATGCGTTGCCACCCTTCAAAATTCGGTCAATTAAACCGCTTTACCGGATTAGAGCCCTTCCGTCGAGGTTTCTGTCGGATTTGGGACGTAGGATGCCCCATTTCCGACAGCTCGACCGGAGCTTTTAAGCCCGGAGCTTCTCATTTTCCGGATCAAACGGCGATTCTGGAATAACCGTCGCCCGGAAGGTTTTGCCAAGGATTACCACCTGAAGTTCCGTTCCGATCGCCGAAAATTCAGGTGCCACCATGCCTAGCGCCAAGGACTTACCGGTTCGCCAGCCAAATCCACCCGAGGTGCAGCGGCCAACAACTTTGTCGCCCTGATAGATCGGCTCCGAGCCACGGGCATCGCAATCCTCAACACCATGGACTTCCATCGTGACAAAATTGTTTTTGAAACCCTTTTGCTGCCAGGCCACCAGCGCATCGCGCCCGATAAAGTCACCTTTGTTCGGGTGCACAAAACGCTGCAGCCCTGATTCGAAGGCCGCATATTCAATCGACATTTCACGACCGACCAGGCGATAGGATTTTTCCAACGCCATCGACATCATCGCGCGGATACCAAAAGGACGGATGCCAAACTGAGCGCCCGCCTTCATCAGCAAGTCGAAAATGTAGTTTTGCATTTCGATCGGATGGTGGAACTCATAGCCGAGCTCGCCCACGAAATTGACGCGCAGCACATCACATTGCGCCGCACCCACCGAGATCCGCTGACCCGAAAGCCATGGGAATGCTTCATTCGACAAATCCGCATCCGTTAAGGTCTGAAGCACTTCGCGCGATTTTGGACCTGCCAATACAAGCACACCATATGCGGTCGTGATCGGTGTGAACTTCACCCTGCCATCGCTCGGCAATAGCTTTTTCAACGTGTCGTGATCGTGCCGCTCCAGTGCACCCGCCGAGACGAGGTAGAATACATCCGGCGCACTTTCATAAACCGTAAATTCCGCCCGCACCCCGCCATTCTTGGAGAGAAGATGCGTCAGTGCCACACGGCCCTGCTTTTTTGGAATGCGATTAGCGAGAATGGAATCAAGCCATGCCCGCGCGCCCGGACCCGACACGATGCATTTCGCAAAGGCCGACATGTCCTGTAGACCGACACCGCTTGTGACCGCTTTGCACTCTTCACCCACAAACGGAAAATAGTTGGAGCGACGGAAGCTCCATTTTTCCTTAATCTTGCCATCCTCTGCAGGAGGGGCGTGATTTTCGTTTGTCAAAACATCATCAACATTAAGCTCGGCGGCAGAAACTTCATAACCCGCTGGCGCGAACCAGTTTGGCCGCTCCCAGCCATAGACCGATCCGAACACGGCACCGAGCGCCTTCATCCGATCATAGCAAGGCGCCGTTTTTAAAGGCCGTGCCGCAACGCGTTCTTCATCCGGAAAATGCGGCGTGAACACATTGGCATAGGCTTCTTCATTCTTTTGCTTCAAATAGCCGCGACCCGCATAAGGGCCGAAACGACGCGGATCGACGCCCATCATATCAACGGTGGATTCACCATCGACGATCCATTCCGCGAGCTGCCAACCTGCACCACCCGCAGCCGTCACACCAAAGCTATGACCTTCATTCAGCCAGACATTTGGCAAGTCCCAAGCGGGGCCAACAATCGGGTTGCCATCGGGCGTATAGGCAATAGCACCATTATAGACCTTCTTAACTCCCACTTCGCCGAATGCGGGAACGCGTGCAATCGCCGCTTCAATATGCGGCGCAAGACGGTCCAAGTCTTCTTGGAACAATTCGTATTCCGAGTCTTTGGCAGGACCATCAACATAGCAAACCGGAGCACCCTTCTCGTAAGGACCGAGAATAAAACCGCCTGCTTCCTCACGAAGATACCATGACGAATCAGCCTCACGCAGAACGCCCATTTCAGGTAGTCCCTTCGCATGGCGCTCTTGCACCAAAGGATGCGGTTCGGTGACGATATATTGATGCTCGACGGGGATCACAGGAATATCGAGACCCAGCATCTTGCCCGTCTGACGCGCAAAATTGCCTGAAGCCGAAACGATATGCTCGCAGGTGATATCGCCTTGATCGGTTTTCACCAGCCATTCGCCCGAGCGTGTCCTCTCAATGCCAATCACCGTCGTGTTGCGGTAAATTTCAGCACCGCGGTTACGCGCGCCTTTGGCGAAGGCCTGCGTCAAGTCGGCGGGCTGAATATAGCCATCATCCGGATGCTGGATGGCACCGAGCAAGCCGTCCGTTTCACAAAGCGGCCAGATTTCCTTGACCTGAGCCGGAGTTAAACGATTGACCTTAACGCCAATCGTTTCAGCCACACCCGCATAATACATAAACTCATCCCAACGCGTTTTAGTGCGCGCAAGACGAATATTCGACACTTTCTTGAAGCCGACCGATTGTCCGGTCTCGGCCTCAAGGCTGCCATAGAGATTGACCGAATATTTATGCAACTGGCCAACCGAATAGCTCATGTTAAACAAAGGCAAGAGGCCGGCGGCGTGCCACGTCGAACCCGAGGTCAGTTCTTTGCGCTCGATCAGGGCTACGTCCGTCCAGCCTTTCTTGGCCAGATGATAAAGGGTTCCGACGCCGACAACGCCTCCGCCAATAACGACGACCCGTGCGGTTGATTTCATGGCGTATGCTCCTGATCGAAATAATAATGTAACTGGGCCGATAATGCCCTTCTTATCCTACCCCACCGTCCTAGATCATGCGACATCCTGCTACCGACATTTCGACGCCGGATGTTCCGCCGGCGTCACCTCGGCAACCGGATGATAAAAATTGGATTAGCTCATGTCTCAAATGAACTTGCCTCATGGGACATGACGGTCTCCGGCAAGAAGTGACGCGAATAAAGCAGTCACGCGTGAATTGGGCGCTTAAAAATAGGAGGAGGCTCGCGACGCCGTGAGCAGGTTCGGTTGGGAGAATGGCGATGAATGATACGACCCCAGAAGTGCACCATGAACGTCGTGGCCGCGAAGCGCGCCGGTCGGCTCGCGCTACGCGCGGCGGAGCCTCCATTCCCTACATCACCCGTAATAGCCCGCTCGTCGAATTCCTTTCTGAAGAAGCGATGCAGATCATCGAGCATAATGCTGAAACGCTGCTCGAAGAGATCGGCATTGAGTTCCGCGACTACCCTAACGCATTGAAATTGCTAAAAGATGCGGGCTGCGACATTCAAGGCGAACGCGTCCGTTTTCCACGCGGCTTGGCCAAAAAGCTCATTTCCACAGTACCGTCAGAATATACCCAACACGCACGTAATTCGACCCGTAATGTCCAGATTGGGGGTAAAAACACGGTTTTTGCCCCGGTTTACGGCTCACCCTTCGTGCACGATCTCGATAAAGGCCGCCGCTACGGCACGATCGAAGATTTCCAGAATTTTGTGAAGCTCGCTTATATGAGCCCGAATATGCACCATTCGGGCGGCACGGTATGCGAGCCGGTCGATTTACCCGTCAACAAGCGTCATTTGGAGATGGTTTACGCACATATGCGTTATTCCGATAAAGCCTATATGGGCTCGGTGACACATCCAGACCGCGCCCAGGATACGGTGAATATGTCGAAAATCCTCTTTGGAGAGGATTTCTTGCAAAACAACACGGTCTGCACATCGCTGATCAACGCGAACTCGCCGATGGTGTGGGACAATACGATGCTCGGTGCGGCGGAAGTCTATGCGCGCAACAACCAGGCTTGCATTATCACCCCGTTTATCTTGTCAGGCGCCATGAGCCCGGTGACGATTGCAGGCACTTTGACGCAGGTTTTGGCCGAAGTTTGGGCTGGAACCTCGTTTGTACAGCTGGTCCGCCCGGGCGCCCCTGTAATTTTCGGCACCTTTGTCTCAACACTATCAATGCAGTCGGGCGCTCCAACCTTCGGTACGCCAGAAGGTTCGCTTGCGATTTTTGGCGCGGCCCAGCTTGCCCGCCGCATGAAGATGCCATTCCGCACAGGTGGCTCGCTATGCGCCTCCAAACTGCCGGACGCGCAAGCGGCCTATGAAAGCGCCAATACTTTAATGCCAACACTACTCGCAGGTACCAATTTCGTGCTCCATGCGGCAGGCTGGATGGAAGGAGGTCTGGCTTCGTCCTACGAAAAGCTTATTATGGATATGGACCAGCTCGGCGCCATGCATGTCCTCGCCAAGGGGATTGATATGAGCGAGAACGGCCAAGCCATGGAAGCCTTTCGTGAAGTGCCTCCCGGCGGCCATTTCTTAGGCTCCGCACATACGCAAGCTAATTTCGAGAACGCGTTCTACCGTTCCCCGGTCGCCGACAACAATTCGTTCGAGCAATGGGATGCGGAAGGCCGCAAGGATCACGCCCAGCGCGCCAACGCAATCTGGAAGCGTATGCTCACGGAATATGAAGCTCCAGCAATTGATCCGGGCGTTGATGAAGCGCTTCGCGACTATATCGAGCGCAAGAAAGCCTCCATGCCGGATGCAGCCTATTGAGGAAATAGGCTGTTAGCGGCTTAACTCTCGCAATTGACGTTTGCTTCAGTTGTCACCTAAAGTCTTTCACCGAGAACGCTGAATCGTCTCGACGATTCCGGCTTTTGCCGGTTCTGGCGGGTCAGCAATGAGGTGAAGCGAGGACATGGCGAAGGCGGTTTCTCCGGCCATTACGCAGGCTTTAGGCCAACTCAGGAATGCGGTTACCGCACTTGAGGCCGTTGTGTCGCGCCGCGCGCAGGACGACCGTTCCATAGAAACGCTCAAGCGCGAACTTGCGGTGATGCAGGATGATCGCGCGCAAATTGCCCTTGATCTGGACGGTGCTTTAGCAAAAGCGGCGCGTTTGGATGCCATTACCGGTGAATTAGGCCGCCGCGTTGACCGCGCAACCACACTTGTCCGTGAAGTCATGGGCGATCTTGGGCAGCGGGAATAGGGGTCGGCATGGGTCAGGTAACCGTCACTGTCGCCGATAAAATTTATCGTATTGCTTGCAATGACGGTCAGGAAGCGCATCTGATCCGTTTAGCCGCCGAGCTCGACAGTAAAATCAATGAGATGCGGGTGGCTTTCGGCGAGATTGGTGACAGCCGCCTCGTTGTGATGGCAGCCATTACCTTCATGGACGAGCGCGAAGAAATCAAAAATAAAGTAGCCGCCCTCACCGCTGATCTTGCAAGCCTTAAAGATGATCGGATGATGATCGAACAGGCGACCAGTAAAACCGAAGCTGAAATTGCCTCGGCCATTGCCAGCGCTGCTTCTCGCATCGAGGAAATTGCGACGCGTCTGGGTGGAACGGGCGATTAATCTAGCCCGTCACATCGCTTTCGCACGATCTCTCAACACAAATTTCTGTATCTTGCCCGTCGATGTTTTAGGCAAATCTTCAAACACAATGGTACGAGGAATTTTATAGCCGGCAAGATGCTCGCGGCACCATGCTATCAATTCATCAGAGGTTGCCGTTTTGCCCGGCTTTAACTCGACGAACGCGCAAGGTGTTTCACCCCATTTTTCATCGGGACGCGCGACCACTGCGGCCGCTTGCACCGACGGATGCTTGAACAGTGCATCTTCCACTTCAATAGACGAAATATTCTCACCGCCCGAAATGATGATGTCTTTTGAGCGATCTTTCAGTTGAATATAACCGTCAGGATGGCGAACGCCTAAATCGCCTGAGTGGAACCAGCCACCAGCAAACGCATCATCGGTCGCTTTCTTGTTTTTGAGATAGCCCTTCATCACCACGTTTCCAGCAAACATGGCCTCACCCATCGTTTCACCGTCCTTTGGCACAGGCTTCATGGTTTCGGGATCGATAATATCGAGGTCTTCAAGCGCCGTGTATCGCACGCCTTGACGGGATTTTTTAGCCGCCTGTGCCACGGGCTCCAAAGCGTCCCAATCCGATTGCCAATCATTGACAACCGCCGGACCATAAGTCTCCGTCAGCCCATAAAGATGCGTCACATTAAAGCCCGCAACTTTCATCGCGCCCAAAACTGCAGCGGGTGGCGGTGCAGCAGCGGTGAAAAATTCCACTACATGCGGCAAAGGCTTCTTCTCGCTATCGGGTGCGTTGAGAAGAGTCGACATCACAATCGGCGCGCCACACAGATGCGTCACCTTATGCTCGGCAATCGCGTCATACATTAGCTTGGCGCGTACTTGCCGCAAGCAGACATGCGTTCCCGCCGCAACCGAAATCGACCATGGAAAGCACCAGCCATTGCAATGGAACATCGGCAAGGTCCAAAGATAGACTGGATGCTTTGCCATGTTACATGTGAGCACATTGCCTTGTGCCAATAAATAAGCCCCGCGATGGTGGTAGACGACGCCTTTCGGATTGCCCGTTGTGCCCGAGGTATAATTCAGCGAAATCGCATCCCATTCATCATCAGGCGCTGCACGCGCATAATCTTCGCTGCCTTCCCACAAAAATTCTTCGTATTCTATCGAGCCAAGACGCTCGCCGGGGCCCGTAAATTCCGGATCATCATAGTCAATCACAAGCGGCTTGGCTTGGCATTGCGCCAAGGCTTCTTTCATCACCTTGGAAAACTCGCGGTCAACAATCACGATCTTGGCTTCGCCATGATCAAGCGAGAAGGCAAGAATGGCCGCATCAAGACGAGTATTGAGCGTATTGAGAACCGCCCCTGTCATCGGCACCCCGTAATGGCATTCGAGCATGGCGGGCGTATTGGCCAGTAACACGGCAACCGTATCCCCGCGCCCAATACCGCGTTTGACGAGAGCTGAAGCCAATCGTTTCGAACGGGCGTGAAAATCACGATAGGTTCGACGAAGCGCTCCATGAATAATGGCAATATGATCCGGAAAAACATCCGCCGTACGCTCTAAAAACGCCGTCGGGGTTAAAGGCCGATAATTGGCTGGGTTTTTATCCAGATCACGATCATAAATCGACGAAACCATCGTTCTTTCTCCCATACTTTCCCTAGTCGTAGCGGGCTATCAAGTGACTTTCAATTGTTTTGAAAGTTCGTCTTTTGGAGAATAGGACTATGGAAATCAAATATCCTTCAGCAATCGAAGCGCATCATAAATCGCCGCGTGAATATTCCGGGAGGCAACGGCATCACCAATCCGATATAGCGTAAACGCTCCATCGGGGTTCCGAATCGCAGTTTGTGGACGCCCGGCTTCAAGCGCTCGATAATCCACTTCACCGCCATTGCAGGAGAACGGCTTAAGAGCAAAGTAGAGCTCTTCATTCGCCACCGTTCCATGTTCAACCACAACCTGATCAACCCGCCGCTCGACACGTGAGCGGTCGTAATCATTCAGCAGCGTTGCAACCAATTGATTGCCCTCGCGCCTCACCGCCTCAAGGCGCAGGTTAAGGCTGATTGTTGCATTGGCTTTGTGAATGGCTTTGAAATAGATGGGGTAATTCGTGCCACCTACTTCAGGCGCCAAAGTACGCTCGGGCGTTGCTATTTCAAACTTTGATCCCACACCCGCCAAAAATTCTGCCGTCGTGAAGCCTGGATGATTGCCATTATCATCGTAAAGCAAAACATGCTCGCCGGGCTTTACCGATCCGGAAAGGATATCCCACGTCGTTGTGACAAGCTCCTCGCCTGAGGTTAGGAAAGAGGTGTTCGGCATGCCACCCGTCGCGATAATTACAACATCAGGGTTTAAAGCCGTCACATCCTCTGCTTCAGCATAGGAATTAAACCGGAACGAGACGCCTTGCCGCTCACATTCCGCCATTCGCCAATCGATAATGCCCATGATTTCACGGCGACGCTTTAGACCAGCCGTTATCAAAACCTGCCCGCCCGCTTTATCGGACGCTTCCAACACGGTGACATTGTGGCCGCGGGCGGATGCCACCCGTGCGGCTTCCAAACCTGCCGGACCCGCACCGATGACGACGATATGTTTCGGTACACCCCCGCCCTTCGATACAATATGGGGCATCGTCGCTTCACGGCCCGTTGCAGCGTTATGAATACAAAGCGCTTCGCCGCCAAAATAAATCCGGTCAATACAATAACCCATGCCGACACACGGCCGGATTTCATGTTCGCGGCCTTCCATCACTTTTTTAGCAATGTGAGGATCAGCAATATGGGCGCGCGTCATACCCACCATATCGAGTTTACCAGTGGCGACTGCATGACGTGCGGTTGCAACATCCTGAATGCGTGCTGCATGAAAAACCGGAAATTTGGTTGCTTCCCTAATTTCACCTGCAAAATCGAGACTTGGCACTGACGGCGTTCCCATGCCCGGAATGACATGTGAAAGTGCCTCATCGGTATCGATATGTCCTTTGATGATGTTCAAGAAATCGAGATGTCCCGTGTGAAGGAGACGCTTAGTGATGGCAATCCCTTCTTCACGCGTCAGTCCGAGCTCCCAATCTTCATCACACACCAAGCGCGAGCCCAGAATAAAATCGGGCCCGACGCGCTTTCTAACGGCGGCGAGCACCTCGCGCGCAAAACGCGTACGGTTCTCCAGCGTCCCGCCATAATCATCCTCGCGCTTATTGGTAGCGGGTGACCAGAACTGGTCGACAAGATGGCCATACATTTCGAACTCGACACCATCCATGCCGCCTGCCTTGCAGCGCTCGGCGGCATCGGCGTAATCACGAATGATCCGTTCAATATCCCAATCTTCAATCACTTTAGGAAAAGCGCGATGAGCCTGCTCGCGCACCGGAGATGGCGCCAAGACAGGCAACCATTCTTTTTTATTCCAACCGGTGCGCCGACCTAAATGGGTGATTTGAATCATCACGGCCGCGCCATGCGCGTGAACGCCCTCGGTCAAAGCTTTCAGATGCGGAACAACCTCGTCGCGAAACAGTTCGATATTGCCGAACGCTTGCGGACTGTCTTGCGACACAACCGATGATCCACCGATCATTGTCAGCGCTATACCGCCCTTCGCCTTCTCTTCATGGTAGAGCCGATAGCGCTCTTTTGGCATACCATCTTCGGTATAGGCCGGCTCATGCGCTGTCGACATGAGGCGGTTTTTGAGCGTGAGATGTTTTAAACGAAACGGCTGGAGGAGAGGATCAGACGATGAAGCAGAAGCCGACATAATAACCTCAATACCACGCGTCAGGCACGGCGGCTTTTTTAGCGTCAATCACCGCACGCAATTCCTCGTCCTTAGCTTCATCAAGCGCTGGCGGAATATAATCGGCAAGAATACGTTTCCATTTCCGATTAGCGCGGACTTGAATATCAAGCGAGCCCTCATCCTGCCATTGTTCGAAAGAATTATTATCGGACGTCTCGAAATCATAAAACGCCGTTTCATAATTTTTCATCGTATGCGCCGAGCCCAAGAAATGCTTGCCGGGCTCCACCTCTAAAAAGGCATCATGGGCTAAAGCATTTTCATCGGTCGGCAATCCAGCACCTATCACATGGAACGCACCGCACTGTTCTGTATCCATGATGAATTTTTCGTAAGACATCGACAGCGCGCCTTCTGCCCAGCCTGCCGCATGCAGAATGAAATTCGCGCCACACAGAAAGGCCGGCCACATCGAATTGGCGCTTTCGTATGCGGCCTGCGCATCAGGAATTTTCGACGCGCAAAGATTGCCGCCACAGCGTAAAGGCACACCCAAGCGTCGCGCCAATTGGCCAATCGCGAAATACCCCAAAGCGGGCTCAGGCGTACCGAAGGTCGGCGCGCCCGTTTTGAGCGACATAGACGATAAGAAATTTCCCAAGATAGCGGGCGCACCGGGGCGCTCCAATTGCGTCAGTGCCACGCATACCATGGCTTCGGCAAAGCATTGCGCCAGAGCGCCCGCCGTCGTCACGGGCCCCATGGCGCCGCTTAGAATAAAGGGCACACATACAGCGGCTTGATTAGCCGCCGCATAGGTACGGATCACGCGGCTCGCCTCACCATCAAGCACCAGGGGTGAGTTGACGTTCACATTGCCCAAAATCACGCAATGTTGATCAACATAATCGGCACCGAAAAGCACCTGACACAACTCGATCGATTCAGCCGCGCGCGGTGCGGTCGTCACCGAGCCCATAAACGCTTTGTCCGAATATTTGATGTGCGAATACACCATTTCCAAATGGCGCTTATTGACTGGCAAATCGACAGGCTCGCAGACAGTACCGCCAGAATGATGCAGATAGGGCGTCGAGTACGCGAGTTTGATAAAATTCTGGAAGTCCTCAATCGTTCCGTAACGACGGCCTTTATCGATATCTGTGACAAAGGGCGAACCATAGGCGGGCGAGAACACGGTATTATTGCCGCCAATCACGACATTACGGGCGGGGTTGCGGGCATGTTGGGTAAACTGGCGCGGGGTTGTGGCTTGAATGATCGAACGAACAAGACCGCGCGGAAAGATAATCCGTTGACCTTTGACATCAGCCCCTGCTTTACGAAAAAGCTCAAGGGCGACATCATCACCGCGAATTTCAAAACCGACTTCTTGCAAAATTCGGTCGGCTTCATTTTCAAGGGCAACGAGACCGGCCTCAGATACCATCTCATAAGGCGGAATGATCCGAGTAATATAGGCCGGGGCCTGAGGACCTGAGCGCCCCCGCTGACGCGCATCACGTCCACCCGTGCGGGTCCGCTTCGCCACCGTTGCTTCTTCGAGACCCATAGCTTCTACTCCCATCTGCACCAGTCTTTTCGACCAGTTAAACTCAGATGGAAGCCTAATGCAAAGCCTTAGGCGACCATTTCAGGCCGATCAGCGACCGGTAGATGTGGACAGCGTTGCTGAGCGAACATGCATGACAACAAAGGTACCAATAACACCCGCCAAAACGAGCACCTGTATCATCAGAGCCTCCCAAGTTGGATTAAGGCCGATTGCCTCCCACCACGAAGGGAGAATAGCGATGTCCGTATCCGGCAAGAGATTATTTTCCTGCAGCTCCATCAAACCGCTACCAATAAATTTAAGCGCCATAATCAATAAAAGTGCCGAAGTACTAATAAAGAGCGGGCGAAGAGGTAGATGGATTGAAACGACCTGCATAATGACGAATAGGCCCAGCATAACTGCAAAAGCAACTACCAGGCCCGCAAAGAGCGAAGCGGACCACCCCTCCGTCACCGCCAAAGTGTGAACAAAGAGAATAGATTCGGCGCCCTCGCGAAGGACGGATAGCCCCGCCAAAACGCTGATCGCCAGGAGCTGATTATTGGCTTGTAGCGCCTGTTCGGCATGGCTTTTCAAATAAGCCTGCCATGCACGAGGATCTTGACGAACGAAAAGCCAACCACTCACGTAAATCATCAAAGCCGCTGCGGCGAGAAAGATGCCACCTTCCACTAGCGGATTTTGATGCCCGTCAAAGAATGTTTCAACCAAAACAGCGACAGCGATGCTTGCTAGAATACCCGCTCCCGCTCCGGCATAAACCGCCCAGAGTTTAGAACCCGCATCGGATTTCCGGACATAGGCTACAAGGGCCGCCAGCACGAGAACAACTTCTAAACCCTCGCGCAAAATGATCGAAGCCGACTGAGCGAAAACGCTCCAGTTTGCTAATACCAGCATATCTAGTTCCTTTTCACATCACGCCGTTCAAGGCGGCGCTGCAGATCGGTTAGATAGCACCTCTTATTTCATTTTAAAAGAAAAAAACGTTATTTATCAGTATTTTATAGTTTTTCTAAACTAGAGAATTCCGTCTTATTATTCTTAACGTTGTCGGGTTTGCCAATCCGGAGCAATAAAATAAGGCGCATTGGATGCAGGCAAGGGTTCCCGCCCTAGAATGAGATCGGACGCCTTTTCACCGATCATAATCGCCGGTGCATTAAGATTTCCCGTCGTGATCTGAGGGATGATCGATGTATCCACCACCCTGAGCCCTTCGAGCCCGATCACCCGTGTCTCTGGGTCGACAACGGCCATCGGATCGGTCGGATCGCCCATTTTACACGTTCCGCAGGGGTGATAAGCGCTCTCGGCCTTTTGACGAACAAAGGCATCGATAGCCTCGTCCGATACAATTTCTTTGCCCGGCTGCAACTCCTCGCCTCGGAACGCATCAAAGGCATGTTGGCCGAAAATTTCGCGGGTCAGCCGCACGCAGGCCCGCATTTCAATCCGGTCATCTTCATGGCTCATATAATTAAAGAGGACTTTGGGCTTGTCGAGCGGGTCGGCTGAGGCCAGCCGCACCCATCCCCGGCTTTTTGACCGCATAGGCCCGACATGGGCTTGAAATCCATGAGCCTCCGCTTTCACGCTGCCGTCATAGGCGATGGCGGCTGGCAGAAAATGATATTGAATATCAGCATAAGGCACGCCCGCGCGTGAGCGAATAAAACCGCAGCTTTCGAAATGATTGGTCGCACCCAAGCCATTTTTAAAAAGAAACCACTGGATCCCGATGAGCGCTTTCCCGATCGGATTCATATGCGAGAACAACGTAATCGGCTGTGTACAGGCCTGCTGGAAATAGAATTCCAAATGATCCTGCAAATTCTCGCCAACGCCCGCCAAATGATGCACAGGATTAATACCAAGCGCTTTCAATTCATCTGCGGGCCCAATACCCGATAATTTCAAAAGCTGCGGTGAATTAATGGAGCCACCTGCTAAAATAATTTCGCGCCGCGCCTGAACAATCGTCTCTATACCGCCTTTGAGATACCGTACCGCGACAGCACGCTTGCCCTCAAAATCGAGTTTACTCACGCGCACGCCCGTCCGGACGGCCAGATTTTTCCGATTCATTGCCGGCTTCAAATAAGCGCTCGCCGCACTCCACCTTTTACCTTGATGGATGGTCCGGTCCATTCGGCCGAATCCCTCCTGACGGAACCCATTAACGTCTTCAGTCGCCGCATAGCCGGCTTGGGTCGCCGCTTCGACAAAGACCGAATAGAGCGGGTTTTTCATTGGCCCATAGCTGGTGTGTAATGGCCCTTCATTGCCACGCCATGCATCGCCCCCTTCGGCACGCGTCTCCGCTTTGCGGAAATAGGGCAACACATTGCGATATCCCCACCCTTTGGCGCCTTGGGCCTCCCAACCTTCATAATCCATGGCATTTCCACGGATATAGACCATGCCATTGATCGAAGATCCGCCGCCTATCACTTTGCCACGGGGTAAATCCATTCGGCGGCCGTCCATATAAGACTCCGGCTCCGTATGATAACCCCAATTATACTTGTCCATACCCATGGGAATCGAGAGCGCCGTTGGCATTTGAATAAAGACCGAGCTATCGCCACCCCCAGCCTCAAGAACAAGTACGGTGTGTTTGCCGTCTTCGGAGAGCCTGCTGGCCAAGACGCATCCGGCAGAACCCGCACCGATAATCACATAGTCAAAGCCATCCGTGGCCATCGCAGCCTATCCCCGATGCAATAAAAACTCTCGCTGGAGAAAGCCACCCCCCAACCTGAACGCCATGCCAAAACCCGACACGATTTTAGCCTTACACGTCGGCAACAACAAAGTGGGTGACAAAACAGTGGTGAGACTGTTTGATAGGGTGAGGAAAGTTCAAATTTGCCGCGGCGATTTGCTTTTCAGTCGCCAGCGGCGTAGCGGGAACAACTCGCCCGCCGATAACATTTGAAAACAGTTGGGAGAACTTTATGAAAACAATTTTCAAATCAGCCCTTTCGGTAGCTGCCCTGATCTCTTTGGGTTCTGGCATCGCCATCGCCAAAGATGCGGGATCTTGCAAGACCGTGCGCTTTTCGGATGTCGGCTGGACCGACATTACGGCCACAACGGCTGCAACATCCGAAGTTTTAAAGGGCTTGGGCTACACGCCAAAGACCGAAGTTCTTTCGGTTCCTGTGACCTTCACCTCCATGAAGAACAAAAAAATCGACGTTTTTCTCGGCAATTGGATGCCGACGATGGAAGCGGACCGCAAGCCTTATCTCGATAAGAAGCAAATCGAAGTCGTTGGCGTCAATCTTGAAGGTGCAAAATATACCCTTGCCGTGCCGGATTACACCTATGATGCCGGCCTCAAGACCTTTGCCGATATCACCAAGTTCAAAGACAAGCTGCAAGGCAAACTCTATGGCATCGAGCCAGGTAATGACGGCAATCGCTTGATCCTCGACATGATCAAAGACAATAAGTTTGAATTAAAGGGCTTCGAGCTTGTTGAATCGAGCGAGCAAGGCATGTTGGCCGAAGTCGAGCGCGCAACAAAGAAAAACGAAGACCTCGTTTTCTTGGGTTGGGAACCGCATCCGATGAACACCAAATTCAAGATGAAATATCTTGAAGGCGGCGATGATATTTTCGGACCAAACCTCGGTGGCGCCACCATATACACCAACACCCGCGCTGGTTATTCGAAGGACTGCCCTAATGTCGGCGCTCTGTTGAAGAACCTCACCTTCACGCTGACCATGGAAAACGAAATCATGGGTTCGATCTTGTTTGATAAGCAAGAAGCTGACAAGGCAGCGATTGCATGGTTGAAGGCTCATCCGCAAACGCTTGATAAATGGCTTGACGGCGTAACAACGCTGGACGGCAAGCCAGGCTTGGCCGCCGTTAAGGCGTCGTTGGGACTCTAATCTTTGCTCGTTAAAAGGGCGGACCCTTTCCAAGGATCCGCCCTAATTCTTTTCCTATCCTGCGAAAACACGGAAGTACAAGGGCTATGGACGAGTGGATAACCACCCACAAATTGCCACTCGGAACGTGGATTGAGGCCTTTGTCTCATCGCTCACGGATCAAGGCGCCGATTTTTTCGACGCCATCTCTACCGTTGTTGGCTCAAGCATTGATAGCGTCACGGAGCTCTTGCAAGCGATACCCTCCCTTGCCTTCATCGCCGTCTTTGCCGCAGCCGTTTATTGGCTCCATCGCTCGCTCGTTTTGAGCATTGGCAGCGCCCTCGCCCTTCTGCTGATCGCCGATCTTGGTTATTGGGCTGCGACGATGGAAACGCTGTCTCTGGTCGTATCGGCAACGCTGGTTTCGGTAGTCATTGGTGTGCCGATCGGCATTGCCGCCGCCCATAGGCCATGGCTCTTTACCGTACTTCGTCCCATCCTTGATTTAATGCAGACGATTCCAACATTCGTATATCTAATTCCAACCTTGATTTTATTCGGCCTCGGCGTTGTTCCGGGGCTGATCTCAACCGTTATTTTTGCCATTCCGGCGCCCATCCGCCTAACCCATTTGGGCATTTCAGCCGTACCGAAACACCTCATCGAGGCGGGTGAAGCCTTTGGCGCAACAAAGCGTCAGTTGTTGTGGAAAATTGAGCTCCCCTCGGCGCTTCCAACGATCATGGCGGGCATTACCCAATGCATTATGCTCTCGCTTTCTATGGTCGTCATCGCAGCGCTCGTTGGTGCAGGTGGCTTAGGTAAGCCAGTGGTGCGTGCGCTTAATTCCGTTAATATCGGCATGGGATTTGAAGCAGGTCTCGCGATCGTTATTTTGGCGATCATTTTGGACCGCGTATGCAAATTGCCCGAGCGCAGACAGATGAGCAAAACATAATGAGCCATCTTGTTTTCGACCAGGTCGACATCGTCTTTGGCAGCGCTCGAAAAGAAGCGATCGAGCGGCTGGACAAAGGCGAAACGCGTGACGAAATTTTGCAAGCAACCAATGCAGTCATTGGCGTTGCAGGCGCTTCACTCACCGTCGAAGAGGGCGAGATATGCGTGCTTATGGGCCTATCGGGCTCTGGCAAGTCCACCTTGTTGCGAGCGGCGAACGGATTAAACCCCGTTTCACGAGGCAAGGTATTACTGCGCCACCACGACGCGATGGTCGATATTGCAGCAATAGATCCCGCAACACTTCGTGCGGTGCGCACCGAGAGCGTCGCCATGGTGTTCCAGCAATTTGCGTTGCTGCCGTGGCGCACGGTGCGCGATAATGTCGGCTTGGGCCTCGAGCTACGCGGCACACCCAAAGCCGAACGCGACCGGATCGTTGAGGAGAAGCTGAAAATGGTGCAGCTCGATCAATGGGCCAATAAATATGGCCACGAATTATCGGGCGGCATGCAACAACGGGTGGGCCTTGCGCGCGCCTTTGCCACCGATGCTTCACTTTTATTGATGGATGAACCGTTCTCCGCGCTTGATCCGCTCATTCGTACCAAATTGCAGGATGAACTTCTCTCGCTTCAAAAGAATTTGAAGAAAACGATTCTCTTTGTCAGCCATGATCTCGACGAGGCCATGAAAATTGGCAACCGCATCGCGATTATGGAAGGTGGGCGCATCGTACAGTGGGGCACGCCGGAAGAGATTATCCTCAAACCCGCCAACGCCTATGTCGCCGAGTTCGTGGCGCATATGAATCCGCTTAACGTGCTCAAAGCAGGCTCCATTATGCAGCCCCTAGCGGCGTGTTTGCGCGAGCAGGGCCATGTTTATTTTGACGATCAGAAGCAATCATCCATTGCGATCGATGACGAAGGTTTTCCCTTCGCCGCCCAACTCAACGGCGCGCCGCATCGCCTTATTCCATGCGGCGTCGATGGGGTAATCCCTGATCGCGCCGCAGGTGTTGGC
>Ga0209084_1001124_pt1 | contig 23341 bp, 39 predicted proteins | sample C_130820_MF_Meta_FD_187309 | JGI IMG/M metagenome (GOLD analysis project Ga0209084, IMG submission 187309) | Freshwater microbial communities from Lake Croche, Canada to study carbon cycling - C_130820_MF_MetaG (SPAdes) (version 2) | ecosystem: Environmental > Aquatic > Freshwater > Lake...
TCGGGTCCACCGGCCCGACTGGCGTGGCTGGCACCAACGGAACGAACGGCGCAGCGGGAAGCGCCGGAGCGGCTGGCGCGACCGGGCCTACCGGGGCTTCGGGCGCGGCTGGCAGCAACGGAGCGGCGTCCACGGTCACGGGCCCGACCGGCGTGGCGGGAGCAGCGGGGAGTAACGGCACAAACGGCACGAACGGAACTAACGGCAGCGCTGGGGCGGCCGGAGCGACCGGCGCGACCGGCCCGACTGGCATCGTTTTTAGTTATGGCACGGCCGCACCGACCGGCGGAAACGCTGGCGATTTGTACCTTCGCTACTCGTGAGGCTGACGACCATGCCACTCCGCGACCTCGCCGCAAAAATCTTCGAGCCGCAGTACGCCGGCATGGACGATCAGCCATTGGCCGACGCCGTCAACGGCCTCCGCGTCTCCGTTCGCCGCCCGGTGCCGACATGGCAAGTGCGGCAGACCGCAATCGAAGGCGGCTATTGGCCCGCGCTGATTGAGGCGCGCGAATCGACCACGCCAGCCGTTCGCGCTCTGGCGATCACCGTTCTCGCGTGGATCGACGACCAGAGCGGCACGATCCAGACCGTCGACATGGACCGGCCTGCGGTGATCGGCATGAGGGCCGCGCTCGTCCAGGCGGGGCTCTGCTCGCAGGCTCAGGCCGACGCACTGTCCGCGCTGGCGGATCACTCGATCCCGTGGGCGGAATCGGTGGGGCTGCCGGAGATCGGCGTGGGGCTCATTATCAACGCTCGGAGATCGATCAATGGCTGATTTGAAATTGGCATACGGCACCGCCTCCGATTTGACGATCACGCTGGCAAGCCTCGCCACCGACGCCAGTCTGCTGACGGGCCGCGAGTCTGCGGCCATCGACAATACATCGTTGCTCGTCCTCGACTATCTGGTGTCAGGAAAGATCACGAGTGGAACGTCACCAACGGCGGCAAAGTCGATTGAAGTGTGGGCCGTTGGTTCGTGGGACGGCACCAACTGGCCGGACGTTTTCGACGGCACCGAGTCCGCCGAGACGATCACCAGCGCTGATATCAAGGCCAGCGTCTGCAAATACATCGCCGCGATGGCGACGAGTGCCACCAGCAACGTCGCCTACCATTTTGGGCCAGTCTCGCTCGCTGCTGCGTTCGGTGGCGTGTTGCCGCCGAAGATCGTGTTGTTCGTCACTCACTCGACGGCGGTGGCTCTCAATGCCACGGCTGGAAATCACCAGATTCGCCTCCAGCCCGTCTATCAGACAATCAACTGATGCCACGCCAAGAGTTCTCATCGTTGCGCCAGGGCCTCGTCGGCGCGTGGTGCCCGTCGCTGGGGGCCAGCGGTCTGTCGCTGATTGACCGGAGCGGGCTCAACAACCACGGCTCGCTCACGAACATGGGCGGCCAGGACAACTGGCGAGCGAACGGAAGCGGAGTTGCGCTTAACTTTGATGGCACGAACGATTACGTTGTCGTGCTATCCGACTCGGCGTACCGATTTGCAACCGGACAGTCTTTTACTGTGTCCGCGTGGATTTATCCGGCGGTGAGCAAAAATCAGTCGATACTAAGTTTTCCACTGAATGGCTGGGATATTTACGTTTCTTCTGCGAATTATCTGGAGTTGGCAAAAGCCGGGATTGCCAATGCAGGATCGAGCGCAGCCACAAACGCCGTGACACTCAACAAATGGAGTCACGTCGCCGTAAAAAACATTGTTGGTTCAACCGTCGAGTTTTGCATAAACGGAGCGAGCGTTAGGACTGCCAGCTTTACCTCCACTTACAGCTACATTCAAGAATTGAGGATAGGCGCAACGCAGGATGTGAGCGTTGCGGGCACTCCTGATCTGCTTGCTTGGAATGGCGCTCTCGACGACATCCGCCTATACAACCGCGCCCTGACCCCCGCCGAAATCCGCCTCCTCGCCAGCCGTCGCGGGATCGGCCTGACGCCGCTGCCGGATCGCGGCGGCGGGTTGCCGCGGAAACTGTCGGTGAACGTGGGCGGGACGTGGCGGGCGGCGGATGCCTATGTCCGCACGGCGACGGATTGGCGGCTGTCGCAGGCGAGTGTAAACGTCGCGGGAGTGTGGAAATGAGCCTGCTGAATCTCTTCCGCAAACAAGATCCCGGCCTTGTCGCCGCGGGCGTGCCGCGGTCGAGCAAGTGGCCCGCGTGGCTGAAGGCTTTCCTCAAGGGCAAGACGTGCGTCTGCTGCGGGTCAAAAGGACCGCTCACGGGCCACCACGTCCTGCCGTTTCATCTGCGGCCAGAGCTTGAATTGTGCGAGGAGAATGTTCGCCCCGTCTGTGACGGCACGGATTGCCATTTGGTGCTGGGGCACCTCAAGGACTTTCAGCTTTTTAATCCAGACTTTGACGCCGATGCCGCGGCGTTTCTGGCGAAGCGGATGGCGGCGAAGAAGTCGCAGAACGTGTAACGCGCCCCCGTCGGGACTGACATAACCCTCGGTATGCTGCCAGCCGAGGAGACCCCATGCACGAACACCTTCACGCCTTGGCGATTCACGCCTTCTACTGCGGCGAGATCGAGACGGGACGACGAGCAAGCGAACGGCTGCTCAACATGCCGCTGCCGGACGACCTCGAGCGGCAGGCTCGGGCCAACCGCACGTGGTACACGCCGCTCCTGGACGAGCTAGCGTTTCATTTGCCCCGCCGAATCGAAGTCGAGCCGGCCCACACCGGCTGGACGACGTTCAATCCGACAATCATCCCAGACGGTACGGGCCTCCTGGCGATCGTGCGGTCGAGCAACTACCGGATCGACGCCGCCGGCCGGTATGTCATTCCGCCGGAAGACGACGGAGCGATCCGCACCGAGAACATCCTCTGCCGGATCGACCGCGACGGGAATGCTTACGACCGGCGGGTGATCGTGCCGCCGGCCTACGAGCCGAATGGGTACCCGGTTCACGGCCTGGAGGACTGCCGGCTACGTCGCACGGCGCGCGGAGTCGGAGTCTCAGCAACGGTCCGTGACGCGGCACCGTGGACGGGCCAGTGTCGGATCGGCGTGGCGGACCTCGACGTGGGCGAGGCCCGTTTGCACGTTCTGCGAGTGCTCGAGTGGGAAGGGCTCCAGCCGCACGAGAAGAACTGGATGCCGATCGACGGCCAAGACGGCTGGCTCTACGCTGCCAACCACGGCGGCCAGACGGTCACCGTGTCGGCCGACGCCGATATGCCGGGCGTCTACGAGGTGGCCGTCCGCGGCCCGGCTCCGCATCTCGCCAAGGGATTCCGGGGCGGAGGGCAGCTCGTGCCGGTCCGCGGCGGGTGGCTGGCGATCGTTCACGAAGTGGCTCACCTTGGCGACGGCCGGCGAGCGTACGAGCACCGATTCGTGTGGTTCGATGAGACGTTCACGCTTCAGCGCTGGTCGCCGCTATTCTCGTTTCAGGGCACGAAGTCGATCGAGTTCGCCGCCGGGCTGGCGGCGCTCGACGGGCAGATCGTGGTGTCGTTTGGCGTCAACGACGCGGAAGCGTGGACGACCTCAATAGCAGAGGAGGACGTATGCGACCTGCTCGCGCCTGTCTCGTGACCGGCTACATCCGGCTCGATCTGCCGAACCGCTCGCACGGCGAATACGAACGGCTCGGCGGCGAGCTGGTCGCCGCGGCCCGCGAGGGCGGGCACGAGGTGCAGACGTTCGGCGGTCGTGTCGACGACTGCTGGCATTGGTCGCTCTCTGAAGGTGCGACACTGCCGTTGGGCAACCCAGACAAAGACACGCGAGAGTTTCACGCGGTCCAACACGAGAAAACGTCGTGGGTGGTCGACGCCTCGGAGCGGACCGACGCCGACATCCTCGTATGGATGGACTGCGGTCTGCTTCACCTGCCGGGAATCACTGCTGACATGGTGCCGCAATTCCTCGAGCGGGCTGCCGCCTTTGCTCCGCGGGACCGGCTTGGCATGGCATCGATCTGGGGCGCGCCGTTCCGTCAGCCGGATTGGCGGTCGGTCGAGTGGTGGTGTGCCGGCGGCGTGTTCACGGTTCCCCGGTCGCTGGCGTTCGCCTGGCACGACGCTGTGGTTGACCGGGCAATTGCCATGCGATCAGACGGTCACGTCACGTGGGAAGTCAACACATGGGCCACGGCCTGGGCGAGGTGGTCAAACGTCGTTCGGCCGTGGCTGTGTGATCACAACGAAACGATTCTGGAGGCCGGCCCGTGAGCGAATACGTCGTCGTGATCCCGACGCGGAATCGCTATCGGCTTTGCCTACGAGCGATCCGGTCGGCGCTGACGCAGACGGTCGTGCCGGCGGAAGTGCTCGTCGTCGACGACGCCTCGGAAGACCCGCGCTATCAGTGGCTCGAGGAGATCGTCGGCAGCCCGCGGCTGACGGTGATCCGGCGAGCCGTCTCGAGCCGGGATGAAACCGGTGCGGGGTTTGCCGTCGGCACCGTGCGAAACGAAGCGATCCGCCGCGTGCTGAAGGTCGGATTCGTCGGTTGGATGGCGTTTCTTGACGATGACGACGAATGGATTCCGACCAAGGCCGCGGTCCAGTTCGCGGCCGTGGGATCGAACGGACGGTACGGCGTGCTCTGCGCCAACGCCTACAACCGCGGCCCCGACGGCGTCGTGACCGGCTACCACCACGGAACGCACGGCGTGACCATCACCGACAACACCCGCGATGTAACGGCGATCTGCCGGGCCACAAACCCGGTCATCAACTCGACGGCGGTCGTTCACACTCGGATCGCCGAACGCCTTGGCGATCAGCAGGCGGCCGGATTCGGCGAGGACTGGAACTACTGGCAACGTGCCAGCCGTCTGACCGGGATCATGCGGGTCGAGGAGCCGCTGGCGTGGTACACGGTCGGAAACCCGAAGGAATACACGCTGTGAAAATTGGCATCTACGCGCTAGCGAAGGACGAATCTCGGCACGCTGCGGCGTGGGCCGCCACGACCGCGGAAGCGGATGTCCGCGTCGTCACCGACACGGGATCGACCGACGACACCGCCGAGCTGCTCCAGGCGGCCGGCGTGACGGTGGTCCGGTCGGCGATCGTGCCGTGGCGGTGGGATGTTGCCTGGACGCAGGCGCTCTGCAATCTGCCGGCCGATGTCGACGTTGCCTTCCGGGTCGACCTCGACGAGCGGCCCCAGCCGGGCTGGCGGGCGGCGATCGAAGCGGCGTGGGACGACGAGGCCAACAACCTCGTTTACGACTACTGGTGGAGCCTTGACGACGCCGGCGGTCCGCTCCTGCGGTTCCACTGCGACCGGGTTCACGCTCGGTCGGGATTCGTCTGGCGGCAGGCCACACACGAGGGGCTCGTCTGCTGGGCCGGCGAGGTGCGGCGGAAGTTCTGCGCTGGCCTGGTCGTCGAGCACCACCGCGATCTGGGAAAGGTCCACACCGCGGACCTTACGCTCCTTCGAGTGGCGGTCCGCGAATCGCCGGACGACGCTCGCGCCCGGTGGTATCTCGCTCGGGAGATGGACTACGTAGGCATGCCGACGGCGGCCGCGGAGTTCGCCGGCTACCTGAAGATGCCCGGCGGCTCGCCGACGGAGCGTGCCTACGCTTTCCGCCGGCTGGCGTCGATCACCGGCGACCCGCGGCACCTCGAGCGGGCCGCCAAGGAAGCACCCGGCGAGCCGGACGCTTGGGAGCGGCTGGCGCTGGCCGCTCACCACCAAGAACACTGGGAGCAGTCGGCAACGCTGGCAGAGCAGGCCATCAAGTCGCCCGCGGCCACGCACGCCACCGACCCGCTGGCGAGGGCCAGGGCGGCAGAGCTGGCGTCGATCGCCCTCTGGCACCTCGGCCGCAAGGCGGACGCCCTGACGCACGCCAAGGCCGCTGCGGCACAATTGCATTGGGACGAGCGGATCGTCGGGAACGCGGCGGCAATGGAGGCGAGTCAATGAGCGTCCACGGCGATATCAAGGCGGCAATGACCGCGAGTCTCACGGCCGTTACGTGGACCACGACTACCGATGGCGTGACCGTCGAAAGCAAGTTTTTTCCGCAATACGGGATTGAGGATCTTGCCACGCCGATCATCTGCGTCACGGACGGAGCCGTTGAGTCGGAGCGAATCGCCCGGTCGTCGCACATGCGGGATTACTCGATCGAAATCTATCTCGCTCGGCACACTCCAACGGAGGCCGAGTGCGGCGTGATGCTGAATCTTCTCGAGGAGCTGCTTGGGAAGCTCGAGGATCACACGTGGCCGGGGATCACGTGGCCGATCGGCGTCACATCGCCGCAGACCATCGTCGCCGAGAAGAACCCCGGCGAGGGCTTGGAGGAGCGAAATGTGTGGCGGGCGGGGATCGTCGTGACGTTCAAGGTGCCGAGGAGCCACTGACATGACATGGATGATGCCGAAGCAGCGAGCGACGATCACCAGTGCCGGCGGCATTCAGTTCGACGTTGATCTTTCGATGCTGGAGCCGTCCGAAAAGCGGGCGATCCGCAAGGCTCAGAACATCACGCTGTTCAAGTGGGCGGAGCTGAAGACCCGCGTCGGCACCGGGCGGGCGAAGGCGCTCAAGATCGCCGGCATGGAAGTCCGCCGCGCCACTCAGCGTTCAATGTCTGTCCGCAAGGAACTGACGTTCCCAAAGTTCATTGACGGCGGAACAAAGGACGGCCGGCAGATCGTCATTAAGCGATACCAGATCCCCAAGCCGGATCGGGTGACGAGTTGGAAGACAGACCGATTCCCGAAGGGCTTCCTGCGGTCGGACATAATTTCCGACTACGACACGGCGACCGAATCGGTGGTGATCGGCCCGCGAATGGCTCCGTCGCTGAACAAGCTGCACGAGGTCGGCGGCAGCGTGTCGCTCTGGTTCACTCCGGGCTCGGTCATCCCGAAGCGAGCCCCGAAGAAGTTCGCTGGGGCCGTCTTCGGCACGCTGTCCAACGAGCCGAAGGGCGTCCGCGAGTTCGTGGAATACCGGCGCGGCCGGCGGCTTATCTGGGGCAAGAGTTTCTTCTGGGGCCGTCGCCGGGTGAAGGGCCGCCGGTACATGGGGCAGGGGCTCGACAAGGCTGCGGAAACGATCCCTGAAGCGTTCCGCGACTTCATTTCTGGCCCGGCGTCCGGCGGTCAGAAGCAGCTCAAGCTCTTCTGACCCGCCACACCCCCTCTCCGCCCCCGGCCGCCTGGCAGACGATAGAGCCACACCCCCAGCGGAGGCTCTCGCATGGCCGGCGAAACGATCGTCCTCGGCAAGAACGTGACGTACACCGGCGTGTCAAACGTCAGTGACGGGTCGATCACGACCACGTTCACGGAGATCGACAAAACCAAGGCCGGCGACACCGAGCGGACGATTCTCCGCGGGTGGGCCGAGCAGACGCTTGACCTGACCTGCATCGACGCGCCGGGCGTGTCTGTCGGCAGCGTGGTTGTCGTCAGTGCCACCGGGGCCAACGGTCACAACCTCTCTTCGGTCAAGTTCCTTGTCACGAGCGTCAGCCAGTCTGAGCCGCTCGACGACAAGGTGACGTTTTCCGTTTCCTGCACCCGCGGCGTCCAATAAGGAGCGATCGACATGGCAGTAGCTCTCGGTCGGGACGGCGGCACACCAACGGGCGGAAACGGCGCGACGGGCGTGCTCAACGTTACGTGGAACCAAGAGGTGACCGCGATCGACGTGTCGCATCGCGGCCTCGTCAACGCGAGCGGCATTTCGTACAAGGCCGCCACCGGCGGATTCGTGACCCGCACCGCAGAGATCGAGTGTCTTGACGCGACGGCGGTGATGACCTCGCTGGCGTCGGCCGGCAGCGGCTACATCGTTACCAACGTGTCGGAAACACGGCCGCTCGACGGGCCGGTCACGTTTACCTTGACCGCGAAAAAGACCTCCTGATCGGAGGCAGCCGTGGCGATTTCTCTTGGTCGTGAAACGGTGGTGACGTGGGGCGGCGTGACCGTTCCAGGCGTCCGCGACGTGCAGGTCAGTGTGGCTGGCACCATCCGCGAGATCACGCCGTTTGGCAGCCGGGCGACGATCTCGTACCAGACCGCGTACGCAGTGTCGATCACCATCGACACAATCGACGACGCTGCGGCCACAACCGCCATCGCCGCGGCAGTCGCGGGCACGGAGATCGCCGTCGTGACCAACGGCTATTCGTTTACGGCGGTGGTCGTCAACGTGTCTGACGCTCAGCCGCTGGACGATGTCCGCGTCTGGTCGATTCAAATGGCAAAGACCCAAGCAGGACTTCGCACATGAGAGAGTTTCGGGACGATCAGGGCCGCCCGTGGCACGTGTCGCTAACCGTGTCGTCGGCCGCCCGCGTCAAAGACTTGGTCCGCGTGGTGCTGCCGCCGAAGACGGCCGACGAGCCGGCTCCGACCGAGTCGGTGCCGTTTGATCTGATCGACGCCGGTGAGATCGCTCGCACCTTTCAGGTTCTGCGGTCGAACTTCTCGGCGCTTGGCGAGACGCTGGCTGCTCTGCTTGTTCCGCAGATCATTCAGAAGGGTCTGTCGAAAGAGGACTTCCTCGACGCTCTCCGCGGCGATTCGCTTGAGCAGGGAGGGCTAGCAGTCGAGGAGGAGCTTGTGTCTTTTTTCCCCCCGCGCCTCCGCGGCGTGCTGACGGCGCTGTCGGCTCGGATGACCGAGCTGGCGGAGACGGTCACGAAGCAAGCGGAGGCGGCGCTGCTGACACCTGGGCCGTCATCTGGGAGTGCTGCGGAATCACCGGCCTTGAGCCCGACAACCGAACCCTCCGAGAGTTGATGGCGGCGAGGGACGCTCGCCTCGAGTCCGATTGGTGGCACACGGCGCATCAAATGGCTCTGTTCGCAAATGCCAACCGCGGGCAGGGCAAGCCGGCGATCGACGCCGCAAAGCTGAATCCGTTCACGAAGTCGAAGCCGGTGCCGGCACGGCAGGCGACGCAGGCTGATCTCGAAGAATTGTTCGGCCCCGCAGGAGGGTGATCGATGTCAGCATCAGCAGTCCGCGGCGGTCAGGTCTATGTTGAGATCGGGGCTAATCCGTCGAAATTTCTCTCGGCGCTGACGACGATCAACACCAAGATCGCCGATGTCGGCATGACGCTTGAGTATGCGGGCATGGGCATGGCAGCGATCGGTGCGGCGATCGCCGGTCCGATCATGGCTATCGGCGGGGCCTTCGTTGAGAAGACCGTCGAGATGCAGAACATGCAGCGGGCGCTGAAGGACATCGGCAACGCTGTCGGCGAGGCGGTCGCGCCAGCATTCGTCGGCATTGCCAATGTCGTCGCCGGGGCGGCGAAGGCGATCGCCAAGTTCATCCGTGACAACCAGCAGCTCGTCCGCCTGGCGGTCGCGGTCGGCGGCTACTTCACGCTTTGGGGAATGGCAACGTACGCGCTTGGCTTTGCCATGACGACGCTTTCTCGAACGATCACGGCGTCCATCGGGCCGATCAGCGCGTTCCTGACGATCGTCAAGAGTGCGGCGGTCGCCGTCGGCGTGTTTGCGACGAGCGGGCCGGTGCTGGCGGCCGTGGCGGTGCTCGGCGGGTTGGCTGCCGGGGCGGCGATTGCCGGCGTCGACTTTCGCAAGCTCGCCGGCGTGATCGGCGGTGCGTTTGCCAATCCGATTGGCAATCTTACGGCCGTCTTCGGTGATCTCCTCGGGACGGTCAATCTCACCGTCGAAGGCATTTACCGGGCGATCGCGGCAGGCGACCTGGCTGGGGCCGTGGATGTGCTGATGGCCGGCTGGCTGGCCGCCTGGGCTCGTGGCACGCAAGCGGTAATGGGTGTCATGGACCCGTTCACAGAGACGGCCCAAAACGCAATGTCCGATCTCGGCGTTGGTCTGGCTGCCATGTGGGATCAGATGTGGACGGACATGGCGACGAGCGAATGGGGCGGATACATCCTCGGCGCAATGGACAACGTTTTAAACGGGATCATGTCCTACTGGGACAATCTCATCGGCTATCTCGAAAAGGGGTGGACGGAGATGTGGCGTCGTATGGGCAGGATCACCGACGAGGCCGCGGCAAAGGAAGTGGCTCGCATCGATGCCGTCAACTCTGGCAACGCCGACCAGCGTGGCCGCGACAGGCCGGGATTTGCCGGTCGCACCGGGCTGACCGACCAGCAGAAAGCCAAGATGCAGCAGGAGTCTGCCGACCGGCAAGCAGCGATGTCCGCGGAAGGCGACCGGATGCGGAAAGACCGCGCCGATCGGACGGCGGCAAACGTCGGGATGCGTGCCCAGGCCGTCGCCGACGCAAACCGGAATCTTCAGGCACAAGTCAATCGGTTTCCGGTGCCGCAGGTTCCCATGCAGGCCGGGGCGCTGAAGACCGAGACGGCCGGAACGTTCTCGGCCTTTGGACTCGGACAGCTCGGCACGGGCAACATCGACAAGCAGCAGCTTGAGGAGCTGAAGAGAATCCGCGAAGAATTGCAGCGGCAGGCTTTGGCCGGCGGGATCGGACCGTGAGGAGAACACCGTGGCACTGACATGGGTTGAGGATTCTACGAGCCGGTCCGCGACGATCTTTCGGCTCGGCCGAAAAGATCCTTCTACCCGTTCGCGCGTTTGGAACGTCATCGGCACGAGCAACGAAGACGTTCTGCACGCCGACGTGAACAGCAAGATCAGCGACTTCTACCAATACTGGAGCTACCCAGGCCAGCCGCTGGTACGGCTGCGAGCCGAACAGTACAGCGTGACCTACCAGGGAGACGACGCCTGGCTTGTGACGGTGAACTACGAGAAGCTCGGGGCCGACGACGCGACGCAGACGGGACCGTTGAAGCGAGCGCGGTCGTTTGACACGACCGGCGGGACGCAGACGGTGACGCAGTGCCGTTTTGACCCGGTAGCGGCATCGATTGGCGAGAGAATCTATGACTCAACCGGAGCGTTGGACGGGGCCAACCGGCCGACGATGAAAGGGGCCATCAACGTTGATGACCGCGGCGTTAATGGAGTGGACATCGTCGTCCCACAGCTTACGTGGACGGAAGGCTACGACGTGCCGACTCGGTTCGTCACCGATGCCTACGTTCGCGCCGTGCATCTGCTGACAGGGTCTGTGAACGCCGCTCCGTTTCGTGGGTTCGCTCGAGGGGAAGTGTTGTTTGCTGGCATGACTGGATCGCAGGAATGGGATCTCCAACGTGGCGACGGACCGTGGTCGCTGACATTCCGTTTCGTTGGGTCACCAAATCGTGGTCCAGACCTCGGCGGGCTGCCGGCCGAGCCGATCGGCAACATCACGGTCTACAACAAGTTCGGCCACGATTACCTTTGGATTCGGTATGCGTCGGTCGATGACCAGAACAACAATTTGATACTCCGCCAGCCGCTCCAGGTCTACGTCAACAAGGTCTACCCGGACGGTGATTTTTCGAAGATCGGTATTGGTGTGGCATGAATGGCCGCGTGACACCGGGACCGATCAAGGGGCAACTCTCAGCGGCCGCGTTGAACCGCGCTCAGGAAGCCGCGGACATCGTCCTAGGTCAACGCGGCAACGGCATGGCGGACGGCCCGTCTGCCGGCCCGATGCCATACACCGGCATCCTGGCAAAGAATAACACCACCGGCACGGTTCGCCGCTGGGGCGTGATGAGCGTCGCCGGCGTCGTATTCACGCCGAGCGGAGCGACCGGCAACGCGACGCAGCAGTTCCAGGATCAGCCGGTCTTGAGCGGCGGCTTGCCGACTGGCGGATCGTCGTTCGTGGTGGCTGTCGAGCCGATCGCGGCCGGGAAGATCGGGCGGGTGGCTGTGGCCGGGGTTGTGCAGGCCAAGATCAACGTCGTCAGCGAGTCTGACACGTTCGCCACCGCGAAGGACGGCGACCTCACGCAGCTCACCTCGGCGGCCAGCGGCGACGCCCAGATCCTCTGGAAGGAAAGCGGAACCGGGGCGGGCAAGTGGGCCATTGTTCGGTTCGGCGGTTCGGGCGGGGCGTCGATCCGGCTCGGTAAGGTGACGGGCACCTGGAGCAAGGGCTCGACGGCCACGGTGACGCAGTGGAAGGGCGACGGGTCGTATCAGGTCACCGGGCCGAGCGGGCCGCTGAAGTTCACGGCGATTAACCGGGCGCAGACCGTTACGGGGCCGACGGGCGGATTCTGGGTCGGATGCGAGAGTATCGACGGGACATGGCACCTCGAATGGGCGGAGTGTACGTGATGCTGCTTGGGGGCTCATCGCCGTGTCAGCAGTGCGGATGCGTGTCATGCCAGACCTGCACCCGCACCTGCACCAATCCGCACACCGGCGCAGCGTTTGCCAAAGTGTTCACGTACTGGTTTTCAGGCGTCGAGGCGGGGAATCTAACCGACGGATTTTTGACCGCAAGCGGCGACAACGACACTTCTGATCCGCCCGACGGCATGGACGGCAGCGGCCCGTGGATGCAGCAAATAAGCGGCGGGTTCTCCGACGGCGGCAGTTACGGCGGCGGGACTCGGTTTCCATGCGCTTATCGGTTCTCGTTCTGGCGCAGCGTTCGCGGGCTCGGTATCGGTTCCTCAAGTACGTCCACGGCTCTAACAGAAAATGTTATCGAGCTGACCGTCACTGCGGGGGCGATTGTGTATCCCGATGGAACCGTTATCACGCCGGCCAGCGGTACGGTTGCGCTGGCAACTGTCCCTCTTGTGTCGGGCGGTGCCGATGCGGTCGATCCGCACACCGGCGAAGGATCGGTGTCGTTTGCTTTGCAGTGCCAGAACGTCGAGACGACGTTCAGTATTCAGGCACGAATCCGGTGGAACGTCCAAAAGCGGCAGCACACACTGTATGGCATCGTGCGGGAGTGCTATGAGGAAGGGACGCCGTGTGCGACGTTTTGTAGCGGAGGCCCGCCGCCAAATACCATCTATCTTGAGATCAAAAACGTCTCGCTTTCTGGTGGCGCGACTGTGGCTGGACTGGCCGGAACGTATGTAATGACTCGCGTTCCAAACTACTGCGATTTATGGGAGCACATCGGTGCGCTGAACTGCACTCTTGGATTTTTCTCGGGATACCAGGAGACACTCTACGCTTCATCCTTGACCGTTACCTCTGTGCAGCAATCGCTGCGAAGAGTGTTTACCGTCTCTGGTGTGCCTGAGTGTGCGTTGCTACAACTGTACTGGTTTAATGCGACTCCTGTTCCTATCTGCGGAACGGGACTAATCAAGAGCGGCACGGGAGGGACGATCTTGGTCGCAAACGGTGCAGCCACTACGGGCACGTTTGATTGGGAGATCAGCGCATGAACTGCGACCTCTCCGCCCCCGACGCGACCTGCCCCCGTTGCGGCTTCGTGTCGAAGGTCCGCAACGCCATCCGCCAATGCCGCAAGCCGCTGCCGACGTTGTGCGGCCCCGCCTGCCAACTCAAACGCTCGCTGGCATGGTGGGGAATCCGCGACGACGGGAAGTGCGGCTGCACGGAGTACGCCGCACAGATGGACGCCTGGGGCGCAGAAGAATGCTTCCGCCGGATCGAGGAGATCGTCGAGCATCTTCGGGAAGCCGCGGCAACAAAGGGGCTGCCGTTCATCGCTACCGCGGCTCGGATGATGGTGGCACGGGCGATCGAGGCCGCAATGGCGGAAGCCGCACGATGACCGCGGAGGGCGACGCATGGCACGCCGATCAGCCACGGTCCACATCGGCCAGAAGAAGTGGAAAATCCGCGTCTGCGCGGTGCCGACTGACCGGCTCGGCGACTGCAACGACGAGACGGGCACGATCCGCGTGTCCAACAAGCTCGTCGGCGTCGACTTCGTGGAAGTTCTGCTGCACGAGTTGATCCACGCCAGGTGGTGGTGCCTGGACGAGGGCGAGGTGACGGAGTTTGCCGAGGAAGCCGCGGCCGTGCTCGAGGCGTTCGGTGTCACCCGTGGGGAGGACGACGATGGCTAAGAGACAGGCAGCCGGCAAGGCAGCCGGCGACGAGATCACGCTGATCGTCCGACGGATCGTCGCGGCACACCCGGACGCACCGGCTCGGACGCTCGCCCGGCGGGTCGTCGAAGAGTGCAACGGGGCGATCACGCTTGAGCAGGCTCGGACGCGGGTGCGTCAGTCGCTCGGGGTGTCAGGGAACAAGCACCGCAAGTCAATGTCTTCCAAAGACCTTTACCGCCCTCCGCGCCCCGCGGGAACGAAGATGGCGATGCCGCCGTCGCAGGCCGAGCCGTGGCTGCCGTTTGACCTTGGCATCACGGGAAAGATCGGCATCCTGTCTGATATCCACGTGCCGTACCACGACGAGACGGCGCTGCGGGCCGCGGTCGATCACCTTCAGGGCGAGAAGATCGACGCCTTGCTCCTTAACGGCGATTGGGCCGACTTCTATTCGATCAGCCGGCACGAGAAGAATCCAAAGCTGCGGAACTTCCGCAACGAGCTGGCGGCCGGCCGCGATCTCCTGAAGTGGATGCGGCAGGAGTTTCCGAACATGCGGATCGTCGCCAAGCTCGGCAACCACGAGGAACGCTGGGAGAAGTGGCTCTGGGAGCACGCCCCGGAGATTTCCGACGATCCGATCATGGGGATCGACAATTGGTATGGATTCCACAATCTGGGTATTGAACTAGTAGCAGACAAGCGGATCATCCTCGCCGGTGCGTTGCCGATTCTGCACGGCCACGAAAAAGGCAACGGGATCAGCTCGCCGGTGAATCAGGCCCGCGGGGCTTTCATGCGGCTGCATCACACGGTGCTCGAGGGCCACGGGCACCGCACCTCGACACACTCTGAGCCCGACATGATGGGCAGCGAGACGGTGTGTTTCTCGACGGGATGTCTCTGTGACATGCGGCCGGCTTACGCACGGCTCAACAAATGGAATCAAGGCGCGGCGGTGGTGGAGGTCCACTCTGACCGCTCGTTCGACGTGGAGAACTTCCGCATCCAGAGCGGCAAGGTGAGGCAATCGTGACAGACGCCGACCTCGTTACCATCGATCAACGCATCCAGAGGGCCGGTGCCGCCAACTGTTGGACGGGCACACTCGGAAGCCTCGCTACCGACGCTCGTCGGCTGGTGCGGCACATTCAGGAGACAAGGCAAATGGCAGAGGAATACCCACAACGAATTGAAGTCCCGTGCAACACGTGCCGCGGAATCGTCGGGCTCGAGCCGACGTGCCCGTATTGCAACGGAGCCGGAAAGTATTGGAAGCGAAGCTCTCAGACTGAGCCGTGGAAGTACAGCTCCGAAGATCCGCCGTGCTTTCGCGCTGGCTTCGACGAAGCGACACACGAAAAAAGGGCGGCCGCAACGCTTGCCGCGGCCATCGCTGAACACTCGCGGCTCGCCAAGGAGCAGCTTTCTTACCCCGTTGATCACATCCTCCAGGGCGAGCGGGAGCTGAAGCATTTCACCGGCGACGAGATGGAGCCGGAGGCGACGTTGATCGAAGAGCCGGAAGGCCCCCCGGTGGCCGTGCAGCTTCTCGACACCGCACGGGCCGCGGTGCTCGATCGGCATCGGGTGTACGGCCCGCCGCAGGAGCATTTCGCACGGACGGTCGGCATGGTCAACAGCCTCTTTGCGTCGGTGCTGAAACGGCCGCTGACAACGTCCGATTGGGCTCGCATCATGCTCTTGGACAAGCTCTCCCGCGATCTCGGGCCGCGGCCGCATCCCGACAACGCTGTGGACCTAGCAGGCTACGCGGCCTGCCTTGCCGAGTGCCAGGCGTCCGTACCCCCTGCCGGCGGCAACCCGTGAGCCGTAGCGTGGTGGGAGGTGACGCATGATCTCACGGCCGACTCACTGGCGGACCGGCCCGAACGGCCGGGAAGCCGTGGCAGCCGCTGGGGACTTCGTGTCGCTGGAGCATCTGCTGCGGAGCTGCGAGAAGTCCGGCCGGATCACATCCCGGCCGGAGCGGACTGACCTTGAGCTTGAGGTGATTGCCTACCGGCTGGGGATGACGGTGGACGAAGTCCGGCGAGCGATAGCACGAGGACGCACGGAGATCACCGATGGCTGACTCTCTCGACGGGATCGTGACGACAACGACTAGCCTGACGCAGACCCAGACGGGCACCGTCGGCAGCTCGACGCGGGCTGTTTCCGTGTCGTCGGCAATGCCACTGAACAGCGTCTCGGGGCCGATTGTCGATCAGCTCTGGGTGAGCAACCGCTCTTTGGCGGTCGGGTCGTCCGAGACGCTCGACCTTCTGTCGCTCACCGACACGATCCAGGGCGCGACCGGCATCCAGACCATGCGACAGGTCCGCCTTGTGCGGATCGAGAACAACGAAACGGTCACCGGCCCGCGGATCGTCGTCGGCCCGTCGGGGACGAACGGCTGGGGCCGTGTCGCCGGCGAGATCGGGCCGGGCGGCGAGTTGCTGGCCGTTCAGCAAACGCACGCATGGGGCGTGACGGCCACGGAACGGGGCGTGACGATTCGCGCCACCGGGCCGACCGGCTCAGTCTCCTATTCAATCGTGATCGCGGGAACCGCCACCACCGGACCAGCGGGGTATTGACATGACTCCAGACCAACTGCAATCCGCCGTCCTGACGTTTATCGCCTCCGCGCGGCTCAAGGCCGCCGGCGGGCTCACCGTCAGCGAGTTCGGCTCGCTGACCGTCGAGGTTATCCGCCTGGCGGTGGCCGGGCTCGACACGATCTCCAGCCTCGACGGGCCGGGGAAAAAGGCTTGGTCGCTGGCGTGCGTCGGCACGCTCTTCGACGCGGTCGCCGATTCCTGCGTGCCGTTCGTCGCCAAGCCCGTTTGGTGGATCGTCCGGCCGACGGTTCGCGCGCTGGTGCTGTCGGCGGCCGGCGGGGCGCTCGAGCAGATCCTGACGCTCACCCGTGCCGCCGCCCCGGAGCCGACCGCATGACCACCGCCGCTCTCCTCGCCGCCGCCGCGGTGGCCTACCTGCTCTGGACCCGCCCAGCGGTCGCGCCCGCGCTGCCGCAACTGCCGCCACTGTCGCCCATCATCCCGCCCGGAATCATGCCGCTGGGGATGCCAGGGGCAGCGGCTGCCGGCGGCCCGCACCCGCTCACGCTCCTGGCGATCCTGGCCGCGGGGGCGATGATTGCGTTCTCGATTCTGGAATCTAGAACGCCGCCGCCTGTTCCCGGCCCCGCGCCGGTGGTCGGGCTCGATCTCCGAGGCCGGTTCGTTGGGCCGGACGCCGCGACCGACGCCTCAACCACTGCCGCCCTCCTCGAGGAGCTGGCCGGCGCGATCGAGTGGGACGGGCAGCAGGCCGAGCCCCGGCTCCGCACCGGGGCCGCCTTCGACGATCTCCGCCGGTCGGCTCGGGAGCTGCGGACGCGCGGCGTCTCGCTCGGGGCTCGGCAGCCGGCCGTCCGCGACGAGATCAAACGGTTCCTCGATGCAGAGGCCGGCACCGAAGGCGGGCCGGTCGATGGTGCCGCCCGTGCGAAGTGGGTGAGGGCTTACCGGGCCGTGTCGGCCGCAGCGGCGGAGGCGACCCGATGACCGCTCGCCAACGCACCGTCTGGACCTGGAGCGCCGTTGGCTTCGTCGTGTTCGCGGCGATCGTCGGCGCGCTCGTCGAGCGGGCCACGCACCGGCTCGCCGCTGGGGTTGAGAGCAGGTTCGGGTACACGCCGAATCCTGAAGGCACGAGAGAGTTCCTGGCCGAACTGGATCAGCCAGAGTTCAAGGGCGCGGCACCTGACGTGTTGCGAAACGCCAAGGGACGCGACACGTTCCTTTTTCGCCATGCCGATCGGGCACACCGCGCCGTCTACGGCCGCCCGTTTGAAGCGTGGAATCAAGGCAACCACGGTTCCTGCGTCTCGTTCGGGTGGGCTATGGGATCGTTCGTCGGCCAGGCCGTGGACTGGACCGAGGGAGAGTTGTCCGACCCGCCGAAGCTCGTCGCCACCGAACCGATCTACGGCGGCAGTCGGACCGCTGGCAGGCTCCCGCCGATCACGTTTGCAGGATATTCAGACGGCTCTTACGGGGCCGCAGCGGCCCGCTGGGTGGTCGGCACAAAGGCCGGCGTCGGCGGCATCCTCTACCGCCAGAAGTACGGGGCGATCGATCTCTCGACCTACGACATCTCGCTGTCGAAGGAGTGGGGGGCGAACGGCGTTCCGGCCGCTCTGGCAAAGCAGGCGACCGATCACACCGCCCAGGGCGTCGCCCTCTGCGACTCATGGGACTCGCTGGCGGCCGCGATCGAGAACGGCATGCCGGTGCCGATCTGCTCCAACGTCGGCTTTGCCGCGACCAACGTGAGGGACGCTGACGGGTTCCTTCCTCGAGGTGGCAACTGGTCCCACTGCATGGTCGTGATCGGCATTCGGTACAAGGTCAACGGAAGCCCGCGAGACGGTGCTCTCGTTTGTAATTCTTGGGGATCGTCGTGGGTGCGAGGAGGCCGTTTTCCTGCGGACATGCCAGAGGGCTGTTTTTGGGCTGACCGCAAGGACATCGAAGCCATCCTGGCCCAGGGCGATTCGTTCGTCATCGCCGGCGTGAACGGGTGGAAGGCCCGCGACCTTGACAACGGCGCGTGGCTCCAGCCTGCCGCCGCTCGCCCGCAACCCGCCCGCATCATTGCCAGCGTCTACTCTCTCGCCCCGTGAGGCCGCCATGATCCTCGACCGCCGCCTTGTCGCCATCATCGTCGTCACCCTCGCCGTCGGCTGGTGGCTGGGATCCAGCCCCTCGAGCCCGATCAACCCGACGCCCCAACGGCCGGTCCTCGCCGCCGTCGGCCGGATGGCCCGGATCGCGGCCCGGCTCGGCCTGTGGATGGCGATGGCGGCCGAGCCCGCCCCGCAGCTCGAGCGGCAGCAGATCGTCAGAAGCCCGGCGGTCGACGCCGCCGGGAATCGAGTGGTAGATCACGGGGAGGGCTGGTGATGGACCCGATTCTTCTCGAGATCGTCCTGTGGGTCGGCGGGCTTGCCGCCGTCGGCAGCGCTGTCGGCGTGACCCTAGTTCTCGCTGCGTGGTGGCTGTTCGCGCGGCTCTCAGCGTGGTTCGACCACGATGAAGGAGGAAGCCAGTGACCATCTACCGCTCCCTCCTCGCCTGGCTCGCCGCCCTCTCCGCCGATCCTGCGGAGATCGACCGCGAGCCTCCGCGCGCCGCCGCGGCCGTGGCTGCGGCCTATGCAAGTTTTGCCCCCGAAACTTCACCAGCGCCGCCGCCTATTCAAGTTTGCGGCTGCGGCGGGAAGTGTGCCAACGGCATCTATCGACCCGACGGCAAGATCGAAATGAAGTGCGAGAAGGACTGCCCCTGCTCGTGCCGCAAAATCCCCTCCCCCGGACGCTGACGCTCATGCCCGCGGGCGGGCGTCGCGCCGGGGGAGGTGGACTGGGTTAGGATTTCCGCGGTCGCCCCATCCCCGGAACAGCCACAATTTTCGCAACGTCGCTCCGGTGGACGAATACGGTGCCGTCGATCTCGACGCTCGGGACCGTGCCGGCCTTCACGAGCCGGTAGGCCAGGGCGCGGCTCACGCCGGCGAGCGTGGCCGCAGTGGACGGCCGGATGTAGTCGGTGGTGTTGATGCTGGTCATCGCTGACCCTCTGCAATCGATTCCCAATGCCGCAGCTTGTCGGCGTCGAGCGAAAAAGCGTATCCGATTTCTCGATGGCTTCCGTTGGCGTTCACGAGTCGCCCACGCAGGCCGTTCTTGCCGCTCATGCGGGCTTGGCAGTGGCAGACGCCGCCCTTCGCCTTGCTCGCGTCTCCCTCGATCCGTTCGACGGAGAGCGTCGGGTCGGCTGCTACGGTGCAAATCGTCCGCCACGTGGTGGTGATCTTGGTCGTGGTCATCGTGTCGTTCCTTTTCCTTGTGGTGTGACCCGCCCGGCGAAGTGCCGGGCGGGTGGGGCGGGTCAGGCTGCACTCATTTCGTAGTTGTCAACAATTTTCCGAAGGTTACCGCATCCGTTCTTGATCTGATATTCGTCTTCGGCCGTCAGCGTAATCGCCGGGAACCGATTCCCGAACTCTGCCATCCGGAACTCTTGCGCCTCTTGCAGCGTGCAGCAGTGCATCGCGTTGATCGGGCTGAACTTGCTCTGCTTATTGACCCGGAAAGCAACCTTGCCGGTTCCGTCGCAGGTAAAGCAAATCCCGTTAGCAATTCCAGAAAACGCAGCGATGTAGCCCGACCCGCCGCACTTGTAGCATTCGCAGGTCTTCGTTTCGCTTTCCATCGTTCCTCTCCTTGGTGGTGTCGTTCTCGTCTGCGTGTAGTATAGACGATCGTCCATTGTGGTCAAGTGGGGTGAGAAAGATTTTTTTGGGGGCGGTTTTCCGCGTGGAAACAGCCTATTCCGCCTCCGGCACGAACTCGGCGTCCTCGCCGAGATCGAGTGCCGGCAGGTAGTCGAGGGCCGACCGCGTCTGCGTGATCGACGGGGCGAGGTAGTGCTGGCGGGTCATCTCCGTGCTGTGGTGCCCCAGGTGAGCCGTGGCGTCCCCGCCGCCAGCGTGAACGTAGCTCGCCGATGACTTGCGGACCGCATGGAACGGCAGGTAGCTCACGCCAGCCGTCCGGCAGAGGACGCGCAGCGATGGGTAGATGCTCGTCGGCTGTTTGCGATCCCACGGCCAGACGAGATCGTCGGGGCCGCCGCGATGCTCCTCGAGCTGCCGGCAGAGATCGGCCGGCAGAGCGTGGGAAATGTCGGCACGCCGACCCTTGCGGGTGTCAGCCGTAAACAGCACCCGACCGGCGACGAGATCGACGTTGCTCCACCGGAGCTGCATTAACTCGCCGATCCGAGCACCGCAGCACCATTGGGCATAGAGGATCGATGACCACCACCAGGCCGACGGCAAGCTACCGGTCCGGCCGCGACGCTTGCGGGCCTGGACGATGAGCCGGCCGATGTCGGTGGCCGTGTACGCTCGCGGCACGCGGGCGATCTTTGGTCGGCGCTTCAGCCGCGGCGGTTGACCCTCGTGGAAGCCCTCTTCACGCATCCACCGCCAGAGGGCCAAAAGCTGCGAGCGATCCTTGCTTACGGTGTCGGGAGAGATCGGCTTGCCGGCTCGAGTGTTACTGGCCCGCCATCGAAGGAACTCGGCGACCCTCATGCTCGTGAGATCGCCGGCCAGCGGCTCGTGGCCGACGAACTCGGCGAACTTGGCGACGCTGTGGAGATAGAGCACCTCGGAGCGTGGGGAAAGATCCTGAATCACGACGTATTGGCTCAGTGCTGCTGTCAGTTTCACGACAAGGCTCCGCTAAACGGCCTCGCCTCCATGCGCGTCGTTCGATACGCTCTCGCGTGTCGCCGTGTCCTATGCCCGCCGGAGGTTCCTTCGGAGTGTACTGGACGTAAGGTCAGTCATAGACGGATGTTCGAATCCCGCCCTCTCCGTTGAAACATCGGTTGGCAGGTAACAGTACGCATCCGAAAAATCGGATGCCGGCGGAGGTGCGGTGTGGCAAAGTTGTCTGCATCGGTCAGCGATCTTGTTCCTGTGTCTGAGGCGGCCGAAATTGCCGGTGTGCATCCCCGCACGATCCTGAAGCGGATTGAAGAAGGCAAGCTCGTTGCCGAGCGAATGGGAGCCAGGACGTTCATGGTTTTGAGGTCATCGGCAGAGGAATACGCCTCGACCGTCAGCAACCGATCAAAACGAAAGCGTGCCGACAAGGCGTCGGCCGCGATCCAACAGCAGCAAAGACCCACAAAACGCAAGTGATTCGGCGTTTTTCTCGACGCCGATTTTGTGCTGTTGACAAGGGCGGATAGCGGCCCTTATCCTCCCGCCACGCCTGAGGATTGAAACGTCCAAGGGCGTTTTGGCCTAGATCCAAGGGCGGGTATCAGCCCTTTGTGGACACTCTGGCAAGGACGCCTCGTTTCCCTCGGTGTTTCCGGGGGATGACCCGCTCGGAATCGTGGGTAGGATCGATCCCACTAAGTGAACGGGCGTCCAGTTATCGGAGGCGGGGGGAATGGAAACCAAGGGCGGCGAAGGGCGGGCGAACCAAGGACTGATTGACATCTGCTTCGGGGTCGGTCTGTCAGTGAAGACGACGGCATGGGTGATCGGCGAGTCAACGGGGCTCGTCTGGCACGAGTGGTCGGTGAGGACCGGGCTTCCAACGCCTGGCGATCCGCCGCCGAGTGCGATCCGACGGCGAGCTAGAGAAGTCCAACGGGGATGGACCGACGACCTTCGACAGCTTGCGGAATACGGATGCACTCAGCGGCCGAGCAGCAAGACCGTCGGCTATCGGCAGGTCGAGCGACGGGCGCAACAGAAGAAGTACGACGGAAATCGAAAGGCGAAGGAATGCCACTCAGGCTCGATCGACGAGAAGGCCAATCCATCACCGTGCCCGGTGATACCGAGGCAGATGACATTGTCATTCGCGTGCACAGTATCCGAGGCGATCGCGTGAGACTTGAAGTCTCTGCTCACGTTGAGCAGGACGTTTTCAGGACCGAGTTGTTCAACAAGATCAAGAACCAGGAGACGAATCATGGCGGCGAATGTCATGGCAGGTGATGCGGAAGCGGCTGGCGCGATCGCCGGCATGATCGACCTCTATGGCCGGCGGTTGCCGGAGCGTGGCGAGGCGATCCGCGGCACGACTGCCGGCAAGCGGTGGTCTGGCACGTGCCAGCACTCGGACCAGTTTCGGCTGATCGTCGAGATCGACGACGAGGTGTTCATCACTGTCTCTCCGGCGGATATCGAGATCGACTGACAGGACGGGCCGCGGCTGGAGGCTGTGGCAGGGAGCACGCGGAGCGTGTCGTCATGGACGGTAGCCGTCGGCGGTGGAACCACCGGCGGATCACGGAGGACGCATGGCAGGCGAAGGCGTGATCCACGTTCAGCGGACGTTCCGGTTTATGCCGGCGCGGAAGCCGGCGGCTGGATCACGCAGGCCAGCGGTGCGGCTGTGCAAGCCGAAGAAGCAGCGGAATCCGGAGACGCGGGGGGCGAAGCGAGTACGGATCAGGAAGGAAGTGCGGCCGCGGATGGCGGCGTGGCTTCGGCGTATCAGAAAGAACGTGCTGGCTCGGCTGACACACACCGGAAACATGTACGCCGACCCGCGGCGAGCGGGCGGCAGATCGCTGGCGGGGGATTGTTACGTCGAGGCGGCGTTGGCCGGCGACCCGCGGATCTTGCTCGACACGATCGTTGAGTCGATCTGCGAGCTGCAAGGAGTAGGGCGGGAGGTGGAATCCACGGTTCAGCCGAAGGCGACGACGGCTCTGCCGGGGACGCCGGAGAAGGTGGAAGAGATGCGACGACGCCAGGAGCGTTTCCAGGCGTTGCACTGTGATTGGGACGCGAAGAGGAGTTAACGGAGATGGCTTTGAAGATCGAACGAGGGCGGCGGC
>Ga0209084_1001125_pt1 | contig 23336 bp, 22 predicted proteins | sample C_130820_MF_Meta_FD_187309 | JGI IMG/M metagenome (GOLD analysis project Ga0209084, IMG submission 187309) | Freshwater microbial communities from Lake Croche, Canada to study carbon cycling - C_130820_MF_MetaG (SPAdes) (version 2) | ecosystem: Environmental > Aquatic > Freshwater > Lake...
AAGTTAAAAATAAGATTAGAGGCACAAATATGGAACGACTTGGTGTAGAATATCCAGGTCAGTCAGAAGAAGTTAAAAATAAGATTAGAGGCACAAATATGGAACGACTTGGTGTAGAATACACTTTCCAGTCAGAAGATGTCAAGAAAAGAATTAAGGCAACAAACGTTAGAAAATATGGTGTAGTAAGTCCATTACAGAATAATGAAATTATGGAAAAAGTCAAGGTAACAAACGTAGAACGATATGGTGTAGCAAGTCCATTACAGAACAAGGAAATTATGGAAAAACTCAAGGTAACAAACGTAGAACGTTATGGTGTTGAACATGTATTACAGAACAATGAAATTGCCGAACGTGCTCAAAAGAACGCAAAGAAATATAAGAGTTTTGAAATGCCGTCGGGGGCAGTGCGTAAGGTTCAGGGGTATGAACCATTTGCCCTTAAGATTCTTGTAAAGATATATCAAGAAGAGCAGATTAAAACAGACCGCAAAGATGTGCCACGTGTTCAGTATGAAGTGGATGGAAAGAAGAAGTATCATTTCCCAGACATATTCATTCCACACGAGAATAAGTTAATTGAAGTTAAATCTACATGGACTCTAGAATGTAAGACTGACAACATTAAACTCAAAAAGAAAGCGTGTGAAGAACAGGGATTTCTTTATGAGATTTGGTGCTTTGATAGAAAGGGGAATAGGGTTGAAGTGCCGGTTTGAATTGTTCGTTGGTCTAAATAGTAATCAAATTTGACACTACTTATAACTTAAATATTTTCTAACATATTAGAAAATAGGGATGGCAGACTTGCGGGCTAGAAATAATGCTGCTTCTAAGAAGTCCTATGAAAAAATACTTGGACGTCAATATGCTGATGATTATGAACATGAAATGGTTCGTCAACATATTGCTACTAATCCAAATACAGAAGCATATCATTGGTCTGTAGTGCCTGAAGAATATCTATATGAAGCAGGATATATAACCGATTTCAATAAACATCGATTAGAAAGGCTAATGAATAAGAAAGAGAAAAAGAATGGTGAAAATCGTGTAAGAGATTATGGCTTTGATGGATTAGCACGAACACAAATAGGTGTAGATGTAGTTTTCAGCGGATTACAAGCAAAATACTATATACATAAACTCGTCTGTGCATCAGATATTGGCTCATTCATTCTAAAACAAAATTCTCTTACTAGAAAGAATCCTTTATCTAAAGGGTATTTATATACTTCTTCTAATCTACAAGCAGATTTATATGGAGAATGTGCTGATCCCGCGAGTAATATTCGTCATATATTGTATCCTTGGAAACATCCTGACGCTAGAGTAACTCAAACGAAACAATATATTCAGCAAGAATGTGATAAAAAGCTTAGAGCAGATCAAATAGAAGCATTGAAGCAATTAGAAGGTAAAGAGGGTATTAATGCCCTAAATACACCTTGTAGATGGGGGAAAACTATTGTAGCCGGCCATCATACAAAAAGTGTTAATGCTAAACTAATAGTGGCAATTGCTCCACTATTAGTCAGTGTTGAAAACTTACAGGAGCGTTTAACTTGCTTTCTACCCGAGTACTCATCCATTATTGTCGATTCGGATATTGGCGGTATAACAAATACTGAAGAGATTAAAAAGTTCCTTGCTTCTGATGGAAAACATATCATTTATTCGACATTCAAATCAGCAAATGATATTCTTTCAAAACTTATTATAAATTATGAAGACGCATATATACTTGGTGATGAAATCCATAACGCAATTAATGAAGAATTATGTGAGTTTATTCAACGATTTCCACAAGGATTAGTTATGTCTGCTACTCTACCAGAAGAAATATATGAATTGCTTGAAATTAATCATACAGTGTATATACCCTTTGCTAAAGCAATAAAAGATGGAATTGTTGTAGATTACACGCTCTGGCTTCCACATCTTACAAAGGCTTCTGATGGAACAACATCTGTCGATATTGAAATTCCAGTAGAGTTCTCAACGTATGATACAGATCTAACAGCTAAAGCATTCTATTTAGCAACAGTTATGTTGAAAACAGGATCACGTCGTTGTATTACGTATCTTAGTCGCCAAGAAGACTGTGATCGATTTAATGAAGTAGTTATGCAAATCTTTGAAATATATCATGGGCTAACTATTTGGACGGGTAAGATTGATTCGACTATTTCTAAGGCAAAACGCAAAGAAGTTTTGGAAGAATTTCAAACAGGACAAGATCATGTGTATCATATTCTTACATCTGTTCGAATATTGGATGAAGCAGTAGATATTCCACGCTGTGATTCTGTATTTATCACTAAGGTTGGCGAGCGCGCAAGTGATATTCGTATGATGCAAAGGAGTCAGCGAAGTTCTACAAAAGATCCAAAAAATTCTTCAAAACACAATAATATTATATTATGGGCGGATGGTTGGGAGGAGTGCGTGGGGGCATTAGAATTATTGCGCGAAGCAGATCCTGAATTTCACAAGAAGGTTCGTATTGCTGACTGTAATTATGATAAAAGTGGAGAGATTGTGCGGATTAAATCTATGAAGGAGGAGGCTATAGAGTTTGGAAAATGGGACTCGATGAAATGTCTGACTACACTTGATTATCATAAAATAAGGATATTTAATACAAAAATATTCTATACAAAATATGGCGAGGAACCCTATAGAAATGGCACAAGAGATAATGAACGTCAATTATCATCATATTTACATAATTGTAGAACTAGATATAGCATAAATAAATTACATTCAGATATTATAAAACTATTTGCGGAACACTTATTATGGTTCTCATGGAATAAATTAGAAATACATCACAATAAAATGATATTAGAAATAAAAGAATATTATGATACACATAAAAAACAACCAGATATTACATACAAGGATGGGCTACTTCTTACTTATATGAATTCTCGTAGATATGATGCCAGGAAAAATAAATTATCTATAGAATTAAAAACTAAAATAGACAAGGCATGGCCTTGGTTTATATGGAATCCAAAGACTGAAAATCATATTACAAAAATTAATGAACTAAAGCAGTTTTATGAAAAATATAGCTCGGAACCAAAAAAAGGAAATATGCGAGACGATGGTAATGAAAAATTATTATGGCATTATATACTCGGGCAAAGAGCAGCTAAAAGAAAGGGTATAATTGAAAAGGATTTAGAAGAGCTAATACTAAAAGAATTGCCTTGGTTTCGTTGGAATGTATTTGATGCACAGCATACAAAGTCAATAGAACAGTTAAAACTATTCTATGAAACTTATCATGATGAACCAAAAAAAAATGGAATAAGAGCAGATGGCAATGAAAAAAATTTGTGTAACTATATTGGAGATAGACGTAAAAATAAAAAATCTGGCACTTTAGATCCTGAACTAGAAGGAAAAATTATGCTAGAATTACCTTGGTTTAAATGGGAAGTATTAGAAACACAACACACTTCAACGATTGAAGCAATTAAACAATTCTATGATACATATGGCGAAGAACCTAATAAACGAGGAACACGAGATAGCGGTAATGAATCTAAATTAGGTATGTATATCTCTCAAAGGCGTGTTAATAAGAAGAAAGATAAATTACGAGAAGGTTTAGAAGAATATATTAATCAACAATTGCCTTGGTTTATTTGGAGTATTACAGATACACGCCATGAAACTAATATAGATAATCTTGTAGAATTCTATAAAAAGTATAAAGAATTACCTAAAACTAAAGGGGAAAGAGAAAATGAAAAAACTCTTTATGGATTTATAAGTAATCGTCGTATTGCAAAAAATAAAGGGAAACTTGAATCTGATTTAGAGAAAATTATAAATAAAAAATGTCCCTGGTTTCCTTGGTAGATTAATTATTTAATAGTTTTAAATAAACAATAACTATATATCATCTCTTATTTCTTATAGAAGAGATACTCGCATTCTTTGATTATATGATTACGAAACGGCAATGAATTTAAATTATCCTCTAACGCATAAAATGCTTTTAGTTTCATGCGTTGATAATCAGCTTCAATTTCATTAGTTGCTTCATTACCTCGTTTTTGTATAATCGATTTTGCTCTACTTATATATGGCATAATTTCATTTATAATTCGTCTATGAAGTTCAATTGCTTGTGGCATATCTTCCCATAAATTATTAGTACACATTTGCCATATAAATTTTTGAGAATTCTTAGGATGTAGAACTGGGCGGAAAAGTGTCCCATACATCTTTTGCATTAGTTTTGCCATATGATAGTGTGTGTTAGATAGATGATCTACTATATAGTTTAATATATCTTCATCGAATGACATTATACTGTATATAATATATAATGTCATATACTAGATCAAATTTATCCTAAAATTTGACCCATGCCTCATTCTCAACTTAACAGCAACAGAAATGCCTCTTGTCCCCGCCATATCAGGCGCGGACACGAAAACCTTTGATGATATGTTCTGGAAAGGAATCACGGAGAAACAGCTTCTCAATCGACGAACAGTTCCTACAAAAGGATCCATCGGTGTCTTCTGGCATCTTTACAAGGATCTCAGGGTTCTTGGACCCGACAACATTTCAAAACAGAAGGTCAATAAGCTCTATCCCAGGAATGCCGACGAGGGCAAGGTCATGACCGCCGTCAATTCCAAGGCTCTGAAGGCGTTCTACGAATGGGCCCAGCAGAAAGATCCCCTCTTCTTCATCAAGAAGGGAACACAGCCCCTCTGGCTCTGTAAGAAGGTCGGCAACTACTACTACGAAGACAGAGCCGATGATCCCTATTGGTATCCTCATCGCATTGCCTTCGAATTCATTCGACCGGCCTCCGATATAGAAGGGGTCAAGCGTATGGGCGTCGGCATGAATACGATGATCTGGATCGAGTTGGATGAGACTTTGCCTAAACCCGTTGTGTCTATAGAACCGATAGAGATGCCACCGAAGAAGAAAGCAGAGGCAAAGAAGCCAACTGAGGCAAAGAAGCCTGGACGAAAGGCAAAAGCAAAGGCAACAACGATTGAAACCGTCGTAGAGCCTATTCCTATTATTACCAATACGACGATCCAGGCAACCCACGTGGAATCTGAGGAGGATCCCCTCGAAGTCGAGGTCATCAAGGTTCAGGCCTTTGAGATCGATGGAACTGATTACTTCCGAGAACCCATTAAGAACAAGATCTATAAACGGATGGGGGGTGGGGGGGTCGGAGCCTATATCGGCAGGTGGTCGCCCAGGGATCTGAGGCTCCATGAGGAGATGCCAGATTCGGATCGTGAGGATGATATCTAAGAGAGAAAAATTGAAGATTACGAGGGTCTATTATTTTTGTAAGCTTACCTATATATCCATATTACAATGTCTCTGATTCCATCAAGTTCAATTGTAGAAGTTAAGTTGAGCCAGTTACGAGAGGAGAGAGCGGCAACACTTGCCGCCTTCCGTGTAGCCGTGGAAGAAGCACGAATAGGGTGGGAGGCGGAGCTCATTCTGGGTTTGGAGGAGTTCCGCGATGCTGGGGGATTTACTGCGATTCAGGAAGGGATTCGCGCAGCAAAACAACGACAAGTGGGGAACATCCGGGAAGACAAGTTCATGTCAAATTCCTCTTCCAGTCCCAGTATGTATCCGATATCTGAAGATAGATGGCGCGAGATATATTATCCAGAACATCTGGTTATTAAACAGGCATTACAGCAGTCTCGTCCAAATACTATCCCCCCTCCAATTGTAGGAGATCCCACACTGAAATCAGAACGGGCTAATTTCCGCTATAACTATCTTAAAGGTGTCAATGAAGAGCTTCAACTTGCCTGTCAGACAGAAGCAGATCGGCAGAAGGCAAGAGATCTGGCATTCTTAGAATCGCGAAGAGCCGCGCAACAGGAAGAGGCCGAGGTTCGACGACGATTAGGTGGACGGTTCTAAAAGAGAACCTAACCCTATTTTCAGTAGATGAATAGGGAAATGGATGCGCGCCGACGAACCTTTCACAAGATGAATTTCAAGGTATGCCCTTCTTGCTGGTCTGGAACCATTCAGACACGGAACAATATAGAAGGCTGTAGGCCTTCAGGCGACGTCTACGGTTATACCAAGTTTGTCTGTCTATCGTGCCTCTGGTCTACGCAGTTTGCGTTCGACGACGCCGCCGACGTGTACTACTACGAGACGAAGGGATGGATTGTCGCTTAGTAGGTTCTGAAAAGACGACTTTGAGAATGGAGCGGGATCCCTTTGTGGTTGGCGATACACTGTGATTGATGCCATTCGCACGGACGACTAATAGGGAATTGGGTTCTGTCTTGATGCCTTTTTTGTTTTCGAGGAGTGTCTTCGAATCACTCGTGTTCCGCAAGGTTATCACACACTCATATTGTAGCTGATCGGGGAGCATCGGTTGATCCCTGTGCCAGTGCATGGAAGAGCCGGGTCCATATGTCCTGTATTCCACTGGAACGGAGGCGCATCGGTCGAGCCTACTGTTGCCCGTTGCGGAACGAACGGCGTTGACGAGATCCTCGTTGTAAATACTGTCTACAAATGGGTCTATAGTATCAAAGATATGCATGAGACGACCTTTGGCCTTGGGATCGGGAACCATGTCGCGAATGGAATCACAATGGCCCTGGATCATTTTGAACGCGGCCGGCTGATAGACCTCCTTGATATAGACGGCCTCCTTGTTAAAATTAGGCTTCTGTTTGTTCTTTTTGTTCTTTTTGGTTTTAGCCATCCCTATAAGGTAGGGGTAGAAAAATTTGATCTTTTGTTGATTTGGTATAGCCAACAAAATGTCAAAGCAGCAGCTCATACTTCAAGAAAAGCTCGATTGGTATCGCAAGAATCTGGAGCAGCAGACCTATTTGTCGAATGTGGATCCTGTGCTCCACTATCTTCATGAACATTATCGTGATGCGAGGCCCAGGATTCCAGCCGGCTTCAAGAAGAACCTTATGGCAGCCACACAGTCCATCAATGAATTTGCCGGCCACTATAAAATCCGCTTCGAGGATGCGCTCCTAGTGCTTCACGATTTTGCGACAACCGAGTCGGGTCTCAACGAGGTTATTGGTGAGTAAAATTGAATCGGTTCTTATTTTGTTAGGAGAGCATCATGGCATTTGACACGTATAGTGATGAGTATTTAATCGATCTCTTTGTGAATATCAGTCGATCCCACATTCTAGGTGAGAGTCTTGTGCGTCAGTCTAAGCGGTGGCTCGCACTAGGCGATCGTAAATACTACTTACAGCATGTGGCATCCGAGATGCTGACGGAGGATTGTATCAAGGGATCCAAGATGTGGAACGATATTCTGGAACGAGAATCGGCGCTTTTGAAGGGAGCCTATTCCTTGTCCGAGACCTATGCGACACAAGGGAACGAGCATATCCTTCTAGATTACCAGAACCAACACTACAACTATCATATCTGGCTCGCTCTAACATCTAAGATTATGCCTGATCGGCTTGAAAAAATAATGGATTGCGCTTACAAACTGGAGAACAAGGAACGCATGAGAGAACGACAAGAGGCATTCTTGGAGATGTATTCTGATTTCTAAATTCCTTTGGAATTTAGAAATGATCCTTAATTTTAATTCCAAAGGAATTAAAATTAACGCGGATTTCTGATAACGCGGATTTCTAATAACCTAAGTATAAAACTCAGTACCCTTATAATGAGTTTTGTAATTAACCACAATCCGCCATTTTTAATAGAGGCCAATACACTGGTTCAGGCCTATACTAAAAAACATTCACTCAGGCTAACAGAAATAGGCCCTATTGAAGATTGTAAAGAATTTATGGATGACTTTAAAAAGATTGGCGATAAGGCCAAAGAATATGTTCGTGCTAATTTTCCTATTGAGGCAAATACCTTCTCACAGATTTTCGATAATAGAATGAAGGTCTGCAATGGCCTGTTAACCAGAATTGGTAGGATAAGTGCCGCGCATAATACGATTATTGATTCGTATAGGCTGGATTGTGTAAAACTCTTTGAAGAACGTATATGTTCTGAGAAGAAGAAAAAGGAAAAGGAAAAGGCAGAAACATTAGAAACGGAACGGGAAAAAGAAAAAGCAGCAGAGAATAGGCTAAAAGCGGCTATTGATATTTCTAAATTTATAGATACATGTTTTATGAAATTACATGATTCGCTATCTATGCATTATAAGCCAGAAGGTATTTATCAGGGAATAAGAAGGCCTGCTGAATGGATCCCTGATTTTAATATCAATGTAATGAATTCTATTCAGAATGAATGTTCTAAGTTTATACAAATATTAGTGACGCAAAAACAAATACATGTACTTAGACAGTATATTGATATATCCGATAATGATCCTATCCTACTAAAAGTGCCTATAGTTAGGAAGGATATTGAATATAAATTATATAATGTAATATTTGAAAAAGCTGTCTCTATATCCCATGAAAAGGCAGATAGGCTTAGAAAAGAACATAAGTATCAAGAGGAGAGGCTTCAACTTGAAAAGGAAGAACGCCAGGCTAGATTAATTGCAAAAGAAATAATTAAACTTCAAGGCAATAAATAACACTAAACATCTACCAATGCCTCCATCCAAGGCCCCTGTTCCTCTTCCGCGATCATTAGATCACGGAACAAGATCTGGGCCTGTTGGATACGTTCATTGAAAGGCAACGGAATAAGAGACACAATCCGTTCCTGTAAGAGTTCTCGGTTATCCATGATGGAGGAGAATCCCTCCTCAAAGCCCACCAGAACATTCACTAAGCGCGCAACCTTTCCGTTCGCACAGTAAAGGTAGCCATCCTCCAGTTCCTCGAGCAGCCTCATAATGAGCTGATCCTTGTGCTCATGGGATCGAATTCTGGCCCAGACATGGTCGACTATATCGCTGTATTTATAGACCTTGTCCTGAAGAGAGACGGATAGGGTGTCGAGGTCGCATGCAAAGACATAGAGCACCTCGCGTTTTTCTCGGAACAGATTGCGACTCGTATATGCGTCTATTATTTCATTGAAGGCATTCATGCCATTCGGCAAAGGCTCGGACATCAGCCTCATCAAGGTCTCATTCATCGCGGTCTGAACGGGAGCTCTGTGAACGGACTGGGAGTCATTCGCGAAGGCCTCCAAATCAATGGAGCCCTCAGGATCGCGCCGCCTGCCGATCTCCCGTCTTTGACGGGCTGCGATCGTCTCATACAGACGATCCGATTTCGGTATGAGTGAGAACCAGTCTTCCGTGGAATACTGGTCGAGTGCGGAACTCAGTGCTGTCAGAGCATAGGTCCGCTTATATTCGGACAAGGTATGATAGGGTGTCGCCTTGGAATACTTCTGCTGCTTGTGGAGGCGCAGCATGGCCGACATGAGCGTCTTGTAATGAGCGGTCGCCTTGATATTTCCATATTTTATAAGGGCAAATGCTCGAGCACAGTCCATACCAGGCAGATCCTGTTCGGTCCATAAACGCATCATAGATGACGTGTAAACGGCGATTTCCATGGATCCCATTGTATCGATCTCAGAATATAGAGAGGGCATTCTATTACTATAATTTGGATAGGGGTTTATATCAGTGACAACAACTCTTCGAGTAGCGTTTTGGTCTTCAATTTTTTCCGCCAACAAATTTTTGCCAAAAATTTGATAGCACGGGATTTCTATTTAGCTGCTAGACACGAATAGGAATGATTGAGTTAGACAATGATACATACGATGATTACGCGGTTCATGCGATCGCCAATATTGACACGCCCAGCGGACCCCTGTTAGTTAACTGGATCCCTCGGCGAAAGGAGATACTCTGTAGCTATGGGGGGCGTTTCTACAGGGGCCAGAACGAGAGTATCGGCGCAACTATTGCAACGCTGCTCGAATGTTCTGTAAATGTTCTTGTTCCATCGGATCTCAAGGTTAGCGAAAGCCGAGGGGTCTTCGTAGTCAGCACGGAGAAGCAGCTAAGCGATCTGCTGGAATGCGAGTGGTCGGATTATGCATGCGACAAGATGGCCTTCACCTGCTATATGTATGTTCCTCAGAATGGTGGGACTTAATGCGCTCGTAATGGTATAAAGTAATGGGCGATATTTTTTTGGCAACCGGTCTTATTGAGCCTGATCTCCTTTTCAAGAACGGTCTTCATCAGAACAGTCTGACTCTGTATAATATGTTCGAAACCATGGGCTACACCTGCTATGCCATTGTGGAGAAACGAGGAAATTTTGTTCCAGGATATCGATTCTTAGAACCCGAGGACTATCTGCGCTCCGAGAACTCTTATCGACCCGTGATCTATATTGAAATTGGGCTAAGTATGGATCTGGCCTGGCGACAACATTTACAGAAGAAGGGAGTCAAGACGGTCAAACTCTATCTCGGCAATATTCTCAACATCGACACCGAGACCATTCTCATGACACCTGGGATCAACTTCCACCATCATAATGCGGGAGGACTCGATGAGATCTGGACGAGTCCCCATTATGAGATGAATATGGCCTATGCATGCGCCGTGAACCGGCTCCCTTTAAGTGCTGGACGGCTAGTTCCCTATGTCTGGGAGCCAGTCTGGATCAAGGGACTGGGGCGATGGCAGCCAGGGAGCACATGGATTAACACGGATATAGTTGTTATGGAACCCAATATATCGTTCCAGAAGTGTTCTCTGTATCCAATTCTGCTCGTGAATGCCTTTGCCGCCGCCAATCCAGAATGGAAGGGTCGGCTTGTCGTCCAGAACTCGGATCGACTTCTGAGGAGCCGATGGTTCCGAGAACGGATTCAACCCCTTATAAAATGCCCTGTGGTCTGGAAAGGGCGGCAGACGCTCGGCGAAGTGATCCATGATTTCCCTGGAGCCGCCTTTGTCAGCCATCAGCTCACAAATGACTATAATTATCTTGTTCTAGAACTCATGCATCTGGGATATCCGTTGCTCCATAATTCCAGTAAGTGGGCCGGCTTTGGCTACAACTGGTCTATTGACAACTGGGCCAAGAGTCTTGAAACGCTGCGTTCCATGCTAGAATATCATGCTATTCGTCTTGGCGGCTATCAGAGTCATGCGTCTGCTCTAGCCTGGGTTCACAGTCCGACAAATCCTGTGAATCGATCCGCTTGGCTGCGTTTGCTGGGAGCCTAAGTAAAATCATTCTAGAATACGGAGAATGAAGATCGGAATCCCTTTCCGTGCAAGTCCAAGCATCTATGGCTCTGGCTCGGGCCAGGCCATTCTTACAATTGCCTATGTGTGCCAGGGCGCAGGACATGAGGTCACATTGCTACAGGTAACGGACAAGGAATGGTGGGATGATGCCAAGGGTCTAACGGCTGGCTATACCATTAAGAAACTGACACAGGACGATGAGTATGATCTGCTGATTGATGTGGATGGAATGGTGTCGCCCGATCTTCGATGTGCCAAGAAAGTCGTGGTGTTCTTTCGCTCGGATCCGTCCTTTGAGTATTTAGAGAAGGCGGCCTATATGAGCGAAGAGCCCACCTATTCGCTACAGGGGGTCCATGAGGTCTGGGTCTGGGATGTCATGGTGGGGGAAGAGCGTGTTCCTCTTATACAGACTATGATGGAAGGGCTCCCTGTGCGCCGCCTACCCTATGTGTGGACGTCCGATATTGTAGACAACTATCTGAGGGGGCAAGGGGGGAGCTTGCTCCCACCTCAAGTGGACCTTCCAGAAGGGGGGCAGGGGGGGAGCTTGCTCCCCCCCTGCCCCCTAATAATTGCCGAAAAGAACAACAGTAACACGAGTAGTTGTCTGATTCCCTTGCTCGGTGTCGCCAAGGCAACAAATGTCAACGAGATTCTTTTGTGTAATGCCCTAGATCTCGAGCACAACCGATTCTTTCAGGACAATCTCATCCAGAAGGGGGCTGCCTTTAAGTCCCCAATTGTGTATCATGGTCGCCTGCGCTATGCGGATCTCGTCAGCAGCCCCTGTATTCTCGTCAGCCACTTGCGCCATGTGCCGATTCGACCTGGTCTTATTGAGGCCCTGTGGCTCGGAATCCCTCTCATCCATAACTGTGAACTGTTGAAGGACTTTGGCATGTATTATGCTGAGAATGATGTAGATGGAATTGCCAAGGCCATCGATACATTTTCCATCGAGGAATATCGTTCAAAGCGTGTAGATCGAGAGACCTTTACTGAGAATCAGTGGTCGATTCACAGGGGTCTTAATGGCTGGAGGCAGATCCTCAGCGAATCTGGGGTTGGGGAGCCTGTTCTGCGCATCGGATTCACGAATATGTGGCAGGGATTCGATGTAAATGACAATTTCTTTCTGGATCTCATGCACTCTGTCAAGGTGAAAGGGTCAGCTGAGATCAAAGGTGCCGATCTCGTTATTTGCGGGCCCTTCGGACCTCTTCCTAGCGTCGAGAAGTCGCGGCTAGTCTATTATAGTGGAGAGCCCCCCATGATGGGCGAATGTGATGATAGCCGCGTAGATCTCTATCTCACTCATTCACCTATAGAGAATGAGCGACAAATGCGCCTCCCCATGTGGCCCCTATTTGTCGAATGGTTCGGAAAGTCGGGGGGTGAGAACCGTAATCCCAACCGTATGCCAAAGGAACTCACAGTTCAGCCATTCAGCGGACCTAAGACAGAGTTCTGTGCCTTCGTGGTCTCCAATCCTTTGTCGGCAGAACGCAATGCAGCCTTTGAAACAGTGAATGCCTATAAACGGGTGAACTCGGGCGGCGCATTTATGAATAATATTGGGGGACCTTTGAAGGCCCTATATGCCGGCGGTGGAGGGGGCGACCAGGTGAAGGTCGAGTTTTTGAACCGCCACCAATTCTGCATCTGCTACGAGAATTGTGTGGCACCCGGCTATGTAACAGAGAAGTTGCTCCATGCGAAGATGGCCGGCTGTATTCCCCTGTATCGGGGTTCCGAGGATGCCGTCAAGGATTTCAATCCCAACGGCTTCGTTCATGTGAAGGATGGGATGGATATCGTCCAGCTCATCAAGGATCTGGAGGCGAATCCAGAGAGAGCCGCCGCAATCGCAGCAACACCAGCTCTCGACCCCGTTCGTTATGCTGCGATTCAGGAACGCCTCCAGATAGTTGGTAGACGTTTGATAGAACTCGCAACAACAAAGGTCCAGAAGAAGGGATCCAATCAGATCGTTCAGCCGATTGTGACCGATAATCAGAATCTGGGCCCCCCTCCAGTATTTACCTCTTTCGCAACAGAGGCCTATATACCGAGCCTTCTAGACCTTCTCAAGTCAGTCGAGCATCTGCGAAAGAAGAATCTTGGAATTCAGATGGTCGTCTATGTCGGTGATGATGTCACCGATTTCACTGTTATAACAAATCCGTTTCCATGGACCACCGTGAGACGTCTAGGAAAGGCTCCAACAGCGTTTCCTGACATGTTCGAACCCAAGATGTTCGGCTGGAAGCTCTGGCTCCTACACGCTATGTGCCACGATCCCATGTTTGAGGGAACTCCCATTATTTATGCGGATGCCGGCTCCAATTGGCTGGCTCTTCCTAGAGACATGCTATCCGTGATTCAGCAATCGGGTGTCTGTCTCATTAAGGATAAGACACAGATCAATCGCACTTGGTGCCAGGCCAGTATGGTCCAGGAGATGGGACTGACAGAGGCTGAACTTGCCGAACATCAGTTAATGGCGGGATTTGTGGGATTCCAGGGAGGGCATCCCGCAGCTCAGCGCCTATTCGACGAAGCCTTGATGTGGGGCTCCAAGAAGAGCTGCCTATTCGGTCCCTATGTGGCGGGAGTAGGTACGGATGGAAAACCCTTCGGCCATCGCCACGACCAGAGCATTTTGAGTATCTTGGCCCTTCGTCAACATGTACCGACCCTCGATTCTATGCGCTTTGTGAATGAGACCAGTGTGCGAAAGGCCTATCAAAAATCCACGCCCATTTATCTGCATCGCGGGAATCCAGTGACACACAAACAGGTGCTTCCTGGGATCGATGATCTCTGGGTCATCAGCTTGGACCGCCGCCCTGATCGCTGGCAGAGCCTCATGTTGGCTCATCCAGGTCTGCTGCCGATCGCAAATCGATTGCCAGGGATTGATGGAAAGCTCCTCCAGCTGACTCCTGCCATGGCAAATCTCTTTGCCAAGAACGATTTCAAGTGGAAGAAGTCCGTAACGGGCTGTGCGCTCAGCCATATTCTTACATGGGCTCAGCTTGCTTCCGAGCCAGCAGGAATTAAGAACTATCTCATTCTGGAAGATGACTGTCGCTTTGTAAATCAGGCCGGATGGCAGGAACAGGTGGCCGATGCTGTTGCCAAGGCCCCTGCTGACGCAGAACTTCTCATGCTCGGCGGGGTCCTCCCTTCCAATATGCCGGCGTATCCAAGTGCTCTTGAATCTGTCAATGACTTATGGGCGACCATCAAACCTAATCAGATGTTTACAGGGAATCAGCTCATTCCCTTCTTTCACTTCTGCGCCTATTCGTATATTTTAACAAGGGCAGGGGCCAAGAAGCTCATGCAAGCCCTTCAGGTCAACGGTGTTTATACGAGTATCGACCACTACCTGATCCATCCGATGCAGGGACTCAAGATGTATGTTCTCAAGGATTTGATAACTACCTGTTTTCAAGCGTCTGACCCTGTTTATAAGAAGGCGGCCTTTGATGAATTTTTGCGCGTCGATTCTTATGATAGCGATATTTGGAACAATAATGAGTGTTTCGTTGTATCGCAGCAACAACCGACTCCTCAACCTCTATGGCCCGTTATTGTTGATGTTCTCAACCAGGCCCCTCACAGTATTCAGACACGAAATACACTGAGAGAGGATGCGATTACTCAGCACACTCCCACAACCGTCTATTACTGCCCCGATGGCAATTCAAAGCTCGATGCCACTCTGGAAGAGGGCTGGCTAAAGTCCTTGTGGCCGGCCATCCAGTATCTTCCCTTTCCTACCGCACATACACTTCCACCGAATTCATGGCTCCTTGTCGCAAGGCCGGCCCTCGATTTCTGGGAGGATGTGGCGAATGTTTTGAATCGCGCAGAAAAACCCTTTAATGTGCTTCATTTAAGCGATGAAATGGGAACAGATTCAATCCAGTTCTACAACCTTCCATTCTGTAAGAAGGTGATTCGTAATTATCCGAGGGCCAATTTGGACGAAAAGGTGCGTGTGTTTCCTCTCGGCTATGTCGTACAGCCGCCTCCGACGAATGTAATTGTTCCTGAGTTCAAGGATAGGCCCTTTGTCTGGGGATTTCATGGATCCAATTGGGCCAATCGGGAAGAGCTCATGAAGCCGCTGATGGGTGTGGGACCGAATAGCTGTAAGTTTACGGGAGATTTTCAGAATAAGGAGATGTCGGGACCCCAGGAGTATCAGCAGATGCTGCTACAGAGCCAGTGCGTTCCGGTGCCACGAGGCGTTCATGTGGAGACCTTTCGACTATATGAGACACTGGAACATGGGGCAATTCCGCTGTATGTACGAAGAGAGGGAGGAGAGGATCGGGAGTATTGGGCGTGGCTCAAGGGGCATCTTCACCTGATGGAGATAGGATCATGGGATAAACTGCCGACGATTCTGGAACTGTTCCGAAAATACCCGGAGAAGGCCGAACAGTACCGGGCAGGTCTCTTGAAACAGTGGGCGGCCTGGAAGGAGGAATGTAGAACCTACTTTCCTTAGAGTTTGGGCTCTTCGCCCAAACTCTAGAATTTAAATGATGGATGGCCTGCGAAGCAGGCCATCGATGATGTATTTAAACTTAAGATTTGCATGAAAACACAAGCCACCACCTATCCGTGAACTAATATGATTCAATTTGATTCAATCATATTATCAGTCTTTTGGTATTTACTCTAAATCTAAAGTTTAAATACACGATCGATGGTCTGCGCCAGCAGACCATCCATCATCTAAACTCTAGAGTTTGGGCGAAGAGCCCAAACTCTGGCGAAGAGCGCCAAGTCTTTACATTTCGGACTTGCGCTTCGCCGCCATCTTCAACGCATCACCGAACTTCACGTTCTTGTCATTTGCCTTCATCTCCTTGTAGACCTTCATGACATGCTTATTCCAGGGGGTCAGAGCCCTCTTTCCCTTACGCGTTCCTGCTGCCTTTTTGCCTGCCTTGCGAGTGCCTTTCATTCCCTTTGCCATTTGTTCTACTTGAGCGCGTGAAAAAACACGCACAGCAGCAACTCCACCAAAACCCTTTCCAGCCCCTCTTTTGAAAGGCCTGACTCCATTCATCCGTCGTATACTGGTTCCCCATTGACAAGTTACAACGGGCGCAAATCGGCACAAGATTATCAATCGTAGTCTCTCCTCCTTTCGATTCAGGAATCTTATGGCCCACATGAAAATCGAACACATTGATCTTATTTTTACACCAAAAGGTGGGACATTTACCATCAAACGATGGCCCCATCTCCTGTAGCCATACTTGCTCTCTGAGCGCCTTCGGAATCGGTGCCTTTGGCATTAGATATACTGCGATACCAGCGTTTAGATTCGAACCTAAACTTCTACAAACTATACACAAGTAAATGGCAGAGTTCGCCTCCTTCGTTTCAAGCCTCGAGCAAGAATTATCGCTGCCGACAAATCAGCCAGCCACCGTAAAACAGCTCAAGATCCTCATTGTCAGCACCCATCTCAATCAGGGAACCGGCTACAGTAAGATCAGCTACGGAATCATCAAGGAACTTGCCAAGGTCCCCAATCTCAGCGTAGTCCATTTCGGCATTCAATCCGCCACACATACAAAGTTCGGCCGCACCTATCCGTCCAATATCAAGGTCTACGATGTCTTGCCGCTAGAAAAGGAAAAGGAAGGAGGCTTCGGTTACACACTTTTAACTGAAATTATACCTAAGGAACGACCCGATATTGTCTTTCTCTATAACGACATTGGGGTTGTCAATCTCTATCTAGCAAAAATTGGTCCCTTAAGAACGGGCCCCAATGCCCTGTCTTTCAAAATCTGGACCTACCTAGATCAGGTCTACGAGTGCCAGCTTCAGCAGAACATCGAAATCTGCCAGAAGGAGACGGACCGCTTCTTTACCTTCACGAAGGAGTGGCGCGACGTCCTTAAGAAGCAGAATGTCACGCGGCCCATTGATGTCCTTCTTCACGGCTACGATCCCACCATCTTTCCTCTTATGACAAAGTCCGAGGCCCGAAAGATCATGAATATTCCCGACGAGGTCTTCCTCTTCATGAGTCTGAATCGCAATCAGCCGCGCAAGCGCATCGATATCATCATCATGGCCTTCGTGGAACTCATCACTAAGCATCCAGCCAAGCCCCTCTTCCTCATGTGTGTCTGCGACAAAGGCGATAAGGGCGGCTTCCCTATTTTTGATATTTTCAGCCGAGAACTCACTATTCGTGGCTTCCCTGTCGACAAATTCGCCAATCGACTTCTTGTAACTCCCAAGGATATGTCCTATAGGGATGAAGAGATTGGCAAGTTCTATCATATTGCGGATGTGGGCTTGTCCGCAGCCGACGGAGAGGGATTCGGCCTCTGCACCTTCGAGCAGATGGCCCAAGGAGTCCCTCAGGTTCTGACAAACGTCGTGGGACACCGCGAATACTGTCGTTCCGACAACTCGATCCTGGTAGATACCGCCCTTCGTTCCTATCTGCCCCTCTGTATGTCGAGCATCGGCGGAGAAACACGCACAGTGGATTACAAGGCCTTCGCCACAGCCATGGAGACCTATGTTTTCAATGATGAGATTCGTCTTCTTCATGGGGCCAATGCCAAGCAAAAAATAACCGAATACAGCTGGCCGGCCGTCATGTCGAGCTTCATCAAGCGTCTCGATCTTTTGCGGGATGAGTTGGCCCTCGATGAATAAAGACCCAGATGGTGAGTGGATAGCTCTCATCAAAGGTGCCTGTAAAGGTATCGATGCGCCGCCGACCCGTGCAGCCTGGAGGAGACGAATAGAGATGAACTTCGATGCTGCGCGGATGCTGTTGAAATCCATAGGCCTCCTTTGCCGCTTCAAGGAGCTCGGGGCCCGTCGAGGCCTTGACAATGCGGCTAAATTGACCGCTAGGATCTGAGAAGTTATCCGGTCGAAGAATAATCACTGTCATTGTCGGTTTTGTTACAAATAAACAATGTCAATTTTAGATGGACCGTCTTTCCGTAATTGAATATATTCTCATAATCGCCATGTTGGTCGTTATTGTGCTGTCAGGCTATTTGACCGTCATTCGTCTCGTCTATGGAAAGCAGTATATTTGCTACGACGCCTGGGTGTTTGGCACGAATACGGCACTGCTTTTACAGATGTATGATAATCATTCAACAAAGAAATAAATGACGGATAGGTAGGTGATATGCTGTCTCAGACAATAATCTATCTATTAGTTCTCCTAATTATCGTTGTCACGGCGGCAGCAGTGTTCCGTGCCTACCAGATTCGATTGGAGGGGTTTGAAGCTTCGAACAGGGCCTATAACGAAGGAGAAGGGGGCTATAAGGATCAGCTGGCACTCGTTCGATCTCTTCAGGATACCCGTTATAATGGCCGCAGGGACTTTAATGATATGCTTCAAACAGTAGATATTCCCCCCGAACAACAGTGTCTAGTGAATTTCTATTCACTCGGCTGCCGCTTTACGGGCTATCTGGGCCCCTTTAAGTCCGGATTCTTTGATTCGAACAATGCGGTTCTGGCGGCACTCAAAATGGGCTGTCGAACACTGGTTCTAGAGATCGATTACTATGGGGATGTCTGTTTGAATCCCTATCCCAGACTAGTTGTTCGCGATGCTACAAATGCGAATGTATCCAATCCGAAGTCCGACGTTCAGTGCCAGAACAAGAGTCAGTCAAATATTGCGGATGTTGCTGCGGCGATTGCCGAATATGCCTTCAGCAATTCAGTGCCAAACCCTGCCGATCCCCTCATTGTTGTCCTCTACATTCTCAGAATTCCTAGGGGAGATAGTTCGCAGAATCGAGATAGGGTAAAGACGACCTTCTTTTCGAATATTGCAGAGTCTCTCAAACCTTTGCTCCCCTACGCGGTCAACAGTTTGGCCACAGGAGGAAACTATTCCCGACAGGCCCAGGAATCCAAACTTATGACAAATCCTATCAGCACCTATTCGGGCCAGGTTCTCTTCTTCTGTAATGCGGATACGAGTGTTTTCCGATCACAAAGTGATATTCCTAATAATCTGGATCTGGACTACCTTGTGAATCTCCGTTTATGCTATAATATAACTCCACCCGATCCAAAGGACGAAGCTGGTAACACGGTCACTCAGTCAACCAGCACAAATTCGAATGGAACAAAATGGGCGATCCTCGATACCGTTGAGGAATATATGCAGCTTCCAAATGATAGATTAACACCCATACAAACTACCACAAATAGCATGTGGACCGTATTATTTGACAAGGATCCGAGTGTTATTATTCCTGAAAAATCTGCCGATCAGGTCATGGATAAGATCGGCGTTCATTGTGTCCCCATTCAGATATGGGATGCTGGATATAACTATATGTTTGATAAGAAGCACTTTGGTGTTCATAGCTGGATCCCTAAGCCCCCTAATCTCCGTTACACCATTCCTTCTACCGCCATTCCTGCTCCCGCAGCCAAGCAGACAGATGCGAATGGCGGATCTCTTCGCGCACCAACCACGTTATAATAATTTCAATCGAATCAATAGGGTATGGAAGATCGAATACAGACAATTCAATCGCCCCATTTTGATAAGGACAAATTTAAGACACAGCTCGAACGGATTTCTGTGATCGCCGATGACGCCCAGAAGCGCATCGACTTTGAATCGGCGCACAATCCCGATGTCCTGAAGTCCATTGAGGTGGTCGAGGCCTTTTTACGACGCAAAGGGCGGCTCTGCTACGGGGGTCAGGCCATTAACGCCCATCTGCCGGCTAAATACAAGTTCTACGATCCTAAATACAATGTCCCCGACTACGACTTCTTTACACCGGATCAGGCCAATGATATCAAGGAACTCGTTAATGATTTGAGGGATGCTGGATTCTCGGAAATATCGGATCGCGAGGGCATGCACGAAGGCACTACGAAGCTCTATGTCAACTACATTCCTGTCGCGGATCTCACAGCCATTGATGAGCGCCTCTATAAACTCTTGTCCGACCGTGAATTTAAGAGCAACGGCATCTCCTATATGGACTCCAACACGCTTCGCCTTCTCATGTATCTGGAACTCAGTCGGCCAAAGGGTGAGGTGGAACGCTGGTCGAAGGTCTATGAGCGCCTCCTGCTCCTCAACGAATTCAGTCCTGTGAAGCACTGTCGGCCTAATCAGAAGAAGTTTCCGAGGGGCATCATGAGTCCCAAGGAGGTGGATGCCATCATGGACTTTGTCATTCAGGAACAGAGGGTTCTGGCCGGCGCAGATCTCATCGGATTCTATAAGCATTCCTTTGGAAAAAAGCAGCCGTCTGCTAAGTGGCTGCTCCATTCACGCCAGCCCATCTTCTTCTATTCGCCCGATTTGGCGGGGGATTCCAAGCATTTTACCTATGAATTACAGCATACTTCTAGCAAGAAAACGTATGTGACTAAGGTCGAGGCAGTCGGTGGCGATCTTATTCCCAATATGACGATCTTTCTGCGAAATAATATTCCATTCCTGATTATTCTGTCGGAATCGGCCTGTCATTCCTATTACAATGTCCCCGTCTATGAGAACAAGTTCTTGCGTATTGCGACCATTGATACGTTAGTAACCGCATTCTTTGGACTCGCGCTCCTCAAATACAAGTTCATGAGCCTGAGAGCACTGGAATGCGTGGCGAATGAACTTGTAGAAATCTCGTATAGGGCACGGTCCAATCCGGATGTCTTTCCCTTTCCGTTCGTATCACTGATCTGTTCGGGACACCAGACAGCATTGCCGAGTTTGATTCGTGAAAAGGTGAAGCGCATCAAGAAGAAGCGCGCCACCCAAAAAGAAAAGGAGAAGAGATCATTTAATTCTCATACGAGGAAGAATCGGAACTAAGTCATAATATTCACGTTTTATTTATGGCAGCCATAAATAAAAGACTCAACATCGTAACTTATGTTACGATGTTCACGTACCCAGTCCACAATATCAACGGAACCATATATGGCAATAGCGTGCTATCCTCTTGCCATACATGAGCCGTAGCGATAGCTGCAAACAGAAGGGCTCCAATATTGAGAATAGTAAATATATTTGTATTAGAACTAAAAGAAGTTAGGATAGGATAAGCAAGCGAATAGAGGAAGAAGAGGATGAGGATAATACACGCATTTGAGAATTGATTTCCGTTCTCAGAATACAATTTGTAATGAACGTATCCAAGAAGTGCAAAGATAATCATCCAGATGGCCCCCACAATGCCGCCCCCTGGGATATATGGGTTCTTAGGCAGCCCTTTCGATATGTTCCATTTTTGACTGAAGATAATCCCGTTCATGAGGAGCGCAGCAACCACAGGAGTTAGAATATGAATATAGACCTGGCTCATCTAATCTAAAGCCGTATTAATATTTCTATATGTCAGGCGGCGGACTAACCGGCATAACTCAGTTTGGTATGAGTGTCTCGCTTTTAACGAGAAAGTCGTGGGTTCAATCCCCACTGTCGGTACTCACAAACGAAAAGATGGCAACATCTCACAGACGAAATACGCAGGAATACACAAGTGGTTAAGTGGCGCCCCTTAAGAGGGTGTGCGAAAGCGCGTGGGTTCAAATCCCACTTCCTGCAATCAAACTATATGCTATATAGTTTGATTGCATATATCAACTAATCCATTCAAAGCCCCATCTCTGTCCTCTTATTAATCAGTGTTCCATCCTTCGCATACATCTGAAGTTTCAATAAATACGCAACGCGTTCGATTGCCTGAGCTAGCAATTCTTTGACTTCTGGAATTTCAGCATTAATAACTTTACATTTGGCAATAATTTGATTTGTTGCTGCTTCCTGTTGCTGAACCTCACTCATATTCTGAACGACTTGTTGTTGAACCTCTTGTTGTTTAGGTGTTTGCTCCACATATATAGTTCCATTCTCATCTTGGCAGGAATTGATTCCATTTGCGTCAGGATTACAGGTAATAGTGGTCGTATAATCTGCGAAACCACCGATAGCAGGAATCTGACTGAACGCATCCTTGACCTGAGCGATAATTTTATTTGACTCATCGAGAATAAATTCAAGGGCCCCTCTATAACATTTGATATTCGCTGGAACAACCTTACTTAAGACGGATAGGGTGGAATTAGCGTCCCATTCAGTGTCACACTCAATAAAACAGGCAGGCAGTTTACTTGCCATTTTACGATCTAAATTATAATTCATTTTCAATGTTGCGATATACTGGGCCTTCGGAGGACAGCCCGCCATCCATTTATCTCCACAATCTACCTTCGGATCCTTACATAAGGAGGCATCTCCACACGTATTTTTCATAACTTCCGTGATAACCTTGTTCCAAAGCTCACAGACCTCCGTATGAAATTCGTAGAAGGCCATGAAGTCCGGATCCTGAGACAGATCGACTGACGGTTTTGTATAGTCGATCGCCACGAATCCTTCAAAGAGAAATCGCCGAGTGATCGGATGGCTCAGATGAACGACCAATAGGAATGCGACAAGAAGGCCTATCAGAATCCATATGGAATAATCCATTACCCTAGTCATTCTTATGAATTAAAACTATCATCAGTAGAGATGTCCGAGGTTTTTAGTGGCAACTTCGCTTCGGGGCAGACGGACAAGGTCAATCAGGATGTTCTGAGGGCGGCGATCCCCAGAAGTCTAGTGACGGGAGGACAGCCAAGCCCTCAGTATAAGACCATGAAACAGAATCAGTGCCCTCCGCCCTTTATTAGTCCCTATGCTGGCGGGTCTCGCTCGAGCATTCTTCTCCAGAATCAGATTGGGGCCGCTGCCATTTGTAATGCCGCAAATGACTTGGCGGCAGCGAAACTGAGACAGATTCCGGGATGCCCTGTCGATGCCACCACACGCTTTAGCCAGTATCAGCCTTTTCGCCCTCCTGCACCCTGTCCCGTCTATACATATAACCCTGCTCTGCCGGCGGCCATCAATGGACCCTGTACGAACGTAATTGGCATCGTGCAGACGTGGCCGCCCCACTAAAAATATTAAAGCGGCTTCTAGTAAGGTCCAGATGGACGACGAATCCTTTCCTATAACAGAGGATGATATCAATGATATACGAGAAGAAATAGATCCCTCTGGCAACTGTATGGTCTGTTTTAACCCCTGTAAATCATG
>Ga0209084_1001126_pt1 | contig 23304 bp, 31 predicted proteins | sample C_130820_MF_Meta_FD_187309 | JGI IMG/M metagenome (GOLD analysis project Ga0209084, IMG submission 187309) | Freshwater microbial communities from Lake Croche, Canada to study carbon cycling - C_130820_MF_MetaG (SPAdes) (version 2) | ecosystem: Environmental > Aquatic > Freshwater > Lake...
AGTGTTTTGGCTTGGACCTGGAGATCCGCCACCGCCTTTACCCATATCTGCTCCTTATACTGGCAACTCAAAAGTTACCCAATGTTGTTTATATCCATCATTAATAAATATTTTAGCCCAACCAGCTCTGGCTGTAGCCTCAATACCATCACATCCCATGTCTTTTGCAAACTTTTGCAACAAATTTAACATGGGTGTTTTCCATTCTTTTAAATCATGCCCACCACAAAATGCCATACATAACACTTTACGCTTAGGGTAAACAACTATATTAGTTACTACTGCACCTTTTATACCTGTTGCATCAAAAGCAACCCATAATTGGTAATCATGTTCTACTACTGAGTCATAAATATCGTCACTTGTATACCTACCATAAGTATACTTTGCTGCTCTTTCCATAAAAGGTTCTATTTGCGCCCAGCAGGTATCAATAAACTGCGTTGGAACTAAAGAAACCTCAATCATTTAGTGTTATTACTTCCCTCTTTTATGTTTTTTACGGTTTATAGACATTAAACCACCTGCCCGATCACCACCCTGGACGTAAGGAACAGCAGGAGTTGCAGGAGCCGCAGGAGCAACTTCAGTAGCAGGTTTTGACGCATCAGGAATTGGGGCTTTTAAAGTTAAATTATTTTGTGAGGGCGGTATATATCTATACGGCTCAGATACAAAATTAGCTGGGTTAACAAAATTAGCTGGTGGTGGTCCATATTGGTCCATCATATTTTTGTACAAAAACTGTAAACCTTCATCTGAATAAGGGTCCTGCACAGAAGGTGGCATGTTAGCAATACCACGAGTAGTTGGCGTATACGCTACTCTGTATGGGTTATTCCTATTTAGGGTATTTACTAAGTCAGTACGTTTTTGAATTAAATTTTCTGGAGTTAATAAATTTGCTTGACCATTACGAGTGTCAACGCCGTTATATGCGCCATAGTTCATTGGAACAGTTAAACCAGCTTGTTGATATGCGGCACTTAATGTTGGGTTAGACTGGTAATACCCAGGGTCTTGTTTTGATAATACGGCTTGACGCCCAGCGGCTTCACGTTGCGCTGCAGCAAGGTTTACATCTTCTCCAATTTGTTGACCATAAATAGCATCCATAACAACTTGGCCTTGTGGTTTTGAAAGCGCAGTTCTTATTTGGTCTGCTGTTTTAGCAGCATTTAAGTCAGCCATTAACGCATCGTAACCTGTTTTATTAAGTGTTCCATTATCACGAGCGACTTGAATAGCTGCTTGTACTTGTGGTGTATTTAATACGTCTTTGCCTACTTTTGCGGGGGAGTTATTTAAATAATCTGTAACAAACATTTGTGATGCAACGGGGGCTACAAATTGAGCTTTTTGGTTACCAATTTGAGACACATTAACTGCATCAGGTAGCAGGTCATAAATACTCTTAGTTATATAGCGACCACCATAAGGATCGGCTTCCAAAGCATTTACTTTTGCATCGGTAAATGTTTGACCAACAATCCCACGATCCACTTGTTCTTTTGCTTTTGCGGCATTTACAACTTGTTCTTTAATTTGCGCAGGGGTATAACCAGCGTCTTGTGCCGCTGTTAACCAAAATTGAAAACCTTCTTGTTCTGGGTTTCGTTGCAAATTCTGACGATAAAGGCTTGTAATATATTGAGTATCAAAGTTTTGACCCTCAAGAGATTGGTTAATGCTTTTTTGAATATCAGCAACTGACTGACCGCTTGCTAACGCATCAGAATAAAACTTTAAGCCTCCTGCGTCTGGAGTACGACCTAATTGGTCTTGGTATATTTGATTAATTATAGCTTCATTAGTGTTTCCACCGTCAGCATATCCAACCGTGCCACCATTAACACCACCACCCATTGCAAAATTTTGTGTGTAGCGAACACCGCCAGATTTACTGCGACCCATAGGGTCTTGCTCATAATAAGCAGATAAATTAGAATCTTTATCTAATTTTCTACTCACTCCGCCACCAATTCTACGAATGGCTTCTAAAGTATTTCGATCATAAGGGCTACGTTGAATATCGGCCATTAAGTTCAAACGTGTTTCTGGATCTAATTGTTTGCCAATAGAAGCTATTCCACCATAATTTTGTAAATTATCAACCCGTGGGTTTACTCTCACGTAATCAGAAGATTCTTCTTCAAAATCTTTACCATTTTTTAAAGCATTGTTACGTTTAGCTTCCATATAGGATCTGGCCATTCTGTCACCATACTGATTTCCTTCAATCATGCCCTGTAAAGGAGGAGACATAGAGGCCGCATAATTAGGCATATTCTTCATCAAAAATTTTTGATCGTCCATAGAATCCATAGCCATACGCAAATCTTCTGTAGAAGAATGTTTTAAATTTTTCATTATATTTTTGCGCATTTTTTCTTCATCATCTGAAGTAGCATCTCCACCTCCAGAATACCCAGCTATACCGCCAGATGCTTTTTTAACAGGCAAATACTTATCAACATTAATTTCTGGGGCTTGCTTTTTTTTACCAGTGCGAGCTTGGCGAATATTGTCCATCATGCTATACAAACGTTTTGCACCAGCATCGGTAGATCCGTTGCCTAAATGCGACACTACATCAGCAGGAACTACAAACTCCCCATCGGCTAACCGAGCAGGTTGTTTACCACCAATAACACCAGGAATGGAGTCAGACATCCCATCGCCAGGACCTTTTAACATTCTGCCACCATCAGAATAGCCGCCTAAGCTGGTCATGCCTCCATTAGCCATGTTAAAACCACCTGCAGCCATACCAACATTGTCCGAACCAGTTTCATCATCAAATGAATGAGGAACATTAGAATTCATAATGCCACCTACTGCTGCGTAAGTAGGTCTGTAGTATGGGCTAGGTTGTGACGCTCTAGAAGGCTGATAGTCAGAGCTTATTTTGTAACCTTTTAAACGTTTATCATATTCGTCTTCTTTATAACCACCACCAGCGGATGGACGTTTTTGATTACCCAATAACTGTAAGGCTGTTGTTCCAGCTAAACCATAACCAAGCATTTTTGCTCCACTTAAGCCAGCAGTAGTACCAGCTCCAGTAGTACCTAAAGTTCCTGCTACGCTTGGAAGAGAGGACGCAGTTAATCCGCCAATTCCAGTAGCAACAGGAGCGCCTACAGCAGAAGGTGCTAATTGCAATGCGGAATTAGCGCCCATAGAACCACCAGCTCCAGATGTTGCAGATAAACCAGCTCCACCACCGCCACCGCCACCAACGCCAGCAGCAACAGGAGCAGTAGCAGGAGCACCAAAGAATGGTCCAGCCATAGCTGCTTGAGTAGCGGCACTACCAGCACCCATAGAACCAATGCCATATGCGCCACCGCCACCAATAGCAGCACCAGTTAACATACTGTTTAATATATTGCCATCGCCAGTAATAGCGCTATAACCACCGCCTACTCCAGCACCAATAAGTGCGCCACCGCCAACAACAGCAGCGGTGCCTTCTAAACCAACTGTTGTTCCTACCAGTAGAGCTACGTCAACGAATGCCATATTAGTTTCCTTCCTCTAATAGATTCTTAGAGTTATCTACAAACATATTTTCTAATTTTTTAATATCTGTCTCATCCGTTGAATAGATATTTTGAAATATTACTGTCTCAATAATGTAAGCTACCTTACGACCAGGCTTTGCCATAAAAGTCATAGGGGCTATTAGCTCATATCTTGAGCCATCTGGATTCACAATAATCATGCGTCCAGACATCATATTACACAGGTGTTCTACTTTGTGATGTTTGCCAACAATTACTGAGCCAGCTGGCATGGTAATTTCTTTAATATACAGACCTGGACCAAAATGGTGTTTTTCTTCGCACTTGATCTGCTGGATATCTTTACTGGTACCAAGCAAAACTCCTACCTTCTTTTCTAGAAAGCTAGATATCTTTGTTTTAGATACAGTTAAATTCATATTGTTGCCTTGAATTTGTACTTAGGGTTATTTGATTCTTCTATTCTTGCGCCTAATTTTTGAAATATTTGGGCAGTAATTGGCGCTGGAATTGTGTCATAAACCGTATTAATGCCTTTATCTTTTAAATACTTATAGAAATAGCGCATGTCATTTGCCAGATCTCTTATTGTTCCAACGGTAAAAAAATGAACTTGAGCTGTTCCTTGACCAAGGTTTTTTATACCCATTACCGAACTTTCAAATGGGACAAGTTGCAATCCATTAGCAATCTCTTTTTTAACCCCAGCTAACGATTGTTCTACTGGTAAGCCTTTATTTTTAAAGTAATTAGCAATTACTTTCATTATTTGAATTTGTTCAATTTGACTGTTTGCATCTGCTAGGCCGCCCTTTGCCATAGCTTGAGCTGCTGGCATAGGAACTCCCTGTGGAGCATCCGTTGCTTTAGCAAGACTTTGTGCCTGATATGTTGATGTATCAATTAGACTGTCAAAGAAGCTCATAAATGCCTTGTAAAATAATTTATCATATTATGGTCACCGTTACCGTCCCTACTCTAGCTGTGGCTGACACTCCGTATAAATAAGAAATATAGGGTACAACAATCTTTAAATTTTCGCCAACTTGAAATACAGTACCGTTTGGCAAATTGTACCCTGATGTGGGTAATTTTAATAGACTGATACCGTCTGCTTGCAAGGGTACAGTTGAGTCTAATTGCGTAAAATAAAGCCTTAAAACCCCAATAAGCTGGGAAAACTGCTGTTGATCGTATTCGAATGGCGCAAGCGGAAGAGCTGGCGCACGGAATTTTTGCATTCCCATTATCTGTGCCCATCTGGTCTGCCGTCTACTCTAGGGCTGCCTAACTGCCATTGAACCCCTAATTCCGTAGATTCAATCTCAATTGCCATCTGCCGTGCCCTAGTTCTCATAAAGATTTGATCTGTATAAACATCTACAGAAGTCTGGATAACTCGTTCGGAGTCTATATTGGAATAAGCACTGCCAGGAAAGTTGCGGGGTTTTATGTACATATTAACCGCAGGTAAAGTAGCGGTTGAACCATCAAAACTAAGGTCAGGGATAATACGTTTGGTTAGGATAAATTCGTCCCCATCTGCAAGATCGGAATCCGAAGAAGCTATATAAGACACCATTGGCAAAACATTATCATCCACGCCTTGTTCATGATTGTAAATAACGCTAGAGGCGGTTATGCTGGTCTGCACAACTAATTGAGAAATATTAATAGTGTAAGTACCTATTCCACCTATGCCCGTACCCAAGGCGGTAATTATAGTGCCCGTAGCAACTCCCGTGCCGCTAATAACACTTCCCACCTGCAAAATGCCAGCCTCAACAGCTGTAACCGTTAAAGTTGTACCTGTAATAGATCCAGTTACATAAGTTCCTGTTAGTGCTTGAGGATATGGTCTAAGTGAAGAGTCAGACCATGCGGTGCGGTCAATTTTGCCGTAGTACCATATTTTTTCTAGATGATTAAATATGACATAAGCATTATTGATGTTACTGTCTGCTGTTGGATAGAACCACCAAACCTCATTCCAACCTTCATTAGTGCCAGAAATAATTTGGTCAGCCTGATCGTAGTTTAAATTTCCAAATACATGATTTCTAAGGCTGCAGGGCAAAGTTTCAACTCGTCCACTATAAGCATAAAATTTATCATGTCCGAACCAATATGCTACGTTATTAACACCAACTACCGAGCGTGGGCTAAGAATAGAGATGTTGTCAGAAAGTTCTGTTAAACCAAATACATCGGCTGTCCCCAAAAACTGCAATGAATTTAACGTGCCATCTGTAAATACAAGGATTTCTTGGCGGGTTGCAAGAGCACAAACAATTTCAGAACCACGGGAAACTCGCAAAAATCCTGCTGAATTAGTGACTAGCGGTGTCCAAACATTGGGCTGATCTTGCGTTGCCCAGCGAATTAGCAGTGGGTCAAACGCTCCACCACCATAAGGGGTGCAACCAAAAGCTAGTAAATGTTTATCGTTTTGAGACACCAAAACTTGCGTAGCTTGAGTAGGTACATCTGAAGGGACTACCCCGCTAATAGTTGTAGTTGCTAAAGGTGTGGCTGGAGTTGCTAACCCGTCTACGTATTTCCAATAATAAATGGCACCTTTGCGAATATTGGCTACCATGTCGTTATCAAAGTTTTGTATAAACCAATCTCGCTGAGAAACAAACACAGGGGCAGATGCGCCAGAACCCCATGAACCACGACCCCATGAACCTGCTCCCCATCCATAACCTGCAACTGCAATATCATTTCCTACATTAATTTGAAATTTGGCTGTAATATTTGTTCCACCGCCAGTAGTCGAAGATGTGGCTGCCGTAGCAGCGGTAATCCTAAAAGAGTTTGCATCTACATAGGTAATAATAAATTCAGTATTAAGGTTTGGTGCTGTAATACCACCAACTGCCACCGCACCAGAAAAAGTTACATAATCTCCGTCTATTGCCCCATGAGATGTAATAGCAACTGTAATGGTTTTAGACCCATTGACTGTGGTAAAACAATTATTAGTAGCTGGGCTAGTACTTGTTTGGCGTATTGGTGTAATGTCGTATAAGGTTTGTCCTGCATCAATATAAAGTTTTTTATTTGTGCCTAGGGCTAGATAATTATCTCCAGCGGTAGTAATCCAGTTAAATACTTGTCGACAAATTCCTACAACGGTAAATGTCCCATAACGCAACCAACCGCCTATTTTTTGTGGAAATCCAGAACGAAAGCGTATTTTGTCGCACTCATACCAACCGCCCTCATTGGAGTAGTTAGTTTGATCCCTGTTTAAACCTGGACGATATTGTAGTTTTTGTAGTGGCATACGGGTTTACCCTAATACTGACAATGCTTTCGCAATTTTGGCTTTACGGTCATCTAACCCAATCAAGCCACCATTAATACGTTTAGTCATTGTCTCAAGATCTGAGACATCTGCCAAGCTGTTTAAACCTTTCTTGTTCCAAAACCATCCTGCGGAAAGGCAAGCGTATCGTGGATCCAGCAATAAAGCAGGGTCAGCAAGAAGATTAACGCCAATACCAGATCCGCAGTTTGCATAATTTTCCTTGCCAGTTAGCTGAATGAGACCTCTGCCTAAGTACTTGGAAGCCTCTTCTTCGCTGGTATTGCCTAGTCTACCGTTATAAACCTTACCCGCTATTTTGGCTGGCTGGCGAGCATACTGGTCAGCTATCTCTTTAGTAGGGAAACGGCTAGACCAAGTTTTCATTAGACCTTCAGCGCTGTAGTTTAGGTTTTCTTGCAAAGTCTTGAAATTACCAGACTCATGAGCACACTGACCAATAAACGATGCTTGACGGATAGGTGTAGAGATGTCATATTTAGCAAATGTCTCCTCTAAAGGGGCAAGCCACTTGTGGTCAATACCCAGTTTGTCTAGCTGGTCATACGTCATTTTAAAGGTGTAGAGTTGTGAATCATTTGGTCTTTTGCTTGAGAGCTGGCAGAACTACCAAAATAAAAAGCAATAATGCCTGTCCATGCAGTTCCAAGAGATCCTAGCATTAACATTAGGGCATCGGAAGTCATAATCTTGCCAGACATCAACCCGATCAAAATGCTAAAGAACCCAACAGTTACCAAGATAGATAACACTGGTGGAACTATTGATTTAGTTTCTTTTTGTAAGTCACGGGCAGACGCGCGATCTTGAACGGCTAACTGTTCAAAATTTAAACCTAGTTGTTGTGCATGATCTTTTAATTCAATTTCTGCCTGTTTCAAACTAGCGATTTGGTCAGCGTTTAATTTACCGCTGTCAATAACATCTTGGACTTTATTTTCATCAACTCCCAATACTTTAGAAATTGCTGTGACAGCAAGACCCGCAAGAGGGCCACCCAAGCAAGTAGCGATAGTAGGTGCAATTTGTTTAAGCCAATCCATATTATTTACCCTTTATAGCCCCAAGTTAAATACCACGCAATTAATGCTGCAAGTGCAAAACAGTACAACTGAACTCTTCTGACCGCCTTAATATCATGTTGATATTCTTCATTGTCTTTTCTTTGAAGGTTTTCAATATCTAGTTTAATTTTAAGCACCGCTTCCCATTCTTTAGCGCCATACTTTCGTACAAAATCAATCTTTAATTTTGCCTCCTCATCGGAGATTTGCTTCTTATGCTTCCATGCTTCAAGCGCTTTAATCAGCGCTATTTCTTTCTTTGCTTCTGCTTCCCGTCTTTCCCGTAGTCTGTCTTGGGCTTTCTTCTGGGCTACCTCTAAACCATCTTGTTGTATGCCTTCAATGCTTTTGGACAAACCTTTAGAGGCTTCTCGACTTGCATCAAGACTCCCACTAAGAGTTTTTACTCCTTCGGATAAACCAAACGGATCGGGCATAAAGTTTCACTTACATTACTCCGCCACCAGCGGCAGGTACGGATGTCGCATGAATGGATATATGTTGCTTAAGGTTTAAAGGAGCATTGCAGTCTGAGCAGACATCGGCTTGTAACTCGGCTATATCTAAGTCGTAGCCACAAGCCGAACACACCACTTCTATTTCGTGGTGCGGCTCAATCAGTCCACCTTCTAATGTTCTTGCTTCTATAGTCTGTTTCATAATGATGTTTTACCAAATTTAACTTCGTTCCACACCCGTTCATGGCACCAGTAAATAAATGGTTTTACAACCATTTCTGTTGCCCCAATGCCAAGCGACAATACAAACTGCCCTGTAACCAAATAAGCAATGATGATAGTTGTCAGGGTACCGCAGCACCTATAGCTATAAGCTTTGACAATACTTCTGACAACGGTTTCATTCAATGCCCATCTCCTTGCGGATCTTGGTGGCGCTAATGTCAGTTATTGACTTATCAAACGATTCTTGCTCAATCTTGTAGCCAACATCTCTGCCATAAGTGATATTGACAATATTAGGCACAACTTGAATCTCATACTGCCCTTGGAACAAGGGGTCTAAATCACGCTTGATATAGCCCTTTACTTGCTCAATAGCAAAAGGATTAGATCCTTGCCATCCTTGGCAGTCACGAATCTGAATCACCACTTGCCCCGTTTTAGCAACGGCACGTTCAAATAGCGCTCTGTGACCTTCATGCCACGGTTGCCATCTACCTAACATCTGAACAGTTTCTTTTTGCCAGTTAAAGGTAGGTCGTCTGCGGTTTTCAATAATGTGGTTACCAATGAACTCAGCCCACTTCTCGCAGTTCTGTTCCGTCACACGGAAATCATAGACCTCTGGGGGAACGAATGCTTTATTGGTATCTTCAAAGCGACCAGCATCAATGGTATCCATCCAGATTGTCCAATCCGCCTTGAAGTTATTCCGCATCTCAACCAAAGGAGCAACAAAGTCACAGATCACATAATCACCGCCAGCAGACAAGGCAAACTCAGCCATGCGTAAAGATTGACGAATCCGCCCTTCTTTTGAAAAGTCCCAATCATTGTATTTCTTACGCACTTCATCAGCATTGAACCACTTTACTTGACAACCAAAGTTACCAATGTGTTCGTTCAAAGCACGAGCATAGGACATATCACCATGCTCTTCTAAATAGGTTTTTAACGCCTGCGCTAAGAAGGTCTTACCAGAACCTGGCAGACCCATGATGAGGATCTTTTTCAATTACGCTCCTTGGATTGTATTAGCGTTCAATTCAGCTTGAGTGACATCTAACTCTTCTTGAGTAGTGGCAGCGTTAATTTGAGCGCAGATGTCCTGATAGCGAACCTGAGCAGCTGCCACAACGGTAGCGTCATAGTGGCTGTCTGGGTTGCCGTCTGTCTCTAGGGCAGATTGCTGAGCAACTACCTGATTGAACTGACCAGCGGCTTGACCGAGTTGGCTGTTCTTGCGTGTTGGGATGTCGTAATCAAACACAGTCCATACAATTTCAACAGGGTCTTTAGAGCAGTCATAGACTGGTCCGTTTAAACCTTGACGATAAGGTACTGGTGTTGGTTTGATTTCAACTGCGTTCTTCCAGCCGTCTTGACCGACTGGTACGGGTGGCGTAGTGTCAATGCACTGTGCCATTTCGTTGTTTACTACTTGTACATAATATGCCATTTTAATGCTCCTTTTGTTGTTAATTTACTGCAATACCATAATTAGAATAACCATTTTGTGCAACAATAGACCACGAAGTTAAAGCGCCAATTTGTTTTGGTGAAGAATAACTTGTAGTGTTGCCAAGCCCTAGTTGACCAGAAGGGTTACGCCCCCATGTCCACAGGGTTCCATTTGTTTTGATAGCAGAACAAAAACCATAAGATGATGAAACTTGTAACCAATTTGTCAGCGCACCGACTTGTTTTGGGGAAGAATACCCAGTTGTATTGCCAAGCCCTAGTTGACCATTTGCGCCAGTTCCCCAAGTCCATAAGGTGCCATCCGTTTTTACTGCAATAGAATTATAGTACCCTGCTGAAACACTAAGCCAATTTGTTAATCCGCCAACTTGTTGTGGAGTAAAATAAGTTGATAAGTTATTTAATCCCAATACTCCTTGTGAACCATTACCCCAAGACCATAATGTTCCGTTAGTTTTAATTGCTAATGTATGAACGCCAGCAGCGCAAACAAAAACCCAATTTGTTGCACTACCGACTTGTTTTGGAGATGAGTAATAAGTGGTATTGCCTAATCCTAATTGACCATATTGATTTTTACCCCAAGCCCATAAAGTTCCGTCTGTTTTAATAGCTGTTGAATAACTTCTTCCGCCAGAAATAAAACTCCAAGTATTTAATGCGCCAACTTGTTTAGGTGAAGAATAGTTAGTGGTGTTTCCAATTCCTAATGCACCAAGAGAATTATTGCCCCATGACCAAAGAGTTCCATCGGTTTTAATTGATAAAGTATGGTATTCGCCAGCTGATATTTTATACCAAGTAGTTAAGGCGCCAACTTGCACTGGGGATGATTGCTGTATTGTATTTCCAATGCCTAACATACCTTGAGCGTTGTACCCCCATGCCCATAATGTGCCGTCTGTTTTTAATGCTATTCCAAAAAAACCAATTGGTCTTGCCCCTGCAACAGATGCCCAATCATTTAATGCACCAATTTGTTTAGGAGACGAGTAGTAAGTTAAATTATTTAACCCTAATTGACCATTGCCGCCTTGACCCCAGCTGTATAGCTTAATAGATGGTGGTACGGGCCAAGTACCAGCGCCTTTAGCTGCGCTTGCTGAGTTCAGCTTCCAGATGCCTGTGTATTGGGTGTATGGGTATGATATTGGCATATTAGTATTGAAGGGCTATTATTGCAAATGAAGATCCTGCTCTGCCTGTTAAATACCAAGTTGTTGCAGCGCCAACTTGTTTTGGGGATGAATAGCTTGTTGTATTGCCCAAACCTAATTGACCACCTAAACCATAACCACAAACCCAAAGTGTGCCATCTGTTTTAATAGCATAAAGAGTAGTATATCCACCTGTAACGGAAGACCAAGTATTTAAAGAACCTATTTGTTTTGGGGAAGAATAATTTGTAGTGTTGCCTAATCCTAATTGACCATATTGGTTTTGTCCCCAAGACCACATTGTTCCGTCTGTTTTAATGGCATAAGCATTATCTCTACCATTTTGAGTAGTAGACCAATTAGTTAATGCACCAACTTGAGTTGGTGATGAAATTGCATATGTTGAATTTCCTAAACCCAATTGTCCATACGGATTGTAACCCCAAGACCACAATGTACCATCTGTTTTAATGGCAAATGCATTTGCATAAGAAGCAGATAATTTTAACCAATTGGTTAATGCACCAACTTGTTTTGGTGATGAATAATTTGTTGTGTTACCTTGACCGATTTGTCCAGCAAAACCCTGTCCCCAAGCCCAAAAAGTTCCATCTGTTTTGATGGCATAAGAATTTCTACCTCCTGCTGCTATAGCCACCCAATTAGTTAAAGCACCAATTTGTTTGGGGGAAGAATAATCTGTGGTATTTATAAGACCAAGTTGACCGCTACTATTTAAACCCCAAGCCCACAGAGTTCCATCTGTTTTTAATGCAATTGTATGATATTGACCACAAGCAACTGTTGACCAAGTAGTTAAAGCGCCAACCTGTTTTGGAGAGGAATAACTAGTTAGATTACCAAGTCCTAATTGACCACCGCCTCCATCACCCCAAGACCAAAGCGTTCCGTCTATTTTTGTAGAAACAGAAAAACTAACACCCATAGATATACTTTTCCAATCAGCTGAAAAACCAACTTGTTTTGGACTAGAATAATTTGTTGTATTACCAAGACCTAACTGCCCAGAACCGTTTTGCCCCCAACTATATAAATAAGGTAAATAAGTGGGCGTAGTTGCAACCAAGGTGTTTAACCCTGGCTTTACAATAGCGTTGGCATACCGATAGCTCATTAACTTACCATTCTGATAGGTTGCTTGGTTACATTCAATTTAGACTTAATGCGGTCAAACGGGGCTGTCCAATCACCAAACACTTCTTGGCGGAATAGCGTCATACTATTATAGTAGGGTGTCTTATCACCGTCTAGGGCATACAGGAAGTAAGGCATAACTGGTGTTACCACCCATGTTTCAACGCCCATAGCAGCGGATAAGTGGGATACCGATGTGCAACTAGATATAACCAAATCGCAGGAGGCAATTGCATTTTGTGTATCTTCCCAGCTATTTAACGGAACCTGACGAACCCAAGGTGGACAAGCATCAACGCCTTCATCACGCTGGAGAGAGATAAACTCATACTCGTCAGACTTAACGGCATCGAACATCATTTCGTATGGAAACTTTTTATGGTGTTCATGCTCAAATGTAGGGTTGCCCTGCCAACGCAGACCGATACGCTTTTTGCGCCCTTTGATGGCGATTGGCTTGTCAATGTAGGGCGCACCCTTCAAGTCCTTTAATTCGTATCCTAGAGGTACTACAGCGCTCATACCAGCTACCCAGTAGTCATGGTATACCCCATACTCAGCGCCATGTTGCACCACAGCAGAAACGCCATCTAATTGGTTAAACATTGGTACAAGAGCGCCAGTGCAAGCAACCACAACTTTATTGCCACGGTCAGCGATGTCTTTAGCGTAACGAACTTGATGAATCTGATCTCCCAAACCGCCTTCTAAATAGAGCAGGATTGTGCCTTTTGACTTGCCATCCCATTGCTGGGTGACTGTCTCTGGGTGCTTGTTACCAAATACACCAACAAAACGACCCCTATCCATGAGCTGATAGCCCTTTTGAATCTGCCCTTGACGCAGTGCATACCAGCCACGGTTGTAAGCCGCACGATGGTTATTAGGTTCATTGGCTTCTAACTTTTGCGCTAGGCGTAGTCCTTCAACAAAATCACCAGATGTAGAAGCGGCTAATTGGAGGTCTAAGTCTGTTAACTCTGGAACTGTACGGGGTGTTGCTAACCAGAACTCAGGCTGGCAGAACGCTGCGTAGTGGTTCTTTAGTACATCTTTTGGTGACTCAGAATGCTGACGTGCCAATACAGGCTTAACATCGTGCATACCAGAGTAGCCATGTAAATTCTCATCGTCCTCTTTTACTGAGGATCCATCAATATTAGACAGGTCATAATCAAACGCTGGCAACTCCAAAAACTCATGGATGCGGTCTAACTGCGCCTTTGGGTTAGACAATAGGTCTTCGTACTCTACAAACAAGAAACACTCAGGCATGAACTGGTAGCCTTCTTGCAGTGAGATATATGCCGCCTTTAAATGGTCAGCAAGCTGTCCAGAGTGCATAAACTCATCTAAATCTTCAGGTTTGGCAATACGCACAAACGATGCCATACAGTCAGGCACGGAACGAACAGTAGCAATAATCTTAGGCTTATGCTGTAGCACTTGGCTCATAGCTTGCATAATAACGGGTACGGGCCAACCACGACCTTTATCAATAATCACAGGCTTATCAGTAGATTCGTAGAACGCATCAATCGTGCCACGCATAGTCTGCGCTAGGAGTTTGCGCTCTGGGTCATTTTCATTCAGTAGTCCAGCGGAGTGCCAAGTATTTGCAAGTCCATCTAAAGCATGAACCAACCCAGAAGTGGTGCTGACGTGCGTCTGCGGATTTTGGTTAAGGATTGCCGCCAAGACTGTAGATCCTGAACGTGGAATGCCTGATAAGAAGTGCAATGTTTTTTTCAAAACGTTATGTCCTTTATGTTGTTAAGCGGTTACTGCTATACCTACCACATAGTAGGTTCCTGCTGCGGCATTTAGCCAAGTGGTTAAAGAACCAACTTGTTTTGGGGATGAGTACGCTGTTGTGTTGCCTAAGCCCAATTGCCCATAAGTATTTTGCCCCCAACCCCACAAAGTTCCATCTGTTTTAGTAGCTGAGGCAAAATAATTTCCTGATGATACATTGAGCCAATTAGTTAATGCACCGACTTGCTTAGGAGAAGAATAATCTGTTGTGTTATTTAATCCAAGTTGACCAAAATTATTTTGACCCCATGACCATAATGTGTTATTTGTTTTTACTGCCATTCCATAAGAATACCCACAAACAACATTTAACCAAGTTGTTAAAGATCCAATTTGTTTTGGAGAAGAATATGAGGTAGTGTTTCCTAAACCTAATCTACCGTTTGCTCCATACCCCCAAGACCACAACGTGCCGTCAGTTTTAGTTGCTAATGCCCAAACACTTGATCTTGCAGTAGATATATTTAACCAATTTGTTAATGTGCCAACCTGTACGGGTGAAGAATAGTTTGTTGTATTTCCAAGACCTAATTGACCATTAGCGTTGTAACCCCAAGACCAAAGAGTTCCGTTAGTTTTAGTGGCAAGTGTGCAATATTCACCACCAATAACAGAAAGCCAGTTTGTTAAAGCACCAACTTGCTTGGGGGATGAATAATCTGTGGTATTTCCCAACCCAAGTTGTCCTTGAGCGTTTCTTCCCCAAGTCCATAAAGTGCCATCAGTTTTAATAGCAGCAGTATGAGAATATCCTATTGATACTTTAGACCAATTAGATAGTGCGCCAACTTGTTTTGGTGAAGAATAGTTTGTAGTGTTTCCAAGACCTAGTTGCCCTCGATTGTTTTGCCCCCATGCCCATAAAGTACCGTCTGCTTTAATAGCAAGAGTAGAAAATACTGTAGAAATGCTTGACCATGTGGTTAAAGAACCAACTTGTTTAGGCGAAGAATAGCTAGTTATATTTCCTAATCCAAGTTGTCCGTAGTTACTAATACCCCATGCATACAATTTAGGCGTAGGCGGAACAGCCCATGTACCAGAGGCAACGGCATCAGTGGCTTGGCTTGTTGTCCAAACGCCACCGTATTGGATGTAGGGTTGCGGAAAAAATGCCATATTATCCTAGAGCTATCGTAAAACCGTCACCACCAGATGCGGTGAACCAAGTTGTCAATGCACCAATTTGTTTTGGAGAGGAGTACCCCGTTGTGTTTCCAAGACCCAATTGCCCTTGACCATTAGATCCCCAGCACCACAATGTACCGTCTGTTTTTATTGCTAAAGAAAAAGCTGATGGCGTTCTAGGCAAAATTATTTTTGACCAAGTTGTTAAAGACCCAACTTGAATTGGTGAACTTTTTTGGTATGTATCACTGTTGCCTAATTGACCACTAAGTGCATTACCCCACATCCAAAGCGTACCATCGGTTTTAATTGCACCAGAAAATCCATTGTAATTGGCAGCAGCCACTCGTAACCAAGTTGTAAGTGCTCCAACCTGTACAGGAGATGATCTATATGCTGTGCTTGATGTTCCTAGTTGACCAAGGTTATTTTTGCCCCAAGCCCATAAAGTTCCGTCAGTTTTTGCGGCAATTGTATGATACCCTCCAGCGGATACATCTAACCAAGTAGTTAATGCGCCTACTTGTACTGGTGAGGATAAATTTGTTGTATTGCCTTGTCCTAATTGACCTTGACCATTGACACCCCAACTCCACATAGTTCCGTCTGTTTTGATAGCAAAAGATGCATTAAGTCCTGCAGAAACTTTTGACCAAGTAGCTAATGTGCCTACTTGCACTGGCGATGATCTATTTGTAGTATCTCCAAGACCTAACTGCCCTACATTATTTATACCCCATGACCACAGAGTGCCATCGGTTTTTATAGAAAGAGTAAATTGATATCCTGTAGCAACGCTAGACCAGTTTGTAAGCGCTCCAACTTGAACTGGAACAGAATAATTCGATGTGTTTCCAAGACCTAACTGACCAGTACTGTTTAAACCCCAAGCCCACAATGTGCCATTGTATTTAACGGCTACAGAGAAGTATCTACCACTAGATATATTTAGCCATTCAGTTAATGATCCAACTTGTTTAGGAGATGAATAATTAGTTGTATTGCCTAAACCTAAATCTCCATAAGTACCACGACCCCACGAATATAAATTGTAGGCGGTATAAGATGGTGCAGGAGCAGTCAGCGGGTTAAACGCTCCGTCCTGTAGCCAAGCTCCTGTGTAACGCAGGGACATATTAGGTTATCGCTTCAAAGATTGCTGTGTAGGTCAAAGCACTTGCAGTGCCTGATGTCACACCAACAGATTGATTCTCCGTGATATACAGATCAGTAGTTTTGTCAACTATGATGAGTGAAGCGTTTGCTGGCACAGAGATCTGATAAGAGATATATCCAATGACTGTAGCAGAACCGAATGTAGCGTTGTTACCTACACCGACTGTAGCGTATGCCGCAGAAGCTGTTGTGTTAGACACAATCAAGCCAGTAATCTTGTTAACGGTTCCAGATGCTGGCGTTAAACCAGTAAGTGATGTTGTGCCGTTATATGTCCAACTGGTTGTTGCACTAGTGGTGGATGGAACCACATAGGCAGTATTGCCATTAATCGTGGTTAGTGCCGCTATATTTGGATTTGCCATAATTTAGTCCTTAAAATCCTAATGTCATTGTAAGAGCAATTACTTTTGCTTGTGAAATACCTGCGCTAACTGTAGCCCAAGAAGCTGTTGAACCATCAGTTGTCAAGTATTTACCATTTTGACCTGTTTGGCTTGGCAGAGCATTGACTGTTGCCCATGAGGTATTAGTGCCATCTGTAGTTAAATACTTGCCAGAGTTGCTAGTTTGGCTTGGTGCTAATGTGTTAAACGCTGTTGTTGCTGTTGTCTGTCCTGTACCGCCAGAAAGTATAGGCAATGCTGTACCTAAAGTTAATGAACTTAAGTATGTGGTTACATCAACTACGTTAGTCCCGTTATTAAAGACAAACATAGTTTTTCCAGCGGGAACAGCAATTCCTGTGCCTGTTGTATTTTTTACTGTAACAGCATCAGCTAATCCGTTGTTTATTACATATAATTTTTCAATTTGGCAACCTGAGCCAAGAATTAAATTTCTTGCCCCACCAGAAGTACCTGTAAGGTTTAAACGCAGGTTACGAGCAGTTTGAGCCGCATTACTGTCTGTAAGGGTAATTGTTACGTCTGCGCTTGAGAAGGCAACGTCTGCTGATCCTGTAATAGCTTCGGTAATTGCAACAGAAAAGTTGTTATTGGTAGTGGAACCCCACGTACCTGTTTGGTCACCTGTACCAATCAGCTCTATTTTAAGATCACTATATGTGGATGCCATAATCCGTCCTTACGCTATTTCAGCCCAATTGGGCGTTTGTGTGTCAATAATACCACTCCAATTTGCAATTTGCGAGTCATTTATAGGTGTCCAACTAGGCGTTTGGCTGTCATTGATTGTAATCCAAACAGCCACTGAAGTCACGCTTGCTGTACAGCTAACTCCTACAACAAATACATTGGTTCCTATACCTACAGTAACGCTACCAACTTGCCCTAAAGCTTGCAGACCTGTAACTTGTACAGCTCCACTTCCAGTTATAGAAACAGACCCTACTGAACCTGTAGCTACAACTGATACATTTCCCCTGCCCCAAGCAGCTGTGCCCCAGCCTTGGCTACCAAATCCGCCTAAAGCTATGCTGACATCACTCATGCTGCCGTCCTAATAATTGTCCAGTTTGGAGTTTGATTATCATCAATTAATCCCCAAACTAACACTGATCCAACCTGTCCTGTGCCCTGCACCCCTGTTACGCTAACACTGGCAGTAGCAGTAGTTGTTACACTTCCAGCTCTTCCTATAGCCTGTACGCCTGTTACTAGGACTGGGATACTAGGGGTAACTACTACCGTTCCTACAGCTACCGTACCAGCTACGCCTGTAACGTTTACAACTGCAGCGCCTGTTACGGAAGCATTGCCAACCAGTATGGTTCCTGCTACTCCTGTAACAGAAACTCCAGTGCCTTGTTGAACAGTTACTGAACCAACGCTACCTGTAGCAGTTACACCTGTAACTGAAACATCTTTACCTATTGAAACCGTTGCTGCACCAACAGAAGCTGTAGCAGAAACTCCAGTTAAATTAACTATAAGAGCACTACTAACCGTTACACTGCCAATTGCTCCAGAACCGCTAACACCTGTTACAGAGACATTGGCACTAGCCGTTACGGTAACAGAACCAACACTTCCTGTACTGGATAGACCAGAAACTGAAACATCAGCCCCAGCTTGTGCTACAACAGACCCTACAGAAACTGTTCCTAATACGCCTGTAACACTAACATTTGCTACGCCAGTAACAGTTACGCTACCAACTTGTCCCGTACCAGAAAGCCCTGTTGCATTAACAACTGCCGTTCCAGCTATCGTTACACTACCTAACTGCCCAGTAGCAGAAACCCCTGTTAGGTTTACTACTGCATTTTGTTCTGCCTGTACGGTTACTGAACCTACTTGTCCTGTACCTGTTACTCCTGCACTACCTTGTCCCCACGGGCTTTCGCCCCACCCGCCATAACCCCACCCGCCTAATGGAACCTCTACGTCAGTGTAGTCACTTCCCCAAGGACCGCCACTCCACGCACCGCTTCCCCAGCCCGAATAAGTTGGCACTTAGCCATCCCTAGGCTATGCGGATAATAGCGTTGCTTGCGTCTGCCGTTGGGAACACAATCGTAAATGTACCTGATGTGGAGGTTTTAGCACCGCCAAAATCTAAAATACATACAGCTGGATTACCCGCAGCGCTACTGTTATAAATCATTGCGCCATAAGAAGTAATGGTTGCAGTAGTAAATGACAAGTCATTAAAGTCAGTAAACGCAGTAGTGCCAGAAGAGGTTGGGGTAATATTCGTTAATGAACCGCCACCCGCAGTATATGAACCAGAAGCAGCTACTTCGTTAGTCGCTGTATAAGCCGTTGTAGCAGCTGTAAACGATGCTGAGTTATCGTATAGAGCCAGTTTAAACGTGTTACCTGTGCTGGCTGTAAAGTTGTGCGTAGCCGTCATTAGCTGCGTTTTGAAGCTGGTGCACATAAAATTGCCTGTAAAAGCCATGATGGACTCCTATAAAAGTTTAATTAATTCGGGATGACCAGCTTCTCTTAGCTTGTGGGCTAGTGTTACTCGATCAAATTTTACCGCTTCATTCATGTAAAAAACTAGCACTTCCCGAATATGATTACGAAAGGCAACTGCTTGCTCTCTAACCAAGGGATGAGACTGATCCCCCACCTGAATAATTTTATCTAATGCCCGTTCAGCAACTTCTTCGGTGGTAAATCCGCCAAAGTCTTTGGTTGCCACGTGAATCCCGTTGGATTCGCCTAATCCTTGTACGCTAATCATTTAACTGGGTACCTTACTTGTCCACTTCTGTATGCGTCTTGACGGTTCTTGCCATCGCCCAACTGCTTGAGTTCTGCCATTGCATCGTCATAACGAGCCTTGTAAACATTCATTGTATCAGCGTCTGACTTCATAAACAAAGCCGCTTCCAGCAAAGACCCATAAAGCAATGCAGAGTCAAAGTTTGTTCCAAGCCATGTTGTACCTGCAGTCACAATAGACTGCGGATAGTAGAAATAATGCAGTTCTGTAGCGTAGTTAGCGTCTGGGGTAGGTCCAACAATAAAGGTGTTATCGTCAAAAACAGCGTAATACTCTGGTTTACCGTAAAAAGTTGCGTCTGTATCAGGAAAAGACTCACGGATAAAGTTAACATCTTTATTTAGTAGGTAACTAGTCTCATTTGCAGTGTTAATTACTGCCAAACTAAAGGTTGATAACCAGTCTGATGGAGTTGCTAAGAATCTATTTCCTGAAGTAAAGTTACCCGTCACATTCTTGCGAATGGCAGGTAATTGCACCATATTGTAAATGCGCTGCTCCGCCAGCTGCACAAAACGAGCAATCTGGTCAGCAGACGTAAACGACCCTACGGTAGCTGGGAAGTCGTTCTCAGCAAACCCTTTAATCGCAGAAGTTAACTGCGTGTAATTCATGCCATTGGGCCTCTGGAGGTAAACCCTTTGGTGGCACAGCCAGAACCACGTTGTTTTATGCCAGTAGTTTTAACATCATTACGATCTGGATTACCTGCGCTAACACGCATAGCACCGCTTTTAGGCGTTACTTCGCTAGCTGACAGTGTATTTGGATCACGAGTTACTTTACTTGGTTCTTTAGCATTCATAGTTTTACCGTCCATAGTGTGTGGTTTGGCATAGACTTGGGCATTGCCAACTTCTTTACCCATAACCTTTTGAGAAAATTTAGCCATTATCTGCCTCTTCCAGCTTTCTTCTGGTTTGCTACACGAGCCAAGTTACGGCCCATATCTTTCATAGCCATAGAGCTAACACCCATTTTCTTGCTAGCACCCTTCAAACCCATTACTGTCGGACCGCTATCGCCTAAATTTTTACCAACGGTTTTACCCTTGGATTCAATACCGTTTGCGCCTTTTTTGAATGACATAATAAACTCCTAAGTTATTGTTACTGTTACGCTACCTACCAAACAAGATGGGGCAAGATCATTGGGTGTTAATCCGTCATCTCTAGCACCGCCAACAGGGTTCCATCCCCATTGAAACACTCTACTACCACCCTGTGGGACCCCAGCAGCATTTGGGTTAACGCTATTTGTTAATATTACCTGTAAACCGTTGTTTCCAGAAACTGTATAACTTATATCTGGTCTTGGATCCCTTACTGCTTGTGGATCATTTACTGGGTACATACCTAATTGCAACTGCGGATGATCTGGATCCCAACAAGCAGGACAAACTTTAATTTTAAAAGGTTTTGTTTTTACCGTCTGCGTCTTAAGTACCTTTAGCTTATATCTAAAATTACATCTATCACATTGAGCAATCGAGTTTTTGCCAGAGGCATACTGGCTAGGCATAGAATAAGTTCCTTGGAACAAATCTCACGGGCGCCTTATCTCTATCCTCATCTGCTGCTAGTTGGAATTGCTGCTCATAATCAGTTTTTAACATCATTATTCTATTTGGATCTACACCTGGCAATTTAACGCTTAATTGGTATGCTAAACCAGCTACCATGCAAGGAATAAAGCGGAAAGGAATGTCTTGTTCTCTAACGCCAGTTCCAGCGTCTTGAATCCTACGCATACGGTAATAAACAAACGTATATTGGTCACCTGGAGAATTAGGGGTAGGCCATATATTTATACATGGCAAATATTGAACAGTTACTTCTGCGCCATTAGTATGGGAGGCTGCGGTAGTTCCATTTTGACCACGGGCGCAATTAGTTAGAACATTTCCTACAATATTGGGATAGCTTATTGTTTCATTATCAATTTTTACAAAGCCAGATGAAGGAAGATCAACTACAGAAGCTACTGTAATAGAAGTAGCTGAAGAGCTAATTGTTCCACCAGTATTATTTGCTAGTGTAGTTGTAGCTATTGCATCGGTATTACCTGACTGGCGATTAATCCATACCTGAATAGGGCGTCCTTGTGCCAATTTATTAGGCAAAGACATGTATGTAGGCTCTGCAATACGGCTAATATTAATGTCAATTTGATTAGCAAAATTGCCGTTGTTTTGACGAATAACCATATCCATTAAATCTATTGTGTCTACTGGAATAGGGTACATAGCCTGTCCAGTAACCAGAGCAATCTGCCCTTGATCTACTGTCCATAGGTTAATACCACGATTAGCCCATTCAATAGTAAGCAAGTTTAGAGACCGTCTAGCAGTTCTAAAATCATAACCAGTACGCAACTCTAAACCACAACGCTCAAACGCTTCCTCAATGAGGTCGTTCATGTTTAGGTTAAACGAGGTGGTTCCTGTAGTTGTCATTATTTTTTCTTCGCTGTTTTAGCAGATTTAATAAAGTCCGCTTTAGTAGGCGCACCTTTTGATCCAACTTTACGCATTGTTTCACCAGAACCCGCAGCTATACGTGCTTGCTTTTTATGAATATTTTCATATAAACCAACTTTTCCACCAGCTGCATATTGAGTAAAATCGGTGTTATCACGCCTAGCTTTTTTCTTACCGCCAGGCATTTTGCTAGGCATAATATCGCCCATTCCTCTACTTGGTCTCATACCATACGTCCTTTAGTTTTACCTTTAATACAACAGCCATCTGCACGTTTAGATGCAGAACTAACTTTACCGCCTGATTTGTATGCTTTTGTTAAATCACGGTTACTTAATTTATTACCACCCATACCGCCACCGCCACCGCCACCACTTGGGCGGAAAACTGACTTACCATCTTTAACAAACTCACGAGCTTTATCAATTGCTTGATCTCGTTTCATTTCTTTTAAAACTCTGCTGGCCTCTTTTTCAGTTTCTAATGCTTCTCTGAACTGCGCGGCTTTGTCAGGATTTAATTTAGGATTATTGTCCATAGAACGTTTCTTAAATTCAGGCTCGTTACCGTAGCCCAAATTTAATTGGTTCATCATTTCCATGGCATTAATCGGATCAGGCACGAGTCTTACCTCTTACTGCACAACCGTCAGCGCGAGAAGAAGCAGATTTAACAGAACCACCTTTAGCCATTTTTTTAATAGCGCCACCGTTTTTGCGGTCCTCAATATCACGACCAGAATAACGCTTGCCTTTTGAATCAAAATTAGCAAGTGGATCTGGTAAGCTAATATTCATAGAAGGCATACTAGCTATAGATTTTTTAGTTTTTGTATTGCCACCAGATTCTTTAAAAGACTTTGGCATTGATGACAGACTTATTACTTTTCTCATATCTTCAAGAGATGTTTTTTTAGGAGTTGATGCAGATTTATCGGTTGTATTGGTTGTATCAAAATCTCTTTCTGGAGAAACTTTAGTTTTAACTACAGTTTTTTCAACAGCAACTGGCTTTTTACTAGCTGCTCCATAGGGGTCTAAATCATCAGAAGTTTCTTGTTTGGTATCATCAGAAGTTTCTTTTTTACTTTTAGTAAGATCATTGCCTTT
>Ga0209084_1001130_pt1 | contig 23235 bp, 23 predicted proteins | sample C_130820_MF_Meta_FD_187309 | JGI IMG/M metagenome (GOLD analysis project Ga0209084, IMG submission 187309) | Freshwater microbial communities from Lake Croche, Canada to study carbon cycling - C_130820_MF_MetaG (SPAdes) (version 2) | ecosystem: Environmental > Aquatic > Freshwater > Lake...
CAAGACGATGACGGGCGCATCGGACAGTCGGATCTAGTGGGTATCATTACAAAGGGATTCATGTATTCGGACAAGGCAACCGTGGTTACATTCTACACCGTTTCAGACGACGGTATCGTGTTATATTTCAATGGAGCGCCAGTGATTCAGAACTGGACCTATCACGGAGATACTGGAAATTTTTCGGCATCCGTTACGTTGCCAGCAGGGTACACGCCAATCGAATTGAGATTCTTCGAGTGGGGTGGAGGATTCACCTGCGAATTGTATTGGAGCGTTGGAAGTACTGGAACGTATACCGCCGACGGCACGGGTGTTATGTTTTACACCGCGGCAAGCTTGCTCACGTGAATGCGGATCGACGAATTCAAGAACGAATGAAACACCCGGATTCCTGACATGAGAGATTGCAGATTGCTGGTAATGTCCTCGCTGGACTTACCGGTCAAGTACAGAATGTAACCGCCGATATCGTGCTTCGATCCATCCGAGCACACTATGGGCGCAATCAAGTTCAGAGTATACAGCGTGTAGCCCGACTCGAATCCAGTGGCGGCCCACTGGAGCAGCGATGTGCGGAAGGTCTCGCTCGTTGGGTTCAACAGAACACTCAAGGTCGTCCTGTCCGTCGCCTCCTTGGACGCTGTGGCTTCGACCGAATTCATGAGATCATCAAGCGACGCAATCGGCGTTGGTCCCGTAGGACCGGTAGACCCCGTGGGGGCCACAGGAGCTGGCATGGAGGCAGGTCGCATGAAAGTGTGCATTGGAGGGCCTCCACCCGTGTAGCTCACGTGGGAAAACGAGAATCCTGTGGGTCCCGTGGATCCCGAGGGGCCGGTAGGTTCCGTGGACCCTGTGGCGCCTGTAGGTCCCGTGTCGCTCATTTCTTGTTTAGAACGAAACTTCTACAGTGAAAGTAACAAGATGAGTTTGTCCAAATACGTGCCAGGTGTTGGACTTGTTTCGTGCCCACCCAATATTTGTCAAGGACCTATTGGTCCAGGAGGTCCAACCGGAACGACCGGACCGACCGGATCTACAGGGCCGACCGGACCGACTGGACGCGATGGAACTGCAGTCTTTATTGGTCCAACTGGCGCAACCGGGCCGACAGGACCTACAGGAATCACGGGGCCGCAGGGAACAGGAACCACAGGACCCACGGGAAATCAGACGGGTCCTTCGGGAAGTACGGGATGTACAGGCGCAACGGGGCCTGCAGGTAATAATAGCGGAACAGGACCCACCGGGTCAACGGGACCGCAAGGGCCTGCCGGAGATACAGGACCCACTGGACCAATCGGATCGACAGGACCAATTGGACCGACTGGACCGACGGGTCCAGGAAGTAACCGAATCGGGCCAACCGGACCTACTGGACCGGTGGGATTCGTTGGGCAAGCTGGGCCTCCCGGAGCGATGGGCGAGGAAGGACCTCCAGGAGCTACAGGTCCGACTGGAACGACAGGACCGAGAGGTGTTCTTGGCCCTACAGGAGTTTCGTATACAGGACCGCAAGGCTTTACCGGCCCGACCGGCCCGACAGGACCCACTGGATTGATTGGACCCACTGGACCCACGGGAGTGACAGGTCCGAGTGGTTATTCGGGTACAACGGGGCCAACCGGCCCGACATACACGGGAACAACGGGTACAACAGGAAGGACGGGTCCGACAGGGCCTACTGGATCGCAAACGGGACCAACAGGCACAACCGGATCGATCGGGTCCATCGGCGTACAAGGTCCAACCGGTACAACGGGCGTCACTGGACCCTCTGCAGCGGCCAGCCTTACACTAGGAACTCTTACTACATCCTTTTCATCATCGCAATCCTCCATTACCGTCAGTACTGGAATTCCAATTGCCCGCGACTTTATGTGGGTGCAGAGTATTATCCCGAGTGCTCAAAATTTGGCAACCATTACAGCGGATGTGTCCTTGGTTGGGTATTCCGTGTCGAAGGGGGCTACAAATTGGATGTATACGCAAACGATTGCAAATCCTCCAGGTGGTTTATCGAGTCTTTCTGTGACTGTATATTTTTACTATATATAACAATGTCGTGTACGCCCTTGCCTGCAGGTGCTTACATTGTTCCCGGTAGAACTGGATTCACGGGAAGTAAAGGAACTCCAGGTCCGGCAGGCAGTACTGGCCGGCAAGCACGTGACGGGCGGTTCGCGACAACGGGAGCGTCTGGATTCACGGGAACGACCGGTAGTCGAGGCGTGATTGGCCCTAACGGCATGAGCGGCCCAACAGGTCCTACCGGTCCGGGACTGATTGGACCGACAGGACCCACAGGAACTACGGGACGCACTGGACCCACTGTCACAGGTGTTACGGGAACAACGGGATCTACAGGGCCAACAGGTCAGACTATCGGTGGATGTACGGGTAATGTTGGAAACACTGGAGACTCCTCCTTTCGTGGACCCATCGGTCAAACAGGTGCATCAGGACCAACTGGGTATCAAGGTCCAGATGGAGACCGAGGAGCTGCAAGCACTGTACGGGGACCCACAGGTCATCGAGGCCCGATCGGGTTCTTTGGACCAACTGGATCCATAGGACTTGCCGGTGCCACTGGATTTCGTGCACCCTTGCCAACACAAGGCGCATTTGGTGCAACCGGTACACCGGGTCCTTTTTTGCGATTCTCGCCTGGAGCTACTGGACCGACCGGTGCAACAGGAAATCGTGGATTTAATGCGACAGGACCCACTGGAGCAACAGCAAGGATTGGATCCACGGGCACAACCGGTGCAACCGGGCCCACCGGAGTTCGTGGAAGTCTAGGACCCACCGGGCGAACAGGCCCGACAGGACGGACGGGCACGACCGGCACAACCGGACCTAGAGGAACCACCGGACCTATTGGAAACACGCCCGTCTACGTATCCGGTACGGTTTTGACATACGGACCTCCAAACGGACCCTTGAATTCATCCTTTGCCACAACGGTGTTCTATTCAACCGTCACGCAGCCTGCACCCGTCTCACGATCCATCTGGATTCAAGGCATAACCCTCCTCACAGGAAGTGCCAAAATCATTGGAACATCCTTTTCTCCATCAACACAAGCCTTTACCGTGTTCTTTGCAGTGCAACAGCCTGCATCTCCTTCGGCCGTTTCATTTTCAGTTTCTTACCTCTATGTTCAATAATGGAGACACAAGCACAGTGGGGAGTTCAGGTGCAGAACTTCAAGGATGCTGAAAAGTACTTTGATATTCAACCCTACCAGTCAGAACTTCTTGCTCGTGATCTCTTGAACTTTATGCGGTATCACTATTTTGTCAAGTTCATCTTGTTCCGCCAACGCCGTGGGCAAGAGTACGAACTGATGATCCAACAGCTCACAGTCAAGTATGGCGAGGCACCCGTCTTGCGGGCCATCACCAATGACGATTTATGGGAAGCGACCATTCGTCTCTCGGGTCGGTGAAAACGAATAATCTAGAGCGAAGAGAACAGATAGTAAAATGGGTGACACAATCATCGGCGTTCAGTTTGGTATCGCCAATCCTGACGACATCCTGAAGCGCAGCGTAGTTGAGGTCACAACCGACAAGACCTACCAGTCAAGTCAAGCCGTTCCGAATGGAGTGTTCGATCCTCGATTTGGAGTGATTGAGAATGGAAAGGTTTGCCCCACATGCAAGAACACCAACCAGTACTGTCCCGGCCATTTCGGCCACATTACCCTGGCCCGTCCCGTCTACCTCTACCAGTTCTTTGACACCATCGAGAAGCTCGCGAGCCTGATTTGCCTGACCTGCTCCAAACCACTCGTTGCAAGTGACCAGCTCGATACACTCACCACGTCAGGCATGACACGATTCAAGGAGGCGCGCGACTTGATGCCGGCTGGCCAGAAGAAGGTTGTGAATTGCCCGAGTTGCGAGAGCCCGGTGTTCAAGAAGATCGCCAAGGTTGTGGGCAAGGCTGCATCCCTCGAGGGTCAGTCGGCGACGGCAGAGACAGAGGCGACCCCGCTTCAGGTGGAGGTGGTTCTGCGCGCATTTCAGCGTATCAGCGACGAGGATTGCCGCCGCATCGGCTTCCATCCCAAGTATTCCCGACCGGATTGGATGATTTGCACCGTGCTTGCTGTGCCGCCCCTCACAGTTCGTCCGTCTGTCGTCATGGACGATAACCAGCGCATGGAGGATGATCTGACACACAAGCTCATTGATATCCTGCGCAACAACCAGCGTCTTCGCGACAAGATCGACAAGGGTGAGTCTGCTGAAATGATTGACAAGTACTCGGCGCTCTTGCAGTATGACGTGGCCACCTATGTGGACAATGATATCAAGGGCATGGCACCGGCCGCCCAGCGGTCAGGACGTCCTCTGCGCACACTCAAGTCCCGTTTCGGTGCCAAGACGGGACGTGTTCGTGGTAACTTGATGGGCAAGCGTGTGGACTTTTCGGCCCGCTCCGTCATTACCCCGGATGCGAACATCGACCTTGACGAGTTAGGTGTTCCGGAGGAGATTGCGCTGAACTTGACCTTTCCGGAGATTGTCTCCATCTACAATCGCGATCGTCTCCTCGGCTGTATCGCCAATGGCCCGGACAAGCACCCGGGCGCCAAGACAGTCTTTCTCAAGGCCGACAATCGCATGGTCAGTCTGCGGTACGTGACACCGGACACGATCGATCTGCGCGAGGGTGATATTGTCCATCGCCACTTGATTGACGGCGATATCGTGCTCTTTAATCGTCAGCCATCCCTGCACAAGGCGTCGATGATGGCTCACCGGGTGCGCGTCCTGCCGTACTCCACGTTCCGCCTCAATGTCTCGGCCACTCGTCCGTACAATGCAGACTTTGACGGTGACGAGATGAACATGCACGTTCCGCAGTCGATTGCCGCAGCCACCGAGCTCCGGTACCTGGCCTCGGTTCTTCGTAACATCATCAGTCCCCGCACCAACTCGCCCATCATTCAGCTGTTCCAGGATACCATGACGGGACTGTACCGCATCTCCCAGCCGGATGTTCGCGTTCCCGAGCACCTGGCATTGATGATGCTGTCCAAGATTCGTCGGACCTTTCCTCGCAAGGACAAGGACTGGACCGGTGCCGAGATCATTTCTGCGGCCTTTCCTCTCATGAATTTCAAGGGACGGATTAGTATCGAGAATGGTCAGCTCGTCAAGGGAATTATCACCAAGGGTTCGATTGGCGCGAGCAGCGAGGGGTTGCTGCACGTGATTTACAATGAGTTCGGACACGAGCGTGCCGGTCAGTTCATTAACGATGTGCAGAGTATCGTCACCCAATTCAACCTGTACAAGGGCTTCTCGGTGGGCAGTTCAGACCTGATTGCGAATAGCGAGACGCGGTCCTTTGTGAATGACAAGATCAATGCTGCACGCGATAAGGTGGCTACAATTCTGTCCGATGTCCATTCTGGCAATTTCGAGAATATTTCGAGCATGTCCGATGGCGAGGAGCTGGAGGATAAGATCTCGTCTGCGCTCAAGACGGTGGCTGCAGATATCAATGAAAAGGTGCTCAAATCCTTGAGCAAGCAGAACCGTATCGTGCAAATGGTCGATTCAGGATCCAAGGGATCGGCGCAGAATATTACGCAAATGGTGGCACTCCTGGGCCAGCAGCTCATTGAGGGCCGTCGTGTTCAGTACACCTTGCAGGATCGTACCCTGCCCCACTTTCCTCGGTACGATGACGGCATCGAGTCTCGCGGATTCGTTCAGAACTCGTTCGTGTCTGGTCTCCAGCCGGCCGAGTTCTTCTACCACGCCCAGGCTGGACGTGAAGGTCTCATTGATACCGCCGTCAAGACGTCCGATACCGGATACATTCAGCGGCGTCTCATGAAGACCCTAGAGGATCAGCATATCGAGTATGACGGATCTGTCCGCAACGTGACGGGCTCGGTGATTCAGTTCGCGTATGGCGAGGATGGCGTGGATACCCAGGCGGTGGAGACGGATGAGACGCTCTACGCACTTGCAGAAATGCAGCTCGAGCAAGTGTACCGGATGTTTGCCATGAGTGCCGGAGATTTGTCCGGATTCGTCAAGGGTGAGATTGGTGAGATTAACGATATGGTGGATCAGATCCTGGCCGACCGGGACATGCTGGTGAAGAATGTCTTCCGGTTCCGCAAGAATGACAAAATCTCCACACCCGTGAACATCAAGCGACTCATTGACAAGTACACCAACCCGTATTCGACCAAGACGGACTTGACGCCGCAGCATGTCGCCTCCTCTCTGGACGCCTTTGCAAACGAGTACCCTCGCAACAAGGTGTTCCACGCCCTGCTCCGCTTCCATCTCGCGCCGAAGCAGTCGATTCTCGTCCACCGTCTCACCGAGGCCATGTTTGACGAGTTCATGCAGGATGTGCGATTCCGGTACATCAAGGCCCAGGTCCATGCTGGTGAAATGGTCGGTGCCCTGGCTGCGCAGTCCATTGGTGAGCCCACGACGCAGCTGACCCTGAACACCTTCCATTCTGCAGGTACAGTCAAGGCGAATGCAACGTCTGGTGTGCCGCGTATCGAGGAGTTGCTGTCCGCCTCGTCCAATCCGAAGCGTCCGGGCAATACCGCCTACCTCTTGAATTCGCCCACCCAGGTGGAGGCCATGATGACCAAGAAGAAGATCCAGCGCACCACCTTGCGGGATATTGCCAAGTCGTTCCGCATCTATTACGATCCCTACCCACTCTCCACCTCAAGCGTTGTGCAGGAGGACCGGGCGATCCTGGATGCGTATGAGCAGTTCTCGGCAGAGACGGACGACTGCAGTTCTCCCTGGATTGTTCGCATCCTTCTCGATCCTGTGGAGATGGTGAGTCGTACGACAATGGACATGACGGCCATCACGGCAAAGATCCACAACAACTCGTCGCTCAAGATTGTCCGGTGTATCATGAGCGAGGTCCACATGGTGCTGCGCATCAACTTTGACGGCGGTGCAGTCAAGACCCCGTTTCAGCTTCGGTTTCTGGAAGACAAGATCCTGGATACGGAACTGACAGGTGTGGATGATATTGGGCGTGTTCACATTCGCACCATCAAGAACGAGCTCATCTTCAATCCGATTCTCGGTGGATATGCGAGCAAGGATCAGTACGTTCTGGATACCGAGGGCACGAACCTGCTGGGACTGATGGCGCACGAGGGAGTGGACCCGACCCGGTGCTTCTCCAACGATATCCACGAGATCAATCGGGTGTTTGGTATTGAGGCTGCGCGCATGGCCCTGTTTGATGAATTCTCCGAAGTCTTTGCCTCGGAAAAGGTGAATTACCACCACCTTGCTGTGCTGGTGGATACCATGACGTATAGCGGACGCATCGTTCCCGTCAACCGATTTGGTATGAACAAGAACGAGACGGGTGTGCTGGCCAAGTCGAGCTTCGAGGAGACGTCCAAGATCATGTTCAATGCAGCCATGGGCGCCGAGTTTGACCCGATGCGTGGCGTGTCGGCGAATATCATGTTTGGACAGAAGCCGCCGTGCGGTACTGGATTTGTCGAAGTGTTTGTGGACGAGTCTAGGCTTCCGGAGGGACCGGAGCATCCCGAGCCAGAAAAGTTGGCCGAGATTGAGGAAGAGGCGCCGACCGAGTGTCGTCTGGAGGATATTGTGATGGCGTGGTGATTGCCTCCGCTGGGAACCGAACCCAGGACCTTCTGCTTACAAAGCAGATGCACTACCAACTGTGCTACAGAGGCGGTGGAGTTGCCTCCGTTTGTTTTGCCGACCGCTCTCTTAAAATCTATTTTTACATACAAATGGACATCCCTTCTCGTTTTCCGGAATATCCTCAATACAGTGACGCTGCATGGGCTGAAGGATGCAGGAGGGCCAAGGAGGCGCTTGGAGCTGCATGGAACGGAATGAATCTGCGTGCCAAGAAGATGGCATGTGCGGCTCGGATCGATATCGCGAATGCAGGACTTAATCGCGTGGCGGCACAAGCTCGGGCGGGATCGCCGGGCCGTGGTCTTGGTGGACGTCGTCGCACCCGCAAGAGCCGTAAGAGCCGCCGCCACACCCGTCGCGCTTATTTTTGATTGCCTACTATAATGGCTGGACGTGGTCGTCGCACCCGTAAGATCCGTCAACGAGGGGGGAAATCGCGCTCCCGAACACGTAGTAAGTTAAAGGGTGGAATGGAGTCGGCCCAAAGAATGATTGATAATAATTTTCAGCTCCACGAAAGACAACCGTGCGTGTCTTCTGTTATTGAGTGGCTTTCGGCTTACTACCCTGGACTCCGCCATTTGTATAGTTTTGAACACTTTACTATGAGCGCCATATTGCAAGTTGTTCAAGAAAGTGAGGAGGAGGCTTACTACTTTGAAATTTTAGACGCCGAGAGAAATCCTTTTTTGCCTGAAGATTACGAGGATAATGACTTCAATGAGGTGTCTAATCTTTTAGAGAATTTACAAAGAACCGGACGTTCCGCTATTTGGGCAATAAACGACCCAGTCAAGGAGGAAGCACACGTCATTGCGTCAGTCATAGATCACGAAGGCCGATTCCTGTTTGCGGACAATCTTCGTCAAAGAAGGTGTGGAACCATTATTTACAAATATACAGGTGAGGATGTTGAGAACATTCCAGTCTTTCGGGGATTTTTGCCATACGGAGCCATCATACTCCCTCGGTCTGTATTATTAGACGCACCCTTGCCCTTGGAAGATAAAGTCATTCAGCCTCCTCGGTCTGAACTCCCAGACGACCCCTTGAAAGATTATTGATTGCATACTATAATGGCTCAAGTCGTCCCACCGGAACCACCACGTGAGGAACCATTCACTCCTGCCGAATGGAGTGAAGCATACGATGCAGCAGTTCGTCTGTCCGGTGCAATGTATATCAATCCTGCTTTGGCAAGTCGCGAGGGAAGAGATGACCCGGATGGTTGGCGCCGAGGTCAAATTGTAATGAGAGGCCTTCGAATCCTGGACAGGAACTTCCCCCCGGGCGAATGGGAACGCCGAGTTGGTACCCCGCCTCCTGCAGGTTCGCCGGATGGTGGCTCAAAACTCCGATCCACCGTCAAGTCGCGACGCCGCAAACTGAAGAAGGGTAAGAAGCACCGCACTCGCCGCACCCGCTAGAAAGTAGTAAAAGCATGCAGAGTCCACCGCGTCCTCATCGTCATAGTCAATTTCAAAGGGCATTTCTCTTTCCTATACACAATGGAGGTAAATCTCAATCACCCTGAACTTGCCGAGATTAAAAATGCAACACTTCCCGCTGCGTCCCTTGATGCTCTCAAGAGTCTGCGCACCGAGATGTGTTCGCCTAATTCTGATTTTTCCCTGCAAAGTCATCAGAAGTTCTTGAGGCGTGTGCTGTCCCCGGATGCACCCACGCGGAGTTTGTTGATGGTCCACGGAACTGGTGTTGGCAAGACATGTACTGCAATCCAGATTGCGGAAGAGTACATTCTGCGGCCCGAGTACCAGGACAAGAAAGTGTTGGTTCTTGCAAGTCCGGCAGTTCAGGACAATTTCCACACGGAACTGTTTGATATTAGTCGTGTCAAGGTGGATGAAAAGTCCGAGCTCTTTACATCTCATCAGTGCACGGGTCGGCGGTACCTTGATGTCTTGCTGCGCGCTGATTCAGAGCCGAAACACTGGAAGGATGAGGCAACGAAATCTCGTCTTGCCAAGATGGCCCGGAAACTCATTGACGAATTCTATCAATTTTCCGGGTATGAATCGTTCGGCGACTTGATTAGTGACAATGCCAATGACGACGACTGGATTCACCGCAACTTTGATAATCGGCTGATCTTGCTTGACGAGGCCCATAATATTCGTCGCACCACCGGTACATCGCATAGGGAAAAGGCAATCAGCAGTGGTCTTGAAAAGCTCATCAAGACTGCAAATGGATTGGTCTTGGTGCTCATGACAGCCACACCGATGTTTGACAGTTTTGAAGAAGTTGTGTATTACATGAATCTGTTTGGATGGAATGATCGGACGTTGCGCACCAATAGTGAAATCAAAGTGTCGGACATTTTCAATCCAGATGCGACCTTGAAGCCCGAATCGGAGGAGCGGTTCCGGGATTGGGTGCAGAAATCCGTATCCTATGTGCGCGGCGAGAATCCCTTCACCTTCCCGTTCCGGTTGCCCGCACCGAATCTTGCCCGCCAAGATCGTACAACAAGCTTTACCGGAGAACCGATTCGTGAGCGCATGAAGTTCTTGTCGCTCGTTGCATCGCAAGCGGCTGGTGATCAGCTCAAGGTCTTGACATCATCTGCTGGGAAGGATGATGAAGCCGATGACGATGATCGGTTATCGGCCATGCTCTTGCCCACTGTGGCAGTTCTTCCGGGAAACAAGCCGTTCCGCGAACACTTTGAAAAGGATGGAGATCAGTACACATACACCAAGGATCCCTTCTTTACTCCGGAGAAGCTTCCAGGTGTGTCGGCTAAATTCGTCAAGGTGATTGAGTGTATCCGCAACTCCAAGGGACTGGTGATTGTGTATTCCAATTATGTGGAGATGGGTGCACGACTCTTTGCCATGGCGTTAGAAGAATCCGGATTTCGGCCGGCCAATGGTGCGCAAACTATATTGAAGACTCCAACAACGCCCAAGGATCCGAAAGCTGGTTTCTATTGTTTGCTGAATGAGAAAAACACCAGTTCGATGCTTCCCATCATTCGGGGTTCGGACAATAAGGATGGATCTAAAGTTCGTGTTGTGATTGCCACGCGTCGTATCTCGGAGGGTGTGAACTTTTACTTTGCTCGGCAGTTGCATGTCCTCGATCCGTGGTGGAACAATTCTCGTATTGAGCAAGTTGTGGGCCGTGCCTTGCGCACGTGCAGCCATGCGTTACTTCCCTTTTCTGATCAGAACTGTACCGTGTACCTCCACGTGGTTCGTACCGATAAGCGGGAATGTTTCGACGAGTACACGTATCGCACCAAGGTTGAAGTCAAGGCCGTGAAGATTGCCCGTGTTCGGTCTGTCATGGCAGAATCTGCAATGGACTGCCCCTTGCAAGCCACCTTGAACACGTTACCTCCCGCATGGTCTGAACTTGAAGTTCCCCAATTACGGTCCGAAGGGAATGAAGATGTCACGTACCGTCTCAAGGGAATGCTGGCTCCCACCTTTGTCGAAGATGTCCAGGCCTTGCAGTGCCGTGTCAAGGAGTCCGAGCCGGATGAGGATCACGTGCGGCCGTACTCAACCTACCAAGATGTGCGCGACGAAGCACTGAATACACTGGGCAAACTCTTCTTGTCCAAACCGATTTGGGAGCGGGATGAATTGATCAAGGCGATGGGCTTGCCAAAGGAAGTGGTGGTCTTTACTCTGCAGAATGCCATGAAGAATGCCTACCGATTCAAGGATTCGTTCGATCGTCCCAGTTTGGTCGAGTCGCGTGGAACGTTATATGCCTTGGAACCGATTGGGTTATCGAATGGAACTCTTGTGGAACGCACGACAGAACCTCCGAATCGCCAGGATGTTGCCCTGCCTTTCGTGGAGCAAGAGGTCAAGGCGGCGGCGGATACCCCGGACCTCGATGAAATCCGTCAAGCCCAGACCTTCCCGGCCGGTGTCTCCCAATTCTCCACAAGCGTCTTGAACGGATACGTGTTTGACCACGTGTTAACTCCCGAACAACGCCTGGCCTACTTGAAATCTGGAAATCCACTCCAGTTCCGGTCTCGCCTTGCCGTGCCGGGAACCAGCATCTTGGTCTTGGGGCTTGGACTCTACGAACCTCCGGAAGAACCGATTGGCGATGATCGTACCCAAGTCCTTGCCTGGATTGAAGCACGCAAAAAGGCGTATGCGGCGCAAAAGGATGACCTGATTACAACGGTGCGTGGAGGAAAGTTAGGAATTGGACGATTCGAGCTCAAGGATGGAGTTCCCACTCGTGTCGCAGGAACGCGGCGTGATATTCCAATCACTTGCGGAACGGGTTCAAACAAGAAACCCGAAGTCCTTGCCCTGGCCAAGTATCTGGACAAGCGTGGTGTCGGTGTCCCAGAGGCCAGTGCGAAAAAGAGCAGTGTGGAATGGTGTTTGTTCACGGAACTCTTTGCACGCGAACAGCAAGAATCGCCAGATCCAAAGATTCGGTGGTACACGCCGGAAGAAATGGAGGTCGTTCTTGACTCTGGAAAAACGTAAAGATACAAGACAAGTGAACCGGTTGCCATGGATCCGGATACTCTCTTTGAACGTCGTGAGCTCACTCGTTCTGTTCACATTACAGCCCCTAACATTCAGCGCAATATTGATGTCAGTTTACTGGCCCAGCTCCGTATGAAGTACGAGGGTATTTGCATCCCCGAGGGATATGTGCGTCCGCGCAGTGTTCTTGTTGTGGAGCATTCTCTCGGCCGCATAAATCTAATCAAGGGCGGCGTGGATTACATGGTCAAGTTCCAGGTGGACATGTGTTTGCCGCACCCGGGACAAGTGTTTCGCGCCACTGTCACCACCAAGAGCAAGATTGGACTGCATGCCGATGTATCGCCGCTCAAGACACTCTTGCCTCGCGACTTGCATCTTGGAAATGCCCAGTTCGAATCCGTCAAGGAGGGGCAGGAGATTGAGTTTGAAGTGGTGGGATGCCGGTTCCAGCAAGGGGATGAGTCCATCATTGTGCTCGGAACGCTCAAGGCGGCTATCCAGACCGAGGAGCCCGGCGAGGCCAAGGAGGCTCCCAAGACAGATATCCCAATCCTCGATATTCAGACACCTGAAGGCGTGACCGAAAAGAAGGTTGTTGTTCCGCTTGAGCAGACCAAGCCTATGAAAAAGAGGGGTGTTCTGCCATCCGGAAAAACAAATGCTGCTGCAATATAAAAATGGATCTTAACGTCGTTATCCCGGTTCTGCTGTTCGTTCTCCTCTCCCCGGGCGTTCTCCTGTCCCTGCCGCCGGGCCAGTCCCGCCTCGTCCAGGTCGTGACGCACGCGGCTGTTTTTGGCCTTGTGTACTATGGCCTGCGGAAGGTGTTCCCGCAATATTATTAATCCTCTTGACAAATGAACCGCGCTCGCAAGGACCGACTGCGCGAAAACCTCGACCGCCTAGACGTTAACGAACACGCACAAGTGTTTCAAATCATTAAGAAATACACGGACAAGTACACCAAGACCGAGACTGGCGTTTTGGTGTCATCGGAAACACTTCCGATTGACTGTTTAGTTGAGATGGAGACTCTCGTTACGTTTTACTTGGATCAGCGTGCACACATGGATGCGGATGAAGCCAAGCGAACTCTTGTCAAAAACGGACAAAGCTAATCCAACGAAAGAATAAGAGTATCCAGAATGCTTTCTTCAATCCAGACACCCTTGAAAGAACTCGCCTCTATCGTTTCCCAAGATTCCAAAGTTGAACTCGAATGCAAGGTCCTCGCGCGCGATATTACCACCAAGGATACGGCCGATCGGATTTGTGAAGCCTTGTGGGGGACCCCGAAGGAGGTCAATACTGCAACCTTCTCGTATCCGGACGGACTGCGTGTCACGGTCGACGGTGCCCCTGCGATCCACAAGGTCTGTATGACAAATAGTTTCCGCGGTGTTCCCTTGTCCGTTCAGCGCAAGACCCGCCACCCCAAGGGTGATCTCGAGGTTCCTGATTATTCTCTCAAGTTCACCATGCGTATCGAGGATGATGTGCGCCGCGACTTTACCGGCTCGCCAATGGATCCCGTGTCCTTTGTCCGCATCCTGAATCGCAAATCCTGGATGACGCCCGATGGGATCTTGCGTGTCGACTTCTCGCTGGTCAAGACGAAGGGCAAGCAAATGACCAAGTTTTCCGAAATCCTCAAGCAGACACCCGGGTACGAGCTGGAGCTGGAGCTGGTGGACCGCAAGGCATCTCCTACTGCCGTGCTTCAGTCGTTCGAGCAGACCTTGACCACCATTCTCCGCGCCTACCAGCAAACGTCCTTTGTTCTGCCTCGGTCTGACATTCAGCGCTACACCCAGGAGTTTGGCAGTATGGGAATGCGATTCATTAATCCAGTCACCATGGAGCGCCGTCACCTTCGTCTCGACCGGCCGAACTCGATCTTGAAGGGATATACGGTGACCAACAAGGCAGATGGAGAGCGAGCCTTGCTTGTCGTCATGAAGGATCGCCGCATGCTTCTGATTCGCCCGAACGGCAATCTGCAGTGGACAGGCTTTACAGCAACCAAGGATGTGCACGTGGGCGACACGATGGACGGCGAGTACCTGTCCTCCTTGAACCTCTTCTGCATCTTTGACGCCTATGTGTTCCGAGGCAAGGATGTGCGCGCCCTGCCTCTCATGACAACAGACGAGGATGTCATGGAACGCCCCACCCTGTCCCGCCTGGGATGCACGCGGGAGTTTGTGAAGGATATCCAGACAGATTTCGTGGAGGGAGCTGGTACGCGGCCCTTCCGTATCGAGACCAAGATGTTCCTTGCCGGAGATGGACTCGGAATGGAGCAGTCGATTGTCAAGCTGCTGGACACCAAGTTTGAGTATGGAACGGATGGGTTGATCTTTACACCGCGGTCTTCGCCGGTAGCTCCCGTTGCGGATCGGCGTGGCAATACGTGGCTTCGCGTGTACAAGTGGAAGCCTGCCTCGCAGAACAGTATTGACTTTCTTGTGCGCTTCAAGCCCGGCGAGTCCTACGATCCCGTGCTCAAGTCTAGAGTCTTCAAGGGAATGCTGTTCGTGTCTAGGACCCGTGGATCGGATATCGTGTACCCGTGCGAGACCTTGACGGGTGAGTATGCACCTCCAGCTCTTCCTGCCGATCTCCAGCGGATTGCCGAGACGCGCGATCGTGTTCCGTCCGCCTTCCAGCCCAGTGCGCCCCGGGCTCCGAGTGCGAATGAGATTATGCTGACCTTGAATGCCGATGGAACGCCTGTCGATGAGGAGGGCAAGCGGATCGAGGATAATACCATTGTGGAGTGTGCCTACAATGTCGATACCCAGCGCTGGTCCGTGATGCGGACTCGGTATGACAAGACCTTCCAGTACCGCAAGGGTGAGCCGCAGTTTGGTAACGACTCTGCAGTCGCGGATTCAATCTGGACGAATATCCACGTGCCCATTACGGATGACATGATTCGGGCCTGCACATCGGCGCCCCCGGATGATACCTACGAGGATGACCAGTATTACCGCGACAATCTGGATTCGCGCGATCGGATCCTGCGCGATGTCTACTCCTTCCACAATAAGATCAAGGATTCTCTCTTCAAGGAGTGTGTGAAGCAGTCGGATACGTTGCTCGAGCTTGCCATGGGCCGTGGTGGGGATATGCTCAAGTGGAAGCGGTCCAAGCCCTCGCGTGTGGTTGGATTTGATTTGAGCCAGTCGAATCTGGACTCGCCCAAGCAGGGCGCATGTGTCCGGTACTTGACGGAACGCGCCAAGAACCCGAGCGATACCATGCCTCCAGTTCTGTACATTAAGGGCGACATGACCCAGCCGCTCTTTAGCATGGACAATCGGTACGTGCACATTCTCAATGGCCAGGAGCCGGCGCCCACCAAGTATTTAGAGCAGTTTGCCGGCTTGACCGAGTTTGATGCGACCTCGTGCCAGTTCGCCCTGCACTATGCGTGCACATCCGAGGAGACGTTCCGCACCTTTGCCGAGAACTTGAGCCACTGCCGCTCGGTCTTCTTTGGAACGTGCCTGGATGGAGCTGCAGTCTACTCCTTCCTCTTTGGCAAGCCGAGCCACGTGTTCCGGTCTGGAGGTCAGATTTTCGGAGAGTTTGTCAAGGAGTATTCCGATACAGATGCATGGCAAGAAGAGTTTGGGCAAGTGATGCGTGTTCAGCTGGAGAGTTTCGAAGTGCCGGTCAAGGAGGCGCTGGTTCCCTTCGGAAAGGTGACGGAGATTCTCCGGGAGGTGGGATTCGAGTTGGAATCGTCGAATCTGTTCAGCGAATGGTACATGCGCTTGTCGGCCGGTCTCACCCAGGACCAGCAGACGTACTCGTTCCTCCACCGCAGTTTCGTCTTCCGCCGCACCAAGGCCCCCAAGAAGGAGGAGGAGCAGGTGGTGGAAATGCCCACAGTGTCTGCCGAGATTCCTGTGGAGAAGAAGAAGATTACCCGCAAGAAGGGCGTGCTTCCCGCCGAAGTCAAGGCACTCCCGGATCCTGTCTTCTTCTTCGGATCAGATGAAAGCAAGGGCGAGAACCGGTACCTGTCCAATATGTACGTGGCACCGTTCGAAATTGACGGCATCACCTTCCCGACAGTCGAGCACTACTTCCAGTGGTCCAAGGCCAAGATGATGGGCGATGAGGACATTGCCTCCAAGATCATGACGGCACCCAAGGGCAAGGCGCAGGTCGAGCCCAAGTCGGTCAAGGCCTACGGGCGCAAGGTGAAGAACTTCAATGCAGCAGAGTGGGATGCAAAGAAGGATGAAATCATGACCCGTGCGGTGCGGGCCAAGTTTGTGAATCCGGCAAATAAGTTGATTCTCGAGAAGCTGTTAGCAACTGGAACGCGTCCACTGGCAGAGGCCAATCCACGCGACAAGTATTGGGGTATCGGCACATCGGCTGATACGGAGATTGCAAAGGATCCCTCCAAGTGGAAGGGTCTCAATAAGCTGGGCAAGACATTGGAGGCGGTGCGCAAGGAATTGACACCGGAGGCGGCGGCACCGGCGGGGCTCCCGGTTTAAAGAAAGGGGACGACATAGGAGTAGGGCAGTCACCCTCATCTCCTGTATGGTCTAGCGGTTAGGATAGGGCTCTTTCACAGCCTTGGCCCGGGTTCGACTCCCGGTACGGGAACATCAGCGTCTGTAGGTCAGTTGGTAGACCATCGAGCTTTTAACTCGAGAGTCCCGGGTTCAAACCCCGGCAGTCGCATCACATCCATAAGTCAGTGGTAGACTACCAGATTTCCAATCTGTTTACCCGGGTCCGATTCCCGGTGGATGTAACCTCTTCTTACGCGTAAGACGACTCTTACGCTTACGACGAGCCGTTTTGCGCCTCACGCCCGCCACAGGCGGAACCACAACCGTCTTTGACATGTAGTTTAAGCTATTATCGGGTTCCGAAGAATTCAACGTATACCCTGCGTTTTCATGAAGAGGGACAGCATTTTCAGTTGCCACAAGCGTGATCAATACATGTCCAACACCTGCAAGGCGCGCATCTTGCGTTTGCTTAACTACACTGGCCTCAAAGTTTTTATTGATCAGATCTCCGAATCCTTTTCCGCAAATGAGCTTGCGGTACACGACTGTTTTTTTCAGTCCGTCGCGAGAGTCGTCGATCTGATTTTTCACATTATAGTCGTACAGAATGACACCCACTATCTTTTTTGTGTCAGGCTCGTACAGAAGACCTAACCGCCGATGTTCATCCCACGTGCTCACATCCATTTGTCGATTTACATACTCTTGTCCAATTCCGGTTACAGTTCCGTCACTGGTCTTCACACTACATAGAATGTTCCGCATGATGAGTGTAATGCTGTCGACAAATGCAGGGACTTCAAGACTTGGATCACCCTTCTTTAGTTCCCGGTAGGAAACCGGAGGCCTGATTACAATCGGTTTCCAATCCCATCCTACTTCTTGAAACATCTGTCCGGCTGGGAAGGAGGTTTCATCGAAATAAACAGATTGTCCTTTCGTGTCGTTACGTAGCTGTGCGTACCATGCCCCGTGGTTTTTATACATGACATGCATCTTCTTACCCGCGTAATAAATAAGTAGTTCGTGTTGTGTCTTCAGGTACTCATCGGCGTTTTTAGCAAACGTGGCTGTGAGAAACCGCGCTTCATCCGACGGTGTCGGAACAATGTAGTAGGTATAGTCTTTTAGTCCAGAGTACGGAACCGGAGCCGGGGCCGCCATTATTACATGCGCTTGTAAAAATCCTCATACTTCGGCTTCTTACGCGTAAGACGACTCTTACGCTTACGACGGGTCCCTCCTCGATACTTGGCAGGTGTGATCGTCACCTGCTTAATATGGCCATGAGAGTTTTCAACATCTTCAATCTGTGCTTTGTATGGGGGAAGAATCATAATTTCCTTTTCAGGATCAATAGTTTCCCATGCAAAAATCCGAACGCCGGGTTTCACATTGATCTTTAGCATACAACACCCCTGATTTCCATTTGCAAAGGTAAACGCTACATGTTTATCATACGATGTGGCAATAGCCATTGTACCATCAATGTTCAGCCCTTCTTTGCCGACAACTCCACGAAATACATTGATCTCTTGCGTCAGCTTGGGAGCCTTTTCAATTGCCGTTAGAAAGCCGGCCATGAACTCTCGGATAAATCCAGGACCCGGTCGTTCTTTTGGTAAGGGCGGCCGTGCAGGGTCTGTGCTGTCTGCACGTGTTTGCTCTCTTGCAAAATCTACCGCTCCAAGGGAATACTCCGGCATTCCTGCCATCAAAGGTCCCATAAAGCTATGTGCGTCTCCTTTGTACGCATTTAAGGCCCTTGACTCGGCGGGCTTAATCGTTCTCGCAAATTGCTTCTGTGCGGCTATATCGGCTTGCGATAACACATCCGTGAGCTTCACAGGTGGATTCTTCTTCTTGTACTCCTTCTCCTCGGCGTCCGAGGCAAAGTCCATGTCTTCTGGAGGTACAAATTCATCCCACGGATCTAGGGGCATCGGTGCAACTCCACTCGGCTTCCAATCAAAGCCTACTTCCTGAAACAGCTGTCCAGGTGGGAAAGAGGTCTCATCAAAATAAATAGATTGTATTTTTCCATTGTCTCGGTGGAGCTGTGTATGCCATGCCCCGTAGCGGTTACCCAAAAGATGCATCTTCCTACCAACGTGGTCGAGGAGCAGTCGGCGCTGTTCCTTCACCTGCTCATCGGCGTCTTTAGCATACGTGGCTGTGAGGAACCGCGCTTCATCCGAGGGCGTCGGAACAATGTAGTAGGTATAGTCTTTTAGTTGGGAATAGGGAACCGGGGCCGCCATTATTACATGCGCTTGTAAAAATCCTCATACTTCAGCTGGGGCGGGGGAACAGGTGTGTCCGGTCGCGGCACAAACCGCTGAAACAGCATCTGACCCACCTGTGCAGACGCAGCTTCAGGCGTGAGTTCACCCGCCTCAATCTTGCGCTTCAAGGACAGCATGGAAAAAAAGGTTGCATCCAGACGATCCTCGGCGTGCATCTGGAAGAGAGTGGGATAGTTAAAGTACAAATTCTCATTCTCCTGCTTGAGCTTGGCCTCGTACTCTGGCTTATTGGCCTTGATCGACGCCCACTTGACCTTGCTGTCATCCATAGTCCGAACTAACGCTTGGATCTGGGTTGCAGTTAAGTCCTTGTCATTGATTCCACGAATTCCGTCCGCAACTTCCTGTGGCGTTAATTCACGCGCGCGCTGCTCCATTATTCATTGTAGGAACAGTTTGTATAAGTGGATGTAACGCGAGAAGCAAACGCGCACACTCCTGGTGGTCTGTCATGCCCGTCAGAATGATATTTCCGGTCCGAAACACTTTTGCGATCCACTTGGTGTCCGGGAAGTAAATCTTGACGGCCGGATACACGGACGGCTCGTAATTCGCTTGAACGCCGCGTGCGCGCAGACTTGCATAGAGCGTCTCCCGGGACAGATTCTCGACATTCAAGAGCCGTGTCTTGTAGTTCATGAGGACTACGCGACGTTGCTTCAATTCCCACGTTCCCTTGGTGATTGCCTGGGGACATGTGGTCTTGATATGCTCTTGCAGGAACTCTGTGACGGATCGATCGTACCGCTCGTCGAGAACACCGGTGATATGGAACACGCCATTCTGGAAAATCTTGACAGTGATTTCCTTGAGTGGTAACGTCCCCTTGCCGCTGTCAAGGAGAACGAGTGTGATAGAATTGTGTCCAAACCCTGTTGTACGTTTCGACACAACCTTCTTGCTTCGGCGCTTGATCTTGTCCTTTTTGCTAGATCCGCGTGCAGGCATACCCTGCTTTTCAATCTTGATCAAGTTATCCGTTAAAGGAAGGGCTTCTAGGAGCGTTGTCGTGTTGAGGGTCACATCCACCGTGTAGAGAACCACCATGGTTGTCAGTGTTGCGGAATCCATTACTCCCCGTAGCGTAAATCACTTTACTTTCGTTTTTCCATGCATGAGAAAAGGATAAAGGATGTGCAGTCCACACGTGGCAGTCGAATTTCCGGATCAATTTCCGTAAGCGTGCCTCGTCAATTGGCGTGAGCATCCATCCTTCAAGGTACCCTAGCCACACTGTTGCTATCTTGTGATGCGACACAATCGACATGGCTGCACTTGCCAAGGTGTCGAGGGATTGTGAGGATACATCAAACCATCCCGATCCAGGCTCGATGCGAGTCATGTGGATGGTGAGCATTAGTCTATCACACGAGGTGCCACGTAAGTATTTTTGAAGTTCGCCGGGTTGAGTCCAACGCAAGGGCATGTGGATGTAAACAGAACCTTCTTGCACAGGTTGCAGCAGTTGGCCCGATTGTAACCGCGCTCGAATGCATTCTGCTGGGCCTTGATTGCAGACAGATTGGCATCAGCCGCCAGTTTGTCGTTGATTTCTGGAAGATTCGCCGTAGTCATGCACGCACGACCGGTCATTTGCGGTCCACGACTCTGGTTCGAGACGCCGGGTTTGAGACTCTGCGCCACAGCAGTCGCAGCCACAAACTCTGTGATATGCTGGGCATCCCGCACCTGGTGACCACCGCCAGTTGAAAAAAGATTTCCGTCGAATGTGCGCATCCCGGACGGTGCACATACTGTGGAGGGACGGACTGTCTCGAGATTTCCCGCTGCAGCGACACGGCGCACAATCTCGGTCTGGTGACTCGCCGACCGCTTCTGGGGACGAGTATCAATGATCTCTGGCAGGCGCTGTTTAAGACGTCCGAGGTATTCGCTGTACGAAGACATTTGTATATGACTGCGAATTAATCCGTTACGTATCCATCGACGATACGACTTCCATTATCCCAGTCCGTATTGTGCCAGTCGTAGAATCCAGAGAAGCGGTGCCGGATCCGGAGACACTTTGCAGACAGTTCGGCCTTGCGCTCCTCCTTCTCCCCAAACATCGCCCGGAACCGCCTGTAGGCCTCACACTCTGGTGTCACCTCATCCCACTCGGGTTCCTCACTCAACGGCATGCGGATCATCCACCTCCGCTCCATCTTGGCATTCTCAATCACAATCTCCATATCCTCGTCTTCGAGCCAGTACTCGCAGTCGTACGCTTCCTGTGCTTCACGGATCGCAAAGCCACGAGACACGCGCGCCTCGTTCTGGATTCGCTGGATCTGTGCTTCGGTAATGTGAACATTTCCCATCGTCTTGTACTCGGGGCCAAAGGTGGGCTCCTCCTCCGTGTCGCTAAAGTCCATGCGGCACATCGGACAGGTCTGGTTAGTCTCCATCCAGGTTGTCATGCACTTCAGATGAAAGGCATGAGAGCAGGAAAGCGTGCAGTTGTTCGTCTTGGGGGTCATGTGGTCGTAGCAAATTGGGCATTCAGTCATTTTGGGCGTAGTGTGTATTCCATTCAAAAACCGGAATTCGTTTTTACGGCCTTTAGCAACTGATCCTGTACCTCGAACGCGTGGAGTATTGGTGCGAATTTGATTTCCATTAAGATGACCAACCCGGCAACGGAAATAATAGCACCATCTTCCCAGTCAAGACCCTTGGGGCGGAAGAAGCCAAAGTAAATCATGAGAAACAAGCCGATCGACACTTTGAATATCGAATCAATCAGTGTAAAGAGCGGACTGTCGGCAATAGTAAAGCCTAAACTAACCAAGGCAATGTGAGCCACGACAATGAACTTCAACACCAAAAAATACAACTGGTAGAGTTTCATTGTCACTTTAGGTAAGAGAAAAAGAAAGAGTATGGAGGTTGCCATTTTCTTCCTTTCAGTCACCTTGTTTCTTTGCGCAGCGTCCTGTTGTACTCTCGCACGCTCAATCCAGCAGCAATCCAATGTAGTTGTTCACATTAACCCTGTTCCCAGGGCCCCCAGGGTGCATCTCGAACACAAACAGCAGGAGGGCGATCCAACTACACTCCAGCATGGGTGAAGAGCTTGACGCGGCAGCACTCCCGCGTCAGTCCCAATGCGTTTAGTGCACGACCCTCGGCCGTCACTTTGGTCTCGGTGGTCAGATACTGGATTTCGGAGTCCTCGGGACGACCCTCCTCCTTGCGGAACTTCTTCACCAAGTCGAGGAAGGTTAACCACTTGCCAGCGAGGGGCAGGTTGCATGTGTAGCAGCGGATCGGAACAGGGAACTCCATTACGGCTCCTTTACTTCTTGCCCTGTCTTCCGTTTTTCGTTTCTAGACCAAAAAGCAATGAAGATCAAGCAGCCTTGGATGGTGGGTGGACTCGTGGTGGTTCTGATTCTGCTCTTTACTGGTCTGGTGCGTATTTCCATGTCCAGTTTTACGTCAGCTTACAAGCCAGACACGGTTCGGTTCGAGCAGGGAAGTGTCGATATCGATATGGCGATGAAACTCCTGGTGCGTGACCCGCCCCGCATGCTGGCACCCCCGGAGGCTCTTCCCACAATGCTCCTGTTTCCCCCTTCGGATGCTACCCTCGAGCAACTGTCGGGACCTACCAAATAAGCTTGAGCTCCTGTGCGCTCCAGTATTCACACTCTCCATTCGGCAGACGGCGGCGGATAATGTACGGCAACTTTTGCTGCTCAATCTCGCGCTGCACCACCCGATCCAGAAACCTCGGATCACTTGTATTGAGTCCCTCTAGACTCACAAGTGGCGGGGATCCCTCGGCAATTTGCTGTGACCGTGCAGCAAGCAGAACCACGTACTCATACCGGGTAAAGTGAGGAAAGGTTGTGCGGGGCTTGCCGAAACTCTCATTCACCTCGCCGCGAAACACGGGACGTACTTCAGGGTGGAGATCCATACTTGTCATGACAGTTGGTTTTCTTTCGTTCGTTTTTACAAATGCCCATTCTGAAAGGTGCCTCCTCGGATTTCACAGACTTCGTCAAGTCCAACGCACAGGCCATTCCTGCGGGAAGCATTGCCCCGAAGGTGGTGGCAACAAGTGTGCCTGCTCCTAAACTGTCAGTGACAGCGACTCTGACCAAGGCAACTGCGGTTGCAGCCGTGGTGGCTCCCAAAACTACAGTGGTGAGTCAAGCAGATCTCAAAACAAATACAA
>Ga0209084_1001131_pt1 | contig 23232 bp, 21 predicted proteins | sample C_130820_MF_Meta_FD_187309 | JGI IMG/M metagenome (GOLD analysis project Ga0209084, IMG submission 187309) | Freshwater microbial communities from Lake Croche, Canada to study carbon cycling - C_130820_MF_MetaG (SPAdes) (version 2) | ecosystem: Environmental > Aquatic > Freshwater > Lake...
CCTTATTGCTGGTGCTGATGTCTTAGACCTTTATGCAGGAACAGGTGCTCTTGGTTTAGAAGCTGCTTCTAGAGGATGTAAATCTGTGATGCTGGTTGAACAGCACAAACAAGCTCTAGGTGGCATCATCACTAACCAGAGAATGATTAAAGCTGCCTTGCAAAAGGAAGAACTAGATTGTGATATTCGTGCCGAGGGTAAATCTGTTGCAAATTACCTGACAACTTTTTCAGGCAAGTTTGATTTGGTATTCATTGACCCACCATATGAAATTACTAACGATGAGATTACCGCTAACCTAACGGCACTTCTCCCGCATCTAAACGAGGATGCGGTAATCGTTCTAGAACGCTCCTCACGAACAGCTGTTGCCGATCTACCGGAAGGGCTTACCCTTACTGAGGAGAAGTCATACGGGGACACTGTGGTCTACTGGCTAGCCAATTAAATAGACTAACTAGGTGCTAGAAACCGCAAAGACGCAGTGGTCTAAAATCCAGGCAATGGCTATTGCCAGGGCATTCAGCCTTTTAGGAACTGAATTGACTATCTTTACTCTTGTCTTTAGAGAAAAAGATAAAGGGCCGGCAGCTATTGCTGCTTTATTCATCGTAGGAACATTACCTTCCATACTCTTTGCCCCTTGGGCTGGAACAGTCGCTGATCGATTCAGCACTAAACAAGTAATTCCCATCCTTTCTGTAATTGGTGGAGCTGCGATATTTGCGCAGACTCAAGAACTAGATACTTGGGCTATCTGGTTGCTCTTATTTATTGCAAACACCTGTGCATCCGTGATTGGGCCAACCTGGGGAAAACTAACTCCTCTGCTGGCAAAAAAGGATGACATGGGAAGAGCGATGGGGACCCTCCAGAGCTACTTCTCAATAGCAGGTCTCTTCGGTCCTGCTCTTGCTGGGTTGTTAGTTAAACAAACCGGCTTTGTTGCGACTTTCGTTATAGATGGAATATTCACCACCTTCATTGCTGTGGTTCCATTTCTAATCAAGGTCAACCATGAGCCAGAACCTTTGAAGCCAGGTGAGAAGACAGAGGTGAGTCAAGGTTTCAAGTTCATGATGAATAACGCATTGCTGCGCTCTCTAGTGATTCTTGTGTTTGGCATGGTGCTCTGCATCAGTGTTATCAGTGTTGGCGATGTCTTCTTACTAACCAAGGTCATGGGGGCTGACTCCTTCATTTATGGCTTGGTTGGCTCTGGCTTTGCTATTGGCACATTATTGTTTAGCGCAATTGCTGGAGCCAAAAAGATAAAGCCCAAGACTGAGTTAGTGGCTCTAGGAGCAGGCATGGGAGTGCTGTCAATTGCTGCCGCGGGTGTTGGCCTATCACCTAACTATTGGTTTGTTATGGTCATCTGGTTTATTGCAGGCATGGGGAATGCCACTATCAACAGCTACGGAGTGGGCATGATGATCAAGGTAACTCCACATGAAGTTCAGGGAAGAGTATTTGCAGCCTTCGGGGCAATAATCTCAGTTGCCAGCATTGGTTCGATGTCTATCGCTGGCTACCTAATCGATGTTTTTGGAGTTCGCGAAGTATTTATTGGTTCAGGAGTATTTGCGTTCCTAGCGTTTGCATTGCTATTCCCTACCGTTTACAGAGAACAACTAAAACTAATTAGAACTAGCTAGCTTTACAGGTCTCTCTGAGTAGAGCCGATATACAACTGCTGAGGTCTACCAATCTTGGTAGCAGGATCGTGGTTCATCTCGCGCCAGTGTGAAGTCCAACCAGGCAGTCTGCCCATTGCAAACAGAGCAGTAAACATTCTGGTTGGGAAGCCCATTGCCTTATAGATAACACCGGTATAGAAGTCCACGTTTGGATAAAGCTTTCTAGAGATGAAGTATTCATCAGCAAGTGCAGCTGCTTCTAGTTCTTTAGCAATATCAAGTAGTGGATCTGAGACTCCAAGGTCAGCAAGCACTCGGTCTGCAGTAGCTTTGACAATGGTTGCTCTTGGGTCCATGTTTTTGTAAACGCGATGACCAAAGCCCATCAACTTGACGCCTTCTTCTTTGTTCTTAACTCGGTCAATGTATTTCTGAACTGACTCACCAGAGTCACGAATATCTGCAAGCATCTCTAGGACTGCTTCGTTAGCGCCACCGTGTAATGGGCCGAACAGTGCAGAGACACCAGCTGAAACAGATGCAAATAGATTTGCCTGCGAAGAGCCAACTAGGCGCACAGTCGATGTTGAACAGTTCTGTTCGTGATCTGCATGCAAGACCAACAAAGTGTCCAGTGCTTTAGTAACAACTGGGTTCTGAATGTATGGCTCCGCCATGTTTCCGAAAGCCATCCGAAGGAAGTTCTCAACGTAACTTAAAGAGTTATCTGGGTAAAGCAGAGCCTGTCCTAGAGAGTTCTTATGTGAGTATGCAACCAGAGTTGGCAACTTGGCTAGCAGGCGAACAGTTGACAGTTCGACCTGATACTCATCGTGTGGGTTGAGTGAATCTTGATAAAAAGTTGATAGTGCTGAAACGCTGGCAGCAAGAACTGACATCGGGTGAGCGTTCTGTGGCATTGAGTGGAAGATGTTCTTTAGGTCTTCGTGAATCAGAGTGTGTCTGCTAAGACGCTCCTCCCATTCGTCTAACTGCTTGGCGTTTGGTAGTTCACCGTAAATAAGAAGATAAGCGGTTTCAACGAAGCTCTTGTGGCCGGCAAGCTGCTCTATTGGGTAACCGCGGTATCGAAGGATTCCAGCTTCACCGTCAATATAGGTAATCGCTGATTTAGTACTAGCGGTGTTGACAAAGCCAATATCGTAGGAGTTCAAGCCTGTTTCAGAGTTGAGCTTAGAGAAGTCAATAACCGAGTCACCGTCGGTGGCTTTGATAATAGGGAAATCAGCTGAACCACCTGGGTAGTTCAGGGTTACTTTGTTTTCGTTTTCAGCTGACAAGGCAGTGCTCCCGTGTTTCTTTGGTTAGTGCTTTAACCCTAGGGCATTAGTCAAACGAGCGGCACCCTCAGTAATGTCTTTATCGGTAGCGGTGATGGAGAACCGCACATACTTACTGCCACCTTCTTGGTAGAACTCACCTGGGACAACCAAGATGCCTAGCTCTGCCATCCGGGTAACAGTTGCCCAAGAATCTTCCCCAAGTGTTGCCCACAAATACAAACCTGCCTGCGATTCGGCTATTTCAAAGCCATATGCCTTGACCGCTTCCAGCAAGATCTCTCTGCGGTTGCGGTAGATAGCCTTCTCAACCTGAACATGTTCTTCATCTCTAAGCGCAGCGATTACAGCATTCTGAACTGGGGTTGGCATCATCAAACCTGAATGCATTCGAAGGTTTACGAGGCCCTTGATTAGGTCTATGTCACCGGCGGCAAAAGCTGCTCGATAACCGGCAAGGTTTGATTGCTTGCTCAAAGAATAGATAGCTATAAGGTTCTTATCGTTACCACCTGAAACTTTTGGGTCTAATACCGATGGAATGAGTTCTGTTTCCCACTTACCCCAACCAAGTTCTGCGTAGCACTCGTCGCTAGCAACAACTGCTCCAAGTTCGCGAGCTCTATCAACAGCAGCTTTTAGTTCAACTGCGTCAAGCACACGACCGTCTGGATTACCAGGTGAATTCAACCAAACCAGTTTGGTGTTAGCTGGCCATTTAACTGGGTCATCTTCTGAGATGATCTCTGCTCCGCAGAGAGCAGCACCAACAACATAAGCGGTGTATGCAACTGAAGGTTGGATGACAACGTCACCTTTACTAAGTCCAAGCATTAGCGGTAGGAATGAAATGAATTCTTTGGAGCCGATGTTTGGCATTACCTGATCTGAATTTAGCGTTACGCCTCTTCTTCTTTTGAACCATTCAACAACTGCTTCACGGAATTCTAAAGAACCGTGGGTTGACGGATAACCAGGTGCATTAGTTGAACTATCTAAAGCTTTTTGGATTACCTCTGGTGTTGGGTCAACTGGAGAACCAACGCTTAGATCGATTATTCCTTTTTCGTGCTTCTCTGCGATTGCACGGTATGGCTTTAGTTTCTGCCAAGGATATTCTGGCAATCCGGTAAACACGGTTTACTCGCCTTGAGGAGGTAGCACGCTCACTACCGGATGGTCGCCAGCAATAGCTCCTACCTTGGCAGCTCCGCCAGGAGAGCCAACTTCATTGAAGAATTCAACATTGGCTTTGTAATAGTCAGCCCACTGTGAAGGTAGGTCATCTTCGTAGTAGATAGCTTCAACCGGGCAAACCGGCTCACAAGCGCCACAGTCAACACACTCATCCGGGTGGATATAGAGCATGCGGTCACCCTCGTAGATGCAGTCAACTGGACATTCGGCAATACATGCCTTGTCTTTGACATCAACACACGGGAGGGCAATTACATAAGTCACTTGAAGATTTCCTTTTCAGCTTTACGTCTAATTATCGCGCTATAGGTGGGTGCGTCTTGAACGCGCGCGCCACTTGGCTAATTCAATTTTGGGGAAGATGGCTGCGACACCGCAGATGATCAGAGAAAACAATACATATCGATTGCCATATTTATCATTAGCGATGAATGCACCGAAGGTTTCATTTCTTGATAACCACCAGATAGCGATACTCAAACCTAGGTTCAGTAAATACAGTGCACCGCGGCTGTTACGCCAAGTGCGAAGGTAGAAGGCGATGGATGCAGTTGCACCTAGTGCCAGGTATAGACCTAGTTGGGAGCGCTGTGGGTTATCCCCTAGGATTCCATGAACGTAGGCACCGGCATAACCGAGAAGCAAACCAAGAGGTAACCCATACAGTGCCCTGATTGCAGGCTTAAACCAAGGCAGGAAGTTAGGGCTAGCTGCTCTAATTTTTTCTGGATCATCAAATCTGAATTCAATACCATCGGCAACTGAATAGGTATCTCGGTGAATGGTTACTTGGCTCGCATGAGCCTGCAAAGCTGCTTTCTTTAGATCAGCAGTCTCTGCTCCACCAATTGCAAAGGTGAATCGCTCACCAGGTTCGGCAATGACATAGAAAACAGGTTTTCTACCTTTAACGCTTTTCCTGAAACGACGAAGCGCCATCGCTGTCGCATCATGAGCTTTCTTGTGATCTGGATGACCGTAGCCACCTTGCGCGTTATAGGTAATAATCGCGTCAGGTTTAAATTCCTTCATAACCTGATAGATGTCATCGGAAACCACAGCAGTGGAGACAGCTGAAAGAGATAGTAGATCTAGATTTACTGGTGTGGTTGGTTGACCAAAGTTTCCAATGCGTATGCCGCTGTCTAAATAGCTTCTAGTGCCTGCGTATTTAAACTTTGTAACCCCAAGAGCTGCCAGAGCATTCTTTAGCTCGTTAGATCTAAAAGCACCCATGGCTGCTCTGTTGGCTTCTAGCGATTTAAGTTCTTCGAGCTTTGCTTTACCCCGTTCACCTCTGGTGAGGGTAAGAAGGAAAACCTCAGCGCCACGAGAAATGGCATCAGCCATGACGTGGGCACTTTGCAGACTCTCATCATCCGGGTGAGCGTGCACCAAAAGAATGCGTTGCGCTGCAAAGGATTGTTTAGCCATAAGAAAAACCTTAGTTCAGAGTTCGTGAGTCTTGACCATTTCAAGGCGGTGAGATAGATTTAGTTAGGTAACCCTAACTTCGAATGGTCTGATAACCATCGCGAAAGGTAATTTTGCTTGCTAACTTCCTTATTGGCCTCCGCGAGGGCCTAGAAGCAGCGCTAATCGTAAGCATTCTGGTGGCTTACCTAATCAAAACAGGCAACAGCAAAGGCGCTAGGACGGTCCTCTGGGGCGTTGTGGTGGCTATCCTAACCTCAGTCCTTTCAGGCATTGCCATTGCTGAATTTATCCAGGTTGTGCCAGCGGGCACTAACGAGATAATCGCCGGATTAGCCTCAATCATTGCCGTTTTCTTTGTAACGTGGATGATCTTCTGGATGGCTAGACAGAGTCGTGGACTAAAGGCTGAACTGCACCAAAAAATTGACACGGCGGCAAGCTCATCAACACTGGCATTGCTTGGAGTTGCTTTCTTTGCAGTCATTAGAGAAGGTGTCGAAACGGCAGTGTTTATTTGGAGTGCTAGTCGAGCAACCGGAGCAGAAACCAACCCAATTCTTGGCGCGATTTTAGGTCTATTGGTTTCAGCAGTTTTGGGCTACCTAATCTTTAGAGGTGCCTTAGTAATCAACTTGAGTAAGTTCTTCAAATACACCGGAGCATTCCTGATCATTGTTGCTGCCGGAATTCTCGCCTACGGAGTTCATGAACTACAGGAAATCGGTTGGTTCCCATTCTTGACTGACACAAGCTACGACCTGTCATCTGTCATTCCAAAAGACGGTGCGCTGGATACCCTGCTACGAGGAACTATAAGTTTTAGATCTGCACCGTCAATGCTTGAATCTCTTGTCTGGTTCGGATTTGTGATTCCAGTTGGTTACCTGTATTTGAAACCAGCTAAAAAGGACTAGCCTGCGTTTTCGTTGGCGCGCTTCTTAGCAGAAGTGTTTCTAGCACGAATATTTGCATCCAACTCAACCTTACGAATACGAGTCCCCTCAGGAGTAACCTCAACACATTCGTCTTCTCTAGCGAACTCTAGACACTCTTCCAAAGAAAGTTTCTTAGGTGGAGTTAATGCCTGGAATTCATCGCTAGAAGAGGCGCGCATGTTGGTTAGCTTCTTCTCCTTGGTGATGTTCACATCCATGTCATCAGCTCTAGAGTTCTCACCAACAACCATGCCGGCATAAACCTCTTGAGTTGGATCAACAAAGAATGAACCACGCTCTTGAAGAGCAATCATCGCGAACGGTGTTGCAACACCTGAACGATCAGCTACCAATGAGCCGTTTACTCGAGTAACAATCTCTCCAGCCCAAGGCTCGTAGCCTGCTGATATTGCGTTAGCAATACCGGTTCCCTTGGTTGAAGTTAGGAACTCAGTTCTAAAGCCAATTAGGCCTCGAGATGGCACTAGGAACTCCATTCGAACCCAACCGGTTGAGTGGTTAACCATGTTCTTCATGCGGCCCTTGCGAGCAGCCATCAGCTGGGTCATTGCTCCTAGGAACTCTTCTGGAACATCGAGCGTTAGATCTTCAACAGGTTCGTGTAATTTGCCATCAATCTTCTTGGTAACCACCTGAGGCTTACCAACGGTTAGTTCGTAGCCTTCACGACGCATCTGCTCAACCAGGATTGCAAGAGCAAGCTCTCCACGACCCTGAACTTCCCAGGCATCTGGTCTTTCAGTTGGCAACACCTTGATTGAAACGTTACCGATAAGTTCACGGTCCAAACGGTCTTTCACCAAACGTGCAGTTACCTTGGCACCTTTAACACGACCTGCCATAGGAGATGTGTTGATACCGATAGTCATCGAGATTGCAGGATCATCCACAGTGATCATCGGAAGCGGTCTAACATCGTTTGGATCGGCAAGAGTCTCACCAATGGTGATGTTCTCAATACCTGCAACCGCGACGATATCTCCCGCTGTTGCAGAATCAGTTGGAATGCGATCTAGCGCTTTGGTTCTAAGTAGCTCGGTGATCTTCACAGTCTGGGTTGTGCCATCTTGACGCACCCAAGCAACCTGCTGACCCTTACGGATAGTTCCGTTGAAGATACGAAGCAGAGCAAGACGGCCTAAGAAAGGAGAAGCGTCAAGGTTTGTTACGTGAGCTTGCAGTGGAGCTTCGTCATCAAATACTGGAGCTGGGATGTGCTTCAAGATTGCAGCAAATAATGGCTCAAGATCTTCTGAATCTGGCATGGTGCCATCAGCAGGCTTGTTCAAAGATGCGCGCCCTGCGCGACCTGATGCATAGATAACTGGTAACTCAAGAATTGAGTCGATATCCAAATCTGGAACATCTTCGTGAATGTCGCTGGCAAGACCCAGAAGCAGATCGTGAGTTTCTTCAACAACTTCATCAATACGAGCATCTGGACGGTCAGTCTTGTTGACCAAAAGAATTACAGTGAGGTTAGCTTCCAGTGCCTTACGCAAAACGAAACGAGTCTGCGGCAATGGTCCTTCAGAAGCATCAACTAGAAGGACAACACCGTCAACCATAGAAAGTCCACGTTCAACTTCACCACCGAAGTCAGCGTGACCTGGGGTATCAATAACGTTGATGGTAATTTCTTTACCTTCAGCGCTAGCGCCCTTGTATGCGATGGCGGTGTTCTTAGCCAAGATGGTAATACCCTTTTCACGCTCTAGGTCTCCAGAGTCCATGATGCGCTCACCCAGGTTGGCGTGATCACCGAATGAACCGGTCTGGCGGAGCATGGCGTCGACCAAAGTGGTCTTGCCGTGGTCGACGTGAGCCACAATCGCTACGTTACGGATATCTTCTCTTGTTACTTGGGCCATTACAGGGTCCTTTAGGCATAGTTCAGCGACGCACGAAATATCGCTCGAACGCTTAGATTGTTTGGGCTAATAAAAGCCCCAGTGGTTAAAGTCTATCCGAGGCACCCCTAAAAGGTATGCCTCGGTTAGTTAAGGCTTGGTAAGTGCTTATTTAGCGGCAGTTGCCATCAACTTGGCACGAGCCTCACGACGCTTCTTCTGCTCAGCCGGGTTAGGCACTGGCACGGCAGCAAGAAGGTTCTTGGTGTATAGCTCCTTAGGATTGTTCAAAATCTGGTCTCTAGGGCCGATTTCAACCAATTTTCCATGCTGCATAACTGCAATGCGATGGGAAAGGATCTCAACAACTGCGATGTCGTGGCTGATGAATAAACAAGCAAAGTTCAACTTACCCTGCAGTTCCTGAAGCAGATCCAAGAATCTAGCCTGAATAGATACGTCGAGCGCAGATGTTGGTTCATCGGCGATCAGAATATCTGGGTTCAAAGCAAGAGCTCGGGCAATACCAACTCTTTGACGTTGGCCACCAGAAAGTTCGTGCGGGTATCTGTTTCGGTATGAACGAGGAAGCTCAACCTTGTCTAGAAGATCCTCAACCATTGTGTTTAGCTCGGCACCCTTGGCAATACCCGCTAGGAAAATCGGCTCCCCAATACTCTCACCGATTGGTAAACGTGGGTTCAATGAAGAGGCAGGGTCTTGGAACACAATTCCGGTGTGACGTCTAATTGTGTTGAGGTCTTTACCCTTTGCATTGCCGATCTCTTGGCCAACAACAGAAATAGATCCGGACTTAACTGGAATTAGGCCAATAGCTGCGCGTCCAACTGTTGTTTTACCAGATCCAGACTCACCTACTAGACCTAGAATCTCACCAGGGAAAATATCAAAGGTGACCTGGTCAGCAGCAACGAAAGCAGGAATACGACCTCGCTTAGGGTACTCAACAACAACATCCTTCAGGCTAAGCACTGGTTTTGCTTGAGCAGGAATTACTAACTTACGCATCGGCACTGAGCCAAGCTTAGGAACAGCCGCTAGAAGTTCCTTAGTGTATGGATGCTGTGGTTTATTGAAGATGTTCTCAGCAGTGTCTTTTTCGACAGTCAAACCATCTTTCATGACCAGGATGTCATCAGCCATGTCAGCGACTACACCCATGTCGTGGGTAATAAGCAAAATACCTGAATTCAGCTTGTGACGAAGGTCTCTCATCAAATCCAAGATTTCAGCTTGAACAGTCACATCCAGCGCTGTGGTTGGTTCATCCGCGATTAGCAATGCAGGGTCGCAAGCCAATGCAACAGCAATCATTGCGCGCTGCTTTTGACCACCAGAGAGTTGGTGAGGATATTTATCGATTGAGACATCAGGGTTTGGAATACCAACCATAGTCAAAAGCTCAATTGCGCGAAGCTTCGCTGCTTTAGGGCCCATAGAAAGATGCAGTCTAAGCGTCTCAATAATCTGGAACCCGATTGTGTAAACAGGGTTTAGCGCAGTCATCGGCTCTTGGAAGATGTATGCAACTTCCTTGCCTCTGAAACTGTGGAGTTTTTGCTTTGAGGAAGTGAGCATGTCGACACCCTTGACTTCAACAGTTCCACTGGTCCTGGCATTCTGAGCCAGCAAACCCATAAGCCCCATTGCGCTTGAGCTCTTTCCAGAGCCTGACTCGCCTACAATAGCCAAGGTCTTTCCAGGCTGGATCTCGAAGTTCATGTCGATAGCAGCTGGATACCAAACGCCATCTACCCAAAAATCGACATTGTAATTCGAAACCTTAAGAACTGGCTGTGTCATTCTGATCTTCCTTTTTCAACTGAGGATTTTCCTGCGATGATATAACTATGAATAAAGACTTCGTTTTTAGACCTAAAGGCAACCTTGCTTGGGCTATCGTCGCCCTCGTTTTGGATGCTCTGTACTTGATTCAATCCGTCTTCTACAACAGCGGTGCCAGCAATGTCCTTTTTGACTTGATTTTTGGAATCACTGTTGGATCTTTGGTTTACGTTCTGTGGGTAAGACCGAAACTCGTTCTCAAAGACACTTACCTCAGAGTGGTGAATCCTTTGGGCTCCCAAAAGATCAGCTATGAGGATATCTCTGGACTGGAAACCAAGTGGGGACTTCTCATCCGCCATGCCGATCTCGCAACAAGAGTTTGGGTTGCACCAGCCAATGGAAAATTCCGATGGGCTACTAACACGAAAATTGGCTGGAACTCTCAAGCGCTCGGGCTGTCCAAGGGAATCAAAACTACCGAAACTCAGTCGTCGAGCCAAAGCCTTGACAGCGATAGCGGAATAGCCGCCAGATTGATTAGGGACAGAGCAAAACACCTTCATTAGGCCTTAGCTTCCTTGATAGTCTTTGCCTTTTTTCCGATGGTGCGGATTTGTCTAGGGTCAAAAGCATCGCGCAATCCATCTCCAATGAAGTTGATCGAAAGAGCGATGATGATGATGAAAGCTCCCGGCCACCAGAACAACCATGGCGCAATCATGAATGCATCCTGGTTAGCGCTAATCAAAAGCCCCAAGGAAACATCCGGTGCTCTAACTCCAAAGCCAAGATAGCTAAGCGCTGATTCGGAGAGAATCGCTCCAGAAAGCAGCAAAGTTCCTGAAACGATAATTACACCCATAGCGTTTGGAAGAATGTGCTTAAAGATAATTCTTCTGTTTGATGCACCTGCTACTCTCGCAGCATCAACGAATTCTCTTTCTCTGAGTGTTAAGAATTCAGTTCTAACAAAACGGGCTAGGCCCATCCAAGCAAATAATCCCAACATTACTGCTAGAGGAACCACACCTAGGTTTCCAAATCTAGAACCGATAACAGCACCTAGGATCAGGGTTGGGGTTACCAAGAACATGTCTGTAATTCTCATAAGAACCGCATCAATGATTCCACCAAAGAAACCTGAAACAGCGCCGATGATGGTTCCTAGAATGATTCCCAAACCACCAACGATAATCATTACGATGATTGACTGCTCGGTACCGCGTGTTACTAGAGCCCACCAGTCAGTTCCAATAACATCTGAACCAATTGGGTGTGCACCAAATTGCATTGGGCTACCGTCAATAAATTCAGGGAATAGATCAAGAGTTGGACATCCAGTCATTCCACCATTACAAACGCTAGCCAATGCTCCCTCAGGGTCGATATCTGTGATGTATAGCGGCCACCAACCAGAGATGTGAATAGGGTTAGCTTCAGTCCCGAGGTGGATTCCAGAAGATGTGTAAACGAGGATGATTATGAAAATAAGCACAAAGACGGCTGCCATGGCAACGCGATGTCTAACAAACTTTTGAACAATAATCTGACCTTGACTTCGTCCTTCGGTCTGCTTCGATGAAATTGAACCTGAAGAAACTTCAGTAGTTGCAATATCTTTTTTCTTAATCGCCATGAATTTACTTCCTGATTCTGATTCGAGGATCGACTACACCGTAAAGCAGGTCAGCCGCTAAGTTTGCCATGATTGTTAGTACGGCACCGAGGATGAAGACACCCATAAAGAGATTGAGATCATACATATCCAAGGCATCTTTGAAGACGGACCCCATACCCTTCCAGCCAAACACTTGCTCGGTGATGATAGCTCCACCGATGACACCTGCAAAGTCATTTACAAGGATTGTGGTTAGCGGCAACATCGCATTGCGAAGTGCGTGGCGCATAATCACAGTTCTCTCATTGAGACCCTTTGCACGTGCGGTGCGGATGTAGTCCATGTTCAGCACTTCCAGCAGGCTTGCACGCGAGTAGCGAACATAACCAGCAAAAGAGATCAAAGTCAGAGCCAGAGTAGGCAGAATTAGGTGCATGATCGCATCAAGTCCGGTAAACCAGAAGTTTGAAAGCTCTGTTTCAGTAAGAACATCTGATGCTTGACTCAGAGTCGGGACTGGACGGCCATGAACTGAATCTGAGTTGTAGTAACCATTAAATTCCTGCATAAACCTGTCCAAAACGATTGGAAGGGTTGAAAGGAAAGCGGTAAGTGCTGCAGTACGAATGTTTACTCTCTTGTCAATTTTCTCCACGTGGTAACCAATAAAGCATGCAGCGGTGATTGTGATTGAAAAGAGTAGAAAAATAGTTGAAATACCGGATTCTTTGTTGAGAAGCAGTTGGAATGGGTAATAACAAGCAATCACAAAAGCAGCCGTTGACATTCCTGCAATCAAAGAGCGCTTATTGGCAAGTCCGGTGGAAAGCTGCACAATCATCACAGCGAATCCTATTGCGAGAATTCCAACTCCAGCAATTCCCAACCCAGGATTTAGGAACCAACCAGTAACACTCGCAAGTTGAAGAAGTGCTGAGAAAAATACTGATGTTCCGAGGAGCATGGAGAAATAGAATTTTCGTGTTCCACCAATAATTCCAGAAATAATACCACCCGCGACGACGCCAAATCCAATCACCGCTTCTATCGGGATGGTGGGGCTCATTAAGAAGTTATTGAACTCGATTGCTAGGTAAACCTTTAGCAACACAGCCACCCAGAAAACTGGAATTGAGAAAAGTAGGAAGGAAATGAAAGTCATCGAGTAATCAAACCTGGTGTATTGACGAATAGCGGTAACCATACCGATTGTGATTCCAATAACAATTGCAAGAATCGTAGATGCGATTACAAGTCGAAATGTGATTGGGATAGCTCTACCAATTACATCTAGAACTTCATAACCTGTTCGCGTTGTACCGAGATCTAGTTGACCCCAAAGACCTGATACCGCTCCTCGCAACCAGAGGAAGAATCTAAGCGGCGGAGGAACATCCAGCTGAAGTTCGCGAATCATTTGAAGTTTTAGAAACTCTTTGTTTTTTTCGGTGCTTTCACCAAATACGGAAAGAGGATTCGAAGAATAGGCCATCAAACAATAGGAAAGAAAACTAGATCCTAAAACTATTAGCGTCATCATTCCGATGCGCCTAATTATGTAAGCAAACAAGAAATTGCCTTTCGACTCTGAAGTGGCGAGCAGCTCGTTATCTGCACCAGGTTCTACTCTAACAAATTTTATTTAAGCAGTCGTTATTAAAAGCGTTTCGGGGCACCCGAATTAACGGATGCCCCGAAACGATATTTAGGCTAAGGAACTAGTCCTTAGAAGTGCCACTCCCAGTAGTTCCAGACAACGTCGTAACCAATTGGTTGCGGCTTTACGTTGGCTACAGCTGAGTTGTAGGCAGTTAGGGTTGGGTTCTGGTAAAGCGGTAGACCCCAGTAGCTGTCATGGACAATCTTGTCAATGGCAATACGCTTTGCAGTTACCTGTGCAGTAGTAAGAACATCTGACTGAAGCTGATCAGCGTAGATGTCTACCTTTGCATTCTGGTAGCCCCACTCGTTGTTTCCACCATCACTCTGGAACTGTGCAGTTGCGGTTCCTTGTGTTACTGAAGTGATTGAGAATCCGTGGAATGTAACGTCATACTGTGGGTCGTAGAAGTCAGGTACACCATCGTTACCACCGTCAGAGTCAGAGAACAAGTCATCGCTAGCGTAATCAACGATGTTGAAACCAGCCTTCTCTTCTTCTGCCTTCAGTAGGTTAGCAATGTTGTTACGTAGACCAGTGTTTGCGTGAGCAACCTTGATTGTAACTATGTTGTTGGTTGCGCTAGCGGTTGGGTACCACTTCTTGACCAAAGCCAAAGCAGCAGCTGTACGAGTAGCCTGTGTTCCCGCAGAGTACTCATCAACACCAGTTGCGGCAGTGATTGTGTTGTACTCAGTAGTTCCGGTGAACGCAAAGTTAGTGTCCATTACAGTAGCTGATGGGCTAACGGTTCTAACCAAGTTGTTAACCATCTGCTCGCGAGGCAAAGCTAGCAAGAATGCGTGACGAAGGTCCTTAGCTTTCTTACCGTTACCGAAGAATTTACCTGTGTAAGGCTCTTCAGAGTCCGGAACAGCACCAGTACGAAGACCAAGAACTGAGTAACTTCCACCAACTTTGGTGAGAGTAGTCACTCCTGCTGTACCACTCAACGCAATCTTATTTGCAGAAGATGCGAGTGTGTTTGTGTACAAGTCAATGTTCTTGTTCTGAAGTGCTAGAACAGCTGCGCTGTCAGACTTGATGATCTTGAAAACGATTGTATTAACAGGAGCTGTAGTCTTCACGAATGCAGGACCTGACTTGTACTTAGCGTTTCTAACAAGAGTCAAGCTGTCTCCATCCTTCTTTGCAGAAACGATGAAGCCACCGTTGCTCAAAAGGTATAGAGGGTTTGTCTCAGAGATGCCACGTGCTGAACAGTCTGAAGCTACAGTACAGATGTTTGCGAGGTTAAAGTCATTCGACCAAACTTCACCCATCTTGTGTAGCTGAGAAGTGTTCTTTGTGGTGAAAGCAGAAAGGAATTTAGCCTTTGCTGCAAGTCTGTCTGCTGCTGTTAGAGCCTTAGCCTGAGCAACAGTGGTGTTATCCGCAAGAAGCGAAAGAGCATGCACTGCTGATGGGCCAGGAGCTAGAAGCTGCCAGTCAACCATTGGCTGGTCGTAGCTAACAGTCAAGGTGTAGTGGTCAGCGCTAAGGGTCGGTAGACCAATAACGTGCTGACCGTAAGCGCCACCGTAGCCAACGCTGTTGAAGTCAGTTGCTTCTACAGAAGGGTCACCGAGGCCAGCTGACTTTGAGTATTCATCTGCCGCGACAACGTGGCTTAGTAGAAGATCTACTGCGTCAATAGGAGTACCATCTGACCAAGTTTGACCCTTGGTAACTGCATACTTCAACTGGAACAAAGTAGGTGTGTTCTTAGCGATTGACATCTTTCCGAACTTGGTGTTCATAACCAAGTTGGTGTCTTCGTCATAGTAAGCGAAACCAGCACCAGTTGGGTAAGTCGCTCTGGAGTTATAAGCAGTGTTACCTGCTGTAGTTCCAGAGTTCAATGATGTGATGTCACCGGTTGACAAAATAGTCAACGTTGACTGTGTTGCAGATGCAGGGGTTGCACCGAACACAGCAAGAGCAGTTGCGGCCAAGGAAGCTGTAGCAGCTACCGAGAATGCACGCAAGAGTGATCTTGATTTCATTTGATTCTCCTTATTTTGTGTTTGTAAGACTCCCGTTAAAAACCCGAAAGTTATACCTGTGTAAAAGAAACTACACCCTGCCCCAAGATTTATACACGGGTATTTCCCAAATCGTTACATTTTCTTACGAAACCGAAACAAAGGGAAAATGGGCGACTTTTCGCCTAAAAAACAAGAATTCTGGCCAAGTCAATGAGCCCTTGGGTGCTAGTCTTGGGAAACGCTCAGAAATGAGCATTAGTTGCTTTTTGCAGGGGAAACTGGTGAAAACCCAGTACTGTCCCGCAACCGTGAGTTTCTTGGATACATAAGAGATGAGTCGGATCGCCTGCTTAGAGCAATGACTCCTATATAAACCGTCGAGGTCTGCGGGTGGAGTCGGGTAGCTCTTGCCCGTCATCGCACAAAGATCGCACCTACCGAAAGGGTTGCGATGTCAACAAATAAAGCCATAAAGGGCCGTTTAGCCCTGGTTATCCCCCTATTTACAGCAATAACTCTCCTAATATCCGCCTGTTCCTCCAATTCATATGGAGGAGACCCAATCCCAAAGACCAGTAAATATGTCTTTGACAAGTTCAAGGGAGGCGAATTCTTAGACGCTTTCACCCCAGGACAGCCAGAAGTTGGCATCACTCTTGAAGCGATGACCCAACTTAGCGCTCTCGGCTACGACAAAACTAAACAAGAAAAAGCCATTGCCTGGGCTAAGAACAATACCGAGCTGATCAATTCAGTTGGTTTGAAAGCAAACTATGTCTTTACTGCTCATGCTCTGGGTTTCTCTGAAGATGCAACAGTCAGAACTGCAGCAAGTGAAGTAATAGCTGAAGTAGGAGACTCCGGCAGTTTGTCGACCAATAATAACTTTGTCTATGCTTGGGTCATCTTTGCCTTGCTTGCTGAAGATCAAAAGGAAATGGCAAATCAAGTTGCGCTCAAGTTGACATCTCTTTCTGAGCCAGAGGGTGGCTATAAATATGCCCAAGGCGATTCCCAAACCTCGATTGCACCAGATGTGACTGCAATTGCACTGCTTGCTTTGCATGCAACTTTGGGCTCGGGTGATGAAACAGCTGAAGCCACAAAGGAATTTGCAATAAGTAAAGCGAAGAACTGGCTCACTTCTAATGTCACTGAGTTAAGTTTTTGGAGTTCCAACGGTGGACCTGATGTCAGCGGAACTTCCTACGCAATCATGGCTTTGAATGCTTTAGATGTTGATGTTGCCATGCAGGCCGAATGGTTGAAGAGCAGAATCAATTCAGCCGATGGTGGGATTACTGCACCTTGGACTGAGCCTAAGAGTGATGTCTTTAGTTCTGCTCAAGCACTATTGGCATTATCCAAATTGAGTTTTATTGATGTTCTTAAAAATAAGATCAACTCGAACTAATGCGCTTATTTGTTCGTCTTAGCCTCATTGGCTTATTAACGCTGGTAGCTGCAGGATTTGCTATGAACATGTTTGTGCAAGTTGATGGCAACGAAAAAATGTTCGTTGCCACAAGCGCTGAAGGTTCATGCTTTGAAGAGGGCATCAGCCTGACCATTGACTTCGGGTCAAAAGCCGAGTCACCGACTATTAAAAGATGTGTCAAGAATTTCACTGGAACATCATGGGACATATTTAAGATTGCCGATCTGAAGATTACTGGTACTCAAAAGTATCCAGTTGGTTTTGTCTGCAGAATTGAAGATTTCCCTGGTGAAGCTCAAGAGCCATGCCAGGACACTCCTAAGCCATCGGTTGGTAGTTGGTCTTATTTCAATGCACAACCAGGTGATTCCGCTTGGCAATACAGCACCTGGGGTGCGGCAACTCATAGACCTGTTTGTGGAAGTGCTGAAGCATGGGTATTTAGATATCCCGAAGAAAACCTAGAAAATCCACCAAGTCAAGATCCACAAACCAGTGTCTGCTCAGCCAACTAAAGCTCCACATTTTCTGTCATCATCGAGAACCCACCCCGGGGCTTGGTGGATAGCGGGACTTGGGCTGGCTCTGAGTGCTTCATTAAACTCAAACTTGTTCGTGTTGCTAGGCATCTCTTGTCTAGCGATGCTTACTGTTTGGCTATGTCGCGATGGTTCACCTTGGTCGAGATCAATAAGTTTCTATTTTCAACTTGGCTTGATCGTTATTGCCATGAGAGTTTTGTTTCGAATTGTCTTCAATCTTGCCGATGCTAGCGATGACGTGTTGTTGCGTTTACCTTCAGTCTCAGTGTCTTTGGGTTTTGGTAATTCCATTCATTTACTCGGGTCAGTGTCATCGCTTTCGATGCATTCAGCTCTTGTCGATGGCTTCAGGTTGGCCGCAATTATTCTGTCAGTAGGGATGGCCAACTCATTGGCAAACCCTAGGAAACTTCTAAGGTCAACTCCTGGTGCGTTGTATGAAGTTGCAACTGCGATATCCATTGCGATTAATCTTGCTCCTCAACTAATAGCTAGCTTGAAACTTGTAAGAAGAGCAAGAGGTCTACGAGGTCACTCAAAAGGCATTAAGTCACTAACGGGAATTGTGATTCCAGTTCTAGAAGACACTATTGATAAATCCATGCAGCTAGCAGCAAGTATGTCTGCCAGAGGCTTTGGTAGAAGAGGCAACCGAACTAGCCTGCAATTACTAACCACCAGAATCTCAAGTTCCGTAACGCTGATTCTTTTAACTGTTGGTGTTGCAATGCTGCTATTTTCTCCTGCCGAACAAATTATTGATCTGACAGTAATAGCGGTGGGTCTGCTCAGCGCCTTTGTAACTGTGAGGGTTTCCTCAAACCGTTCAACCAGAACAAGGTTCATTGTGCAGAGATGGCAAGTTGCAGATCTCATAGTCATCATGACTAGCGGACTGTTTCTTGTCGCATCTTTCAGTGGGGTGCTATCTCAATGATCGAGTTAAGAAACCTTAGCTTTAGTTATCTAAATTCCGATGGAAAGCAGAAATCTGAAGACCCACAGCTTTCTCGAGTAAACCTTAAGGTTGCTCAGGGAGAATTCGCTCTCGTCTGTGGTCCTACCGGTAGCGGTAAATCTACGTTACTGAAAGCATTGAACGGGCTAGCGCCAAGCTTCACAGGTGGAGTTATCTCTGGAGAGTTACTTATTAATGGAACTAACCTGATTGGTGCAGAGCCTCATGAGTTCTCGCATTTAGTTGCCTATGTTAACCAGCAACCAGAAGGTGCTTTTGTCGCCGATGTGGTGCTGGATGAAATTGTCTACGGTGCCGAACAACTGGCTGTAAGCAAAGAACAAATTGCCAGCGATGTTGCAAGACTCAGCAAAATACTTGCTCTAGATGAATTACTGGACCGACCACTGTCTTCTCTGTCCGGTGGGCAACAGCAGCGAGTTTCCATCGCGGCTTCCCTTATCGCCGGAGCCAAAATACTTTTGCTAGATGAACCAACTTCTGCTCTCGATCTGCAGGGTGCTAGCGAAGTGCTGAAAATTCTTCATAAGCTCTCAAGAGAAGAAGGGGTAACTGTTCTGTTGGCGGAACACCGCATCTCCAGAGTGATAGGTGCCGTCGACTCTGTCGTTGTGGTTCACGGTGATGGATCGGTTACTAAAGGAAAACCAGCCGAACAGTTCAATGATGCTCGTTTTGCTCCACCAATAATTGAGCTTGGTCAAAAACTAGGTTGGCAGCCACTTGCTACTACCAACGCCCAAGCAGCTGATCTTTGGCAGGGGTCACCAGCACCGTTCAGCACAAAGAGTGTTATTGCTCAAGGCAAATTGGTTTTAGAAACTAAAGATCTTGAAGTATCCTTCGGAACTGTTCGAGCAGTTCAATCGACGAACCTGCAACTTTTCGGAAATCAAATCACTGCTCTTATGGGTGAAAATGGCTCAGGTAAGACAAGTCTCTGCTGGGCGATTCAAGGAAGTGGAACCAGAACGAAAGGTCAGGTCATAACTTCTGCTGGAGACCCAAAAACACTTTCTATCGAGGAGAGGCTTTCGATAGTCACTATGGTTCCTCAGCGATCTGCTGACCTTTTGTTCTTGCCTACCCTTGCTGATGAATTACATGAATCTGATGTATTTGCTCAAGTAGAGCCAGGTAGTACCGCTGCGCTTTTCCAAAAAATAGCTGGAAGAATCGATACTGCAATTCATCCGAGGGACTTATCTGCCGGTCAACAACTCTCCCTTGTTCTGGCGCTCCAACTAGTTAAGAACGCTCCAGTTGTCATACTTGATGAACCCACTCGTGGGCTTGACTACGCGGCAAAGCGGGCTCTTGCCAGAGCACTCAACGTCCTTCGAAGTGATAACCGCTGTGTGCTTTTAGCAACTCATGACATTGAATTCGTGGCTATGGTCGCAGACAGGGTTCTAGTTCTCAATGAAGGTGCAATTGTCCAGGATTCTTCTCCCACTGAGATTCTCGGTTCAGGGCATGATCTAGCATCTCAGCTTGCTGAAATCACTAATGCTCCAGGACTAATAACCATCGAGCAGGTGAACCAATGAATAAGTTGATTTCACGAATCACTGTTGGATTTGCCGGCCTTGCTAGCTTGTTGATTTTCACTTGGCCACTTTTTATAAAAGCAAGCGAACAAAATGAGACCTTACTTGCCCAAACTGTATTCATTGTTTTGATGCCACTGGTTTTGGTTCTTATCCTCATCGAGGTAGCCACTGGAGATATTTCGTCTAAGCAGCTTGCTTTGCTCGGAGTTCTCATAGCTCTAAATGCCGTCATTAGATTATTAGGAGCTGGAACGGCAGGAATCGAAACAGCATTCTTCCTAATCATTCTGGGAGCATTTGTTTTTGGCAGTGGCTTTGGTTTCGTTTTAGGTGCATGTTCTATCTTGGTCTCAGCATTGCTAACTGGAGGCATCGGTCCTTGGCTGCCATTTCAAATGATGGGAGCAGCCCTGGTAGGTCTCGGTGCTGGACTAATACCTAGATCAAGTAGGTCATGGTTACAAAAACTATTTCTAATTGGCTATGCAGTTTTAGCAAGTTTTGTCTACGGCGGATTGATGACAATGTGGAACTGGCCATATCTAGCAGGAACTGGAACCCAGTTGAGTTATGTTGCTGGAGATCCAATCACAGCGAACCTCTCTAGATTCTTCCAGTATGAATTAGTTACCGGTGGTTTGGTTTGGGACCTTGGTAGAGCATTCACCACAAGCGCGTTGATTCTATTAACTGGCACAGCCCTGATTGCCACTCTGAAAAGAGCAGCAACCAGGGCTGGCGTAGGAAGAGAACTTTAAGCGGTTGGGTACAAAGCCAAGAGCACAGTCGCAATAACAGTCACAGCAAGAATCATTAGACCGCTCTTGTATGTGTGTTTGAATTCCTTGCGAACAATGTGAACTAAGTTAGCAAGAACCATGATCAGGGCAAGTCCTGCAGCAGCAGCAATACCCAGTGGCAAAGCCCAGTCAAAGTGGAAAACTGTAACGGCAACTGGAGCAAGAATTACCCCCAGTCCACCGAGCAACTCTGCTAGACCGATGAACTTAGTTGTGCCCTTAGGTACCTTTGAAACCCAGCCCCAGCCTCTAGCGAGTAGATCCGCATCGGAAGTCTTGAGCTTGTCAACTCCAGCTTTGGTGAATGCATAGGAGGTAAAACCGGCGACTAAAAATGTAGCCACGATGATGAAGATGTTCATTGGAACCTTTCAATAAAGATTGTTTTATAAGTGAGTCAGGTTTAGACTCCTACTAGTAAAGCACCACTTGACTAAATAAGTCAAGTCCCCCTTTACTGAACGCCGAAAAGGAGTGCCCCATGGAAGTCAAAATTCATGCTGAGCGCACTCAAGAAGGCTGGATTGCCGAAGTTCCAGGACCTGATGGCTTTACCGTAACCGCACGAAGACTAGACCAGTGCAAAGACATGGTCGTTGAACGCATCAAGACTCTTGCAGAACAAAAAGGCAACAAAGAAGTCTGCGAAATAGTAGTCAAAGTTGAAGCTGAACTACCAGGCATCATCTGCGATCTAGAAACAGCAAAAGTAAAGATGCAAGAAGCCCAAAGACTTCAAGATGAGGCATCAGCCGAAATCAGAACTGTAGTTTCCAGAATGCGCGATGAAGGTCTAACCATGAGAGACATCGCTGTATTGCTCGGGGTCTCCCCCCAGCGCGTTGCTCAGCTTATTGGCTAGTTAAAGAGAAATCGGCGGCCACCAAAGTGACCGCCAACTCCTACTTATTAGAATTACTGGTTTGCTAGGGCTGGAATGATGGCTCCAGAGAATACCTGCCAAGCAAGAAGTGACTTCGCTACGAAGCTAAGTGTGATGTATACACGCTCACCGAATAGGTAGTCCTTCCACTTGCCAACCTGACGATACTGAAGTGCCTGGTTGATAGCAAATGTGTTGAAGGCGATAAAGATTGTGATGATGATTCCGAAGACGAATCCAGGGATTTCATTGTCGCCTGAGTACCCAGGACGGAATGCAGAGATACCAATAATGATCCAAGGGACAATGCCGGTCATGCAACCCATGATGAATGGAAGTGCTTTACCGTTACCGGGCTTCTCATATTTCTCCTGCAAAGCACCAAAGAGAATCATGCTTGCGTTCACAGCAAATACTGCAATCAAACCTGCAAAGTCAGTGAAACCATTGAGCAACATGATTGAAATAATCATGATTGAGGAAGACAAAGCATACTCAGTCCAACGGAAGTAGTTGTGAGTGTTAGCTAGCCCATCGAAGTATCTCTTCTTGAAGAATGGAGAGATGATGGCGAAGTGGAATATTGCTGATAGCAATAGGAAAGCAATGATTGCTCCACCTAGGTTGATGGTGAAAAGCACAACGTGCTCTGGTTCTTTAATTGCGAATCCTTGAACAACATCACCCGCTCTAAACCCTGGAGGACCCTGCATCCAGTCAGCTGTTACAGGGAAGTATCCCTGAACCTTTACCTGAGCAAGGATTGCAAATAGTGAGATTGCTGAAACCAGGTGCAAAACACCTGCAATGAAGTTGTATCTAGTCAAACCTTTTTCGCTTGTCTTGTTAGCAAGCTTTTCAGTTTTGTTTGAAGCCATGATCCAAACCTTTCTTTGGGTATTACTTCGAGCCTATTGGTACTTAAGTGCAAAAACCTGTATCAAATCGAGAAACGGATTTAGTGGCACTCGATGTGGATCTGGTCTTCTTTTCCATCAAGCCTAATTTCTAACAAATCAATTAATGTGCCGCGACCTCCTTGAAATCGAAACAAGCTTCTGCAATGCTTTACATCGGGAGGAACATGAAAACTTTTGGGCTTGTATTAATGGGGTTAGGTGTCGTTATTCTTTTGTTCTCTAACGCCCTCGGTAACTCAGCATCTTCGGCTTACACAGAACAATCACTTGGAAGCGCGTTCATGCTTGTGGTAAGCGTCGTCATCATAATTATTGGATTCTTTATCTGGCTGGCTGGCCCAAACAAGGACAACGACAACAACATTCGACCACTGCTGTAATTCAGATTTGTGGGACTAGAAAAGAAATCCCTAAACATGCACTGCTCCAGGGACGCGTTTGGGCAAATATTAAGTAGACGATCCGGCTTAAAGCACAAGGGCTACCGACTGCTCGATAGCCCTTGTGTTTAGAGAGTTGTGTCCTAGGTATAGAACATTGGTGGAGATGGGGGGAATCGAACCCCCGTCCATGACATCGAAACGAACTCTTCTACGGGCGTAGCTTCACTAATGATTTTCTCGGCTGCGGTCTTTGCATGAAGCGACTAAACCGACCAGCC
>Ga0209084_1001132_pt1 | contig 23200 bp, 23 predicted proteins | sample C_130820_MF_Meta_FD_187309 | JGI IMG/M metagenome (GOLD analysis project Ga0209084, IMG submission 187309) | Freshwater microbial communities from Lake Croche, Canada to study carbon cycling - C_130820_MF_MetaG (SPAdes) (version 2) | ecosystem: Environmental > Aquatic > Freshwater > Lake...
CTGCAGGCACGGTCGGCAATTGAACAGTTTGGTGCGCCGGCAAAGCGTGCAGGCTACCGCGATGCGCTGTTGGCCGCTTTGCAGGCACAACTGCCACAGGCATCTCCAGGCGGTGACCACCAGCTGGCGCTCGTGCGCAACATTGCAGCACTGGCCCGCACTGATGAGCATGCCGCTGTAATTGCTGACTGGCTTGACGGATCAAACACTCCCGAAGGTCTTGCTGTTGACACCGACTTGCGCTGGGCACTGCTGACACGACTCATCGCGCTCGGCGCTTTAGAGTCATCGGCTATCGATGCTGAGCTTGAACGCGACAACACTGCTGGCGGTCAGCGTCAAGCAGCCATGGCTCGCTCCAGCGTTCCTACTGCGGAGGCCAAAGAGCAGGCGTGGAAAGCAAGTGTCGATTCAGATGAACTACCAAACGCAATTCTGAATGCAACGGTCGGCGGTTTCTCGCAGCCAGATCAGCGTGATCTGCTTGTGCCATTTGTGGATCGCTACTTTGCGGCACTACCTGAGATTTGGAAATCACGCACAAACGAGACCGCACAAACCTTGACGTCAGGATTCTTCCCGTCATTACTTGGATCAGCAGAAATTCTCGCCAAGGCAGATGCGTTCTTGGCAACAGACACTGACGCTGGTTCTACGAGACTAGTGCGCGAGTTGCGCGACAACGTCGCTCGTTCGCTGCGCTGTCAGGAAGTTGATAACTAGTTTTCGATTTGTGTGCGGGTTGAAGCCTCTTCAACTCGGCGCACAGTCGGATCGTCAAGGAATCCACCTGTAGTTGCTTCACGTGCGGACTTGGTCCAGCCTGGTGCAAGCACAAGCAGTGCGATGATGCCAGAAATGGCCAGTGGCACCACGACAAACAGCAGGATGGCGTGAGCGGCTCCCATCCCGGTGCCAGGTTCATCGCCATCATCACGCTTGCCTCCAGCAAGTGCCGGAAGCGTGACTGAGGCAGCAATCACGAGTACTGATGTGCAGGTGGCAAATGCGCGTTTCATATTTACGTTCACGAGAACAGTTTATGCAGGTCTTGTAACGATGCGGGAATTGGGCATCCCGAGTCATTGCCCTGCGCTCAAGCAAGATTTGTCCCACACTTAAGACATGAGCAAACGATGCCTAGTTACGGGCGCGACAGGATACGTCGGCGGTCGCTTGATTCCCCTGCTGCTCGAAGCTGGCTTTCAAGTGCGCGTCTTGGTCCGACATCCCGAACGAATTACACAAATGCCGTGGCACGATCAAGTGGAAATCATTACGGGAGATGCGAACGATCCTGGAGTTGCGACACAGGCATTGGCTGACATCGATGTCGCCTACTACATGATTCACTCAATCGGAGTTTCTGGAGATTTCGAGGAACACGAGCGCCATACCGCCAAAACATTTGCCGATGCTGCAGTTGCTAACGATGTAAGCCGAATCGTTTACCTTGGCGGTCTAGCAAACGATCCGCATCTGTCTCCACATCTTAGGTCTCGTGCCGAAGTCGGAAACATTTTCATCAACTCGGGTGTCCCAACCATCGCCTTTGGCGCGGCCGTCATTATCGGTTCAGGGAGTCTGTCATTCGAGATGCTTCGCTACCTCACAGAGCGACTACCCGCCATGATCACACCTCGTTGGGTTCGCACGCGCATCCAACCGATCGCAATTCGAGATGTTTTGCGTTACTTACTTCTGGCCGCAGACTTACCCGCTGGCCTCAACCGCACATTTGACATTGGTGGACCTGACGTCTTGACCTATGAAGAAATGATGCATGGCTACGCAAAAGTAGCCGGACTACGCAAGCGCATCATCCTTCCCATTAACTTCCTGTCGCCTGGTCTCTCGTCACGATGGATTGGCCTGGTCACGCCGGTTCCAAAAAGCATTGCACGCCCACTTGTAGACAGCTTGAAGTCTGAAGTGGTCTGTGCCGAAAATGACATCAAGCAGTACATTCCTGACCCGCCAGAGGGCTTACTACATTTTGATGATGCAGTTTCCAAAGCGCTCGGCCGAATTCGTGAAGCAAACGTCGCAACTCGATGGACATCCGCATCTGTACCAGGAGCGCCGAGTGATCCTTTGCCTACCGATCCTGAATGGGCGGGTGGCTCGCTCTACACCGATGTGCGTGAGTCGCCCTCACATTCAAGTGCGCAGTCACTATGGAATGTCATTGAGCGCATTGGTGGCCACAATGGTTGGTATTCATTTCCTCTTGCTTGGGAAACTCGCGGCTTTTTGGATCGACTCACTGGTGGACCAGGACTACGTCGCGGAAGGCGTGATCCATTCCACCTGATCGCTGGCGAAACTGTCGATTTTTGGCGCGTTGAAGAATGTGATCGCGGTCATTTGCTGCGGCTACGCGCTGAGATGAAACTCCCTGGCCTGGCGTGGCTCGAACTCTCTGTCATCAAGGATGATGCTGGAGAAGTGGTTTATCGTCAACGAGCGATCTACCATCCCAAGGGTTTGTTCGGGCATATCTACTGGTGGTCAGTCTGGCCATTCCACGGAATTGTCTTTGGCTCAATGGTGAAAAACATCACTGCAGCCGCTCGAATACTTGACGAGGCTGAACAAGCGCCACTGCACTGACAGATGCACATGCGCTCTCAGGCAATATAGACACGTGGATCAGACTTTCTATGACGCCATTGGCGGCGCGCAGTTCTTCACCGACCTTGTCGATGGATTTTATGAAGGCATTGAAACTGATTCTGTTCTGCGACCGATGTATCCCGAAGGTGACTTGACTGACGCAAGGCGGCACCTGACTTGGTTCTTTGAACAGTACTGGGGAGGGCCGAAGACATATCAAGAAGAGCGTGGACATCCGCGACTTCGTATGCGCCATGCACAGTTCGTCATTGATTCGGATGCGCGTGATCGCTGGGTATCCCACATGAGGGCCTCACTTGACCGCCTGAACATTGAACCGCATCTGCGAGATGAACTCTGGACCTACTTGGTCTCGGCAGCCGAATTCCTCATCAATACCCCGTCCTAGCGTGTAAACATTTCACTAAGTTGTGTTACATCCGCTGACCCATTGACACTTCGCACACTTGGTCTTGCCAGACTAGAGGCATGACACGTGCGACACAGTGGTGGGAAGAAGCAGTTGTTTACCAGATCTATCCACGGTCATTTGCAGATGCAAATGGCAACGGAATTGGTGACATCAACGGGATGCGCAAGCGAGTTCCTTATCTAAAAGAACTTGGTGTTGACGCACTCTGGCTCAGCCCTCACTATGTGTCCCCCATGCTTGACGCAGGCTATGACGTTGCCAACTACCGTGATGTTGATCCAATTTTCGGAACACTTGCAGACTTTGAAGCTCTCATCGAGGAGACTCACGCGGCCGGGATGCGCATAATGTGTGACATCGTGCCAAACCACACCTCATGGGAACATGCATGGTTTGTTGAGGCGCTTGCGCACAAGGTCGCTAATGACCCAACTGTGCCAGCCAAGGCTCGTTACGCAGACGGCCCTTGGGCGCGCTACCACCTTTTGCGTGGGCAAGCTGAAGGAACGCAGCCACCGAATAACTGGATGAGCATTTTTGGCGGACCGGCTTGGGATGAGATTAAGGACGCAGATGGCAATGGCACCGGCTGGTGGTACCTACACATCTTTGACAACTCACAGCCCGATTTGGATTGGGACAATCAGGAAGTTCAGGCTGAGTTCCGCGGACATTTGCGTTTCTGGTTTGATCGCGGCGTAGACGGTCTACGTATTGACGTTGCCCATGGTCTCGCTAAGGCCGATGGCTACCCCGATTGTCCCGAATTGAAAGATGGCGATCCGAGCCACATGAATCCCTACTGGGATCAAGACGGTGTGCACGATATTTGGCGTCAGTGGCGTGAAGTTGCTGACGAGTACGATCCTGCGCGAATCTTTGTTGGCGAAATTTGGGTTGGCCCTGCTTCACGTTCTGCGCGCTACCTACGCTCAGATGAATTGCACACAGGCTTTAACTTCGGCTACATGACGGCTCCTTGGGAAGCTCCAGAGATTCGCAAGAACATTGATGATTGCCTGCGTGAGAATGCTGCGATGGATGCCCCTGCTACTTGGGTTCTAGAAAACCATGACTGCTGGCGCTCAGTCACTCGCTTTGCGCCGATTATCGGTCAGGACAAGAAGTCGAAGGCAGAGTCCGGCGAATTGGATCTGGCTAAGACCGTCGATTGGAAGTCGCCTCGAGACCTCAACGTTGGTCGCCAACGTGCACGCGCTGCCATGCTGACCATGCTCGCATTGCCTGGCAGTAGCTACATCTACAACGGCCAAGAGCTTGGCCTTGAAGAAGTGTTTGATATCCCAGGTGAGATGCGTCAAGATCCTGCTTTCCATAACACCAAGGGCGAGAGCCTAGGTCGTGACGGTTGCCGCGTGCCATTGCCATGGGGTACTGATTCGGCATCATTCGGCTTCAATGACAATGACAAGTTGTGGTTGCCTCAGCCTGCTGGTTGGAAGCATCTAGCCGCCAGTGTGCAAGATGCAGACAAGACAAGCATGCTCAACCTCACGCGCGCAGCACTGAAGTTGCGTCGTGAACAGCCGGTGTTAGGTGGCGTCACTGATGATGTGACCGCAATCGTGTGGAAGCGCTCACGCAAGTCTGTCTTGAACTTCATTCGACCAGCACGTGACGGTGGTCGCGCGATTCGTTGCGTGATGAATGTCGGCGACAAGCCAGTTCGCATCGGTCGCAATGGCGGCATGATTCTTGAGAGCAATCCAGGTGTTGTCAGCAAGGGCAAGCTTGCTCCGAATGCCAGCGTGTGGGTGTGGGCTTAATCAGCCTATAAACGCGAAACCGAGACGTCCTACCAAAGGGCAGGATTCTCGGCTCACTTCTACCCAACACCGTCGAGTAGCACTTCGATTATGCAAAACTTGTCAGCTCACTGTCAATAGGAACATACTGTTTCGCCTGTGGATAACTAGAACCTCGTGTCTTGCAGCGACCCTACATTGACTAGATGACTGCACAAGTATTCATCGACGAGTCCTATCGCAAATCGAAATATTTACTCATTGCAGTCTTCATCTCGTCTTCAGACGTGAATAGGCTTAGACACTCGCTGCGAAGAGCCACAGAGAAACCTGGCCAGGCAATCCACATGACTAAAGCAAGCAATCAACTTCGCCTCAAACTTGGATCGCTCATTGTTGATCAAGGAGTGGATTGCCTCGTCATTGAGCACGTCAACCCGGGTTCCACACAACTAGCAGCTCGGATTGCATGCTTACGAAAACTTTGTGATCAGGACAAAGTCCAGACTGCAAGCCACATGACGTTGGATTGCAGCACAACGGCAGAGCGCGACTGCCGCATCTTTGAAGAACATCGACGCCAATATCAGTCACATTTTCCGATCTACCGGCACACTCCATCAAGAAGTGAACCTCTTCTTTGGGTCCCAGATGCCATTGGATGGTGTTGGGGAAGAGGAGGAAGCTGGAAGCAATTAATCGAACCATGCGTCACATCGCACGTGTTTTCCTGAGCTTGGAGGGTCAAGGTGTGGGCTTAATCCGCTTGGATTGACAGCAAGTACTCGCGTAACTCTGCAGGGATCCGGCATGGGGTGTTGGTCACTTGGCTGAACGTCACCATATTCGTTTTGGCTCGCATGTGCACAGTCTCACCATTGCGCAATTCATACCCGACTGTGTAAGTCGCGTTGCCAACGCGCTCAATCCACAGATGCATGTTCACTGGCTCTGCTTGATACACGAGTGGCACTAGGAAGTCGATTTCATTGCGGGCAACGACATGACTTTCTTCAAGATTGTTTGGGGTCATCCCCTCTTGAGCCATGAGCTGCACACGTGACTGTTCCATGTACTGGGCATAGGCCACATTGTTGATGTGACCGTAAACGTCCATGTCACCCCAACGCAGGTGAATCGGAACGACGATTTGCGTCATGACTAGCCGCGGGTGAGTTTGCGGTAGGTCGCACGATGTGGACGCGCGGCCTCTGGGCCCAAACGATCAAGCTTGTTCTTCTCGTATGACTCAAAGTTGCCCTCGAACCAGAACCATTCGGAGTCACCTTCGTAAGCCAAAATGTGTGTAGCAATACGGTCGAGGAACCAGCGATCGTGCGAGGTGATTACCGCGCAACCTGGGAACTCGAGAAGAGCGTTTTCCAAGCTGCCCAAGGTTTCAACATCGAGGTCGTTTGTTGGTTCGTCAAGTAGAAGCACGTTGCCACCCTGCTTAAGAGTCAGAGCCAAGTTCAGGCGGTTACGCTCACCACCGGAAAGAACGCCTGATGGCTTCTGCTGGTCTGGTCCCTTGAATCCGAATGCACCAACATACGCACGTGATGGCATCTCAACGTTGCCGACCTTGATCCAGTCCAGACCGTCGGAAACAACTTCCCAAACATTCTTACTTGGATCCAAGCCAGCACGGCTCTGGTCAACGTAGGAAAGCTTGACCGTTTCACCAACGCGCAGCTTGCCATCGTCAGGAAGAGTCGAGGCATCCGAGGTCTCGCCTTCTGCCGTTGCCACAATCATGCGGAACAGCGTCGTCTTACCAACACCGTTAGGGCCAATAACACCAACAATGCCGTTGCGTGGAAGTGTGAATGAAAGGTTGTCCATCAACAGGCGATCGCCAAAGCCCTTAGTGAGCTTGTCTGCTTCGATAACGACGTTGCCTAGACGTGGGCCAGGTGGAATCTGGATTTCTTCAAAGTCCAACTTGCGAGTCTTCTCAGCCTCAATGGCCATTTCTTCATAGCGATCAAGGCGAGCGCGGCTCTTAGTCTGGCGGGCCTTTGCGTTCGAGCGAACCCACTCAAGTTCTTCAGAAAGGCGACGCTGAAGCTTGGCATCCTTGGCGCCTTCAACTTTCAGACGTGCTTGCTTCTTCTCGAGGTAGGTCGAGTAGTTGCCTTCGTATGGGTAGGCACGACCACGGTCCAGTTCCAGAATCCATTCGGCAACGTTGTCGAGGAAGTACCTATCGTGCGTGATGGCCACAACAGTTCCGGGGTACTTCTCAAGGTGTTGTTCTAGCCAGTTAACGCTCTCGGCATCAAGGTGGTTTGTAGGCTCATCGAGGAGCAACATGTCGGGCTGCTGCAGAAGCAACTTGCAGAGTGCTACGCGGCGTCGCTCACCACCAGAAAGAACACTGACATCGGCATCGCCGGCTGGGCAACGTAGTGCGTCCATGGCTTGTTCAAGTTGGCTGTCGACATCCCAGGCGTTGCGGTGGTCGATCTGCTCTTGCAGCGTGCCCATCTCGGCCATCAGTGCATCGAAGTCGGCATCTGGGTCACCCATGAGTGCAGAGACTTCATTGAAGCGAGCAACCATGGCCATAGTGTCGGCAACACCTTCTTGAACATTCTCAAGAACGGTCTTGGTCTCATCGAGTTCAGGTTCCTGAGCGAGCATGCCGACTGTGTAGCCGGGGCTGAGCATGGCATCACCGTTGGAAAGCTTGTCAGTGCCGGCCATGATCTTGAGGAGGCTGGACTTACCAGCACCGTTAGGACCTACAACACCGATCTTGGCGCCCGGCAGGAATGACAATGTGACGTCATCAAGAATGACCTTGTCGCCGTGTGCTTTGCGTGCTTTGGAAAGGGTAAATATGAACTCAGCCATGACCCATAGCCTAACGTGACCAGCGGATAGATTGCCCAGCGCCGCTTAAATGTGCACTCTAATTGGGTAGCATCTGAATGTGAAACAGTTGCAGAACAAAATGACTGTCAAGGTTGTGCTTGCCACCATTCTGCTGGCCTTTATCAATGTTCCATTTCTTGATACTTCCATGGCAAGTGCCAAGTCAAAGCCTTGCCTCACTATGGGTAAGGCAGTCGCCATAGCCGGTAAATCTGTCGATACTTGTGCAGTTTTCTACCAAACAGGTTCCGCGATTCAGGTTGAAAAGGACAGTGCAAGTGCCCGATATGGACTTGTATCTGTGACGAGGACTCAGCCACCTCAATCTGCAACTCTCATCGACCGCGGAGGTACGTCGGTGGCAGTGCCAATCGAGTTGGTTCCGTTGTCGATGCGCACTGGAAAAGCTTTGTCGCAATATCTATTTCGTGCGGGTTTGCTCAAGGGGAAAGTTGTTTCGCTGAAACCATTCCTTTACGTGCCACTGAGCACGATGGTCAAGCCTTTCCGGGATACCCAGTTCATTGGCACAGTGAACAATCTGTCGCCGAGTGAGGGTGTTGGTGCAAGCGCATGGATGCGGTGGAATTTTTCCACGCTCAATTCACAGAAGCGGCTATCTGGTCAGTTTGTGAATCTGAACTCGGCCATTCGTATCGGCCCGATTCTCGAACCGCCTGCTCCTTGTCAGCCACCTTTAAACAACGGAAAAGTTCCGACCGCGTGGTATTCAGACGTCCTGGGTACGTCAGAAAAGCTGTTACTCTACTGGGATCCAGCCATGCACATGCCGATGGATTCAGAGTTGGTTGTGGTTATGGGTAGCGGCGTGAGCTACATGACCTCAACACCAAGCATCAATGCACTTATGAAGTCCAAACTTGATACGCGTCGTAAGTTCAGTTTCAACATCCACGGCAATCCCGTAGGCACGCCATATCAGTTCACCGGAACGTTCTCCACAAAAACACCTGTGCGTCCTTGCTCCGTGAACTAGATGTCGTTGCTCATCTAGGCTACGAGCGGTGGCAGCTGCACTGCCTCAGCCCCTCGACGGCCGCGTTCGAACTGAGCGGTGCCTCGAGTGAGGTCGTGCCCGATAACGTCTGCGGTGATGTCAAGTGTCGTCCCGCTCTTGCCGTCACGTTCCCATTCGCGCAAAGCGAGTCTGCCAGCAACAAAAATTGGGTCACCTTTATGAAGGGAGACTGCGCAGTTCTCAGCAACATGACGCCAGCACACTACGGAGAACCAGGTCACTTCCCCATCGATCCAACGTTGGGATTCTCGGTCGAACTTACGTTCTGTGGCAGCCATGCGAAAACTTGCAACGGGCAATCCTTCGGCTGTTGTTGTGAATCGAATGTCGGTGGCTACATTGCCGGTGACCATGGTCATTGATGAGTTCATGTTTTCTCCCTGGTGTGAGTATCTGGGAGTCATCTTGTATGAGAGTTGCGTCATCTGACAGTGGTCCTCTTGTGGGCTGGGGACAACTCGCGATTGTGAAGCCAACCAACTACTCTCCGGTGCATGTGGGCAGTTACACTTGAACAGTTCAAGCGCCCGTAGCTCAACGGATAGAGCACCAGGTTTCTACCCTGTCGGTTGAAGGTTCGAATCCTTTCGGGCGTGCAAACTAGGATTAAGCAAAGAACTTGTCAGCAAGTTGCCAATCAAAAGGGGTCCTGCAAAACGATGCGACCTCAACTTGTCACTGACGGAAACTGTGCCTTCTGCCAAGCTTCCGCAGAGTGGCTACTGCGGCACTTCCCCGGCGAATGGGTAAATACACCAAATCAATCCATTGATTTAGAACTCATCGGGATTACTAAAGAGCAGGCGAACTCAAAAGTTTGGTACATCACTGGTACCGATGAAGAACTTAAACGATATTCCGGTTCTCAAGCTGTAGCAAGACTTCTACTCGACCAGTCAAAAATGTGGATCAAACCTTTGGCAGTCTTAGCCTTTGTCCCCATTACAAAACAAATCGCCGCATTACTCTACTTATTGATTTCGAAGAACCGAAAACATCTTGGAACATGCGCAACCTCATGAAGTGGCATGTACGCCCTCAGCATGTATGGGTGAAGTGAACGACTCGGTCGTGCAAGGTTCTAAACCCAGGAGAGATCAACTACGGATGACCGTGAAGAACGATTTCGGCCAAGTCCAAACGTGATCGGGGTGCCAGCTCACGCTCGAGTGCAGGCCCCTCAAGTTTTTCTGGCTCATCCCGCTTGCCAATCGCAATGACCACGGCAACTTCGAAGTCTTGTGGCTCACCAACTGCCTTGTGCATCTTGTCAAAGTCAATGCCAGCCATTTGGTGGCTGTAGAGCCCAAGAGCCTGTGCCTGCAAAGTCATCGAAGCAACACTGAGTCCTGCATCAAAGAAATTTCGCTTGCTCGAGGAACCGTCGTCTTCCCTCTTAACTGAAACAACGACAAGGGCAGAAGCTTCCGGTGCCCAATTCTTGTTGAAGCCACTGAGCGCAGCCGAAACCTTCGCGTGCAAATCAGTACCACGCTTGGCAACAGAGAATCGCCACGGCTGACCATTGTTCGCAGATGGTGCCCAGCGGCCTGCTTCAAGAATCGACAACAGATCTGCATCGGAAATCTCGTGCTTTGCATCAAATGAACGAGGACTCCAACGATCGCGAATCAAGTCAGCAAGTGGCGCAGCGGTATCTGGAACTTTCGTCATTTTTCTCCTCAGTAAACTTGGTGGTAAGGACCGTTAACGAGATTGAAGGGCTAGTCGTAGCGCTGCCAGCAAACCTTGGACATCCTCAGGTTCATTATCCCAAGCACACATCCAGCGAACCTGACCAGTGCTCTGATCCCAAATGTAGAAGCGATATTTCTGCTGAAGAGTCTCAATCACATCCATGGGAAGAATTGGGAAAACTGCATTCGCCTCTGCTCGATTTGGTAACGAGACGACTGGGAATTCCTGAGCGATCTCAAGAAGACCCTCTTCCAGCAACTTTGCCAAACCGTTGGCATGGCGACCATTAGCCAGAGCCAACTCAGCGTTATTTTCTAGGAGCGTGTTTAACTGCACTGAAGCAAAGCGCATCTTTGAGGCCAACTGCATGGACGTCTTGCGCAGGAAAGGAACAGCATGAGCAAGCTTGCGACCCTGTTCAGACTGGGTGTTTGTGACGATGACGGCCTCAGCAGCAAGCGCACCAATCTTGGTTCCACCGAGTGACACAAGGTCCACACCAACATCAGTTGTAAATTCCTTGAAGGATAAGCCCAAAGCCGCGGCCGCATTCGAAAGTCGGGCGCCATCCATGTGTAACAAGAGATCATTGGCATGGCAGCAATCGGCAAGTGCCTTTAGCTCAGCGACCGAATAGATCGTGCCTAACTCCGTGGACTGCGCAATCGACACTGCACCTACCTGCGCACGATGAACAACACCAACATCAAAAAGTTGAGCCTCGATTAACTGTGGGTCGATCTTTCCCGAGGCAGTGGGGATGGTCCAGAGCTTGATACCCGCCATCTTCTCCGGTGCGCCACCTTCATCGACGTGAATGTGTGCGCTCTCGGAACACAGCACTGCTTCCCACTGCTCAAGCGCTGCCTGGAGTGCAATGACATTTGCACCCGTTCCATTGAACACTGGAAAACCCAGTGCGTGCTCACCGAAATGCTCCTTAACTAATTCGGAAAACCGACTAGTTTCTGTGTCTTCGCCATAGGCAATTTCATGACCATCATTAACACTGTTGATAGCCGAAAGAATCTTGGGATGAACCCCTGCGTAATTGTCGCTGGCAAAACCTCGCCATACATTTCGTTCAGACATTTACTTCCCCTTGTGTTCGGTTTCAACTGGAATTACTGGAGGTCGGTGCGAGAACGCTGTCGATAACACGACTGTTGTTTCCGTTCGAACATTAGCGGCAGCGCGAATCCGAGCAAGCAGACCCTCCAAATCTTCGGGCTCAGACACATTCACTTTGATCATGTAACTGTGTGGACCAGCCACAGACCAGCATCCTTCGATTTCTGCAATGTCCTCAATCCGATGCGGGATGTCATCCGGAGCCGCGGGATCAATTGGCGTCAAGAAAATGAAGGAAGTTGTATTCAGGCCGACCAACTTCAAATTCAAATTTGCCTGATAGCCACGAATAATGCCTCTAGCTTCCAACTTCTTGATGCGTTGATGCAAAGTGGAGGTTGGCATTGCGAGCTTAGTAGATAGATCCTCGAGTGACTGAGCGCTATCTTGCGCTAGCATCGTGACAATTTTCTGATCGAGAGATTCCATAGTGAGAGTCTGCCACTTAGGCAGTGATTCCTTTGGTGCGGGCTAGTGCATCCTTTAGCTTGCGGTGCAACGTGTCGTAAAAGACATTGAGGGGAAACTCATCATCCAGAATCAACTTCAGCAATTCCTTGTTTTCGCCATCGAGCGGCAACTGCTCTGATCCCTTGGCCCAACGCGATGCGGGATGTGGCTCGACTAAGCCTCGTACAAAATCATAAGAAGCCAGCCACTGTGAAAGTTTCGATCGATTTATGCCATCGTGATACAACCGCTCCACTTGTTCGCATAAATCAATCATCAATGGATTAACTCTCTCCCAATCGAAGGTGAGTGTGTTGTTTGTCCAATTCAAACCGCCATGTGAGAGCAAGTGGCTGAAGATGATCTGCCCACCCAGACCGTCGTAATTGCGGACGCGCGGCCCTGTGATGGGAAAGCGGAATAAGCGGTCGAACAATATTGCAAACCTTATGTACTTGCCCAACTTCTCACCGTGTCCATCAAGTGAAAATGACTCACGGAAAGTCCCCAAATCACACCGAAGTTCTTCAAGCCCGTACATCCAGTAAGGCATGCGTTGCTTAATCATGAACGGATCAAAAGGTAAATCGCCGGTGGAATGTGTTCGGTCGTGAATCAAATCCCACAATGCATAGGTCTCTTGTGCAAGAAGCTGATCTTCGACAAGCTCCTGAACTTCGGTCGGCAAGTCAAGATGAAGTGCAATTTTCGCTGCGTGTGTGACGAGTCGAAATCTTGCTGCTTCTCGATCACAGAAAATGCCGCCCCAGTGATACTCACTCACTTCCCGCGTTGCAACAGTCTCTGGAAATAGCACCGCAGAGTTGGTGTCATAGCCCTGAGTAAAAGCGACAAATTCAATTGGCACGAAGGCGCTGTTTTGGTAAATCATTTCTTGAGCAGCCAGCCAATCTGGCCAAAAGTTGCGAGTGATTACTGCTTCTAAGTTTCGATCTGGATTTCCATTTTGGGTGTACATAGAAAAGACAGCTAGGTTGATGACGCCATCTTGTCGATTGAGATCTGGTCGGAACAACTCCAGTGAGTCAAAAAAATCTGGCACTTGAAAACTTGAGTCGACCCATGCGCGGATGTCTCGTTGAACTTGCTCTAGGTAAGGTCTTTGATGCGCAAACTTTGGAGTAAGTTCCGCGATTCCATCAAGAAGTAACTCGACTTGTTGGGTAGCCGTCTCATGATCAGTCCGGCCTGCATCAATAGATCCATCCTTCTCTTGCATTGGTCGCAAAGCCTCGATGGCACTGACGAGTTTCAACCAACCTGGGTAGTGCCGATCCTGCTCAAGGACAGCCTGAACTTTTGTAAGAGCGTCCGCCCCTAAGTTTGGGGCAAGCACGCCAGTTTCATCAGTCAGCACTTGTGAAATTTCTGGCATCTTTGCCTCCAACGGGAAAAAATCCTGAATACGAGGAGATTATCATAAATTTTACCGTAATGGCTCTGATTTCCCACTTTCAAGCGGCAACACAGGCACTTGTGACTCGCGTACCACCAAAACAAGCCCAATAAGAATGACTGCCATCCCAAGCACAGCAGTCGCCGGAATGTGTTGATGGAGCAAGAAACCAGCAAAAATTGCAGCCCCGGGCGGCTCAAACAACACAGCTATGCCAACAACCGTCGCAGAAGTAGTTTCCATCAACCGACTCATGAGTGAGTGGCCAAGCAATTGCGCCCCCAGTGTCAACGCACCGATGAGCATCCAATCTCGATGCGTAAATCCCCACAGAGGTGTTCGCACGTACACGCAAAGCAATCCAAGCGTTACCGCTGAAACGGCATAGACAATCACGGTGTACACCGAGTTACGAACCGTTGCACGCACCTGACCTCCGATGATCAAATAGGCACCAGCGGCAGCAGCCCCTGCCACGGACATTGCATCACCAATCAGCGCGCGCGATGAAACTCCAAAATCAACGCCAACAACAGTTAAGACGCCGGCAATCGCCACCGCAATCCCCCACCACACACGACTCGGGATCTTCAAACCGAGGCGCTTCGACATCAACAACATCCAGATGGGCTGGGTGGCAACCAGAGCCACAGAGTTGGCAACGGAAGTTAGGCGCACACTGGGAATCCATAGCGCGAAATGCACACCAAGTGCGAGTCCCGCAAACACACAGCCCCGAATCTGTGCGCGATCGAGTGACCCTAAACCGTTGTCCTTCACGGCCAACGGCAATGTGAGTGCCGAGGCAAAGACGCATCGCCAAACAGCCATAGCCAGAACTGGAGCGGTGCTAAGCGCAATGATGGGACCTGAACTTGAGATTGCGATGACAACTACTGCCATCAACAAAGCATCCCGACGTGACAGTGACCAATGCGAAGTGCCTAATGCCTTTGGCGCGTTGATCATAAGGATCCCACTCCCCTTTGCCTCAACTTTAGCTGCGGTGGAATCGCGAAACTGAACGCCTAGCCTTCAGCAGCTCATGACTGTCACAGCAGATCAACGCTTTGACCATCATCTTGACCGATGACCTAGCGAAGTGAACCAGCGATCCACGCCTTGGCCATGCCGGCGCGCGTTCGTAGATACTCAAAGCGCGCACCAAGGACTAGCAGAAGTACACCAGACACGGTAAAGGAAATCCACGGCTGAACTGCACTAAACAGCATCGCCAGCGGGAGACGTGACAAAATTACGACCGCAGCTAACCCGGTAGCCAACATTCCTACGTAACGTAAAAGCGCTCCAGCAACAAGAAGGACTAACGCTGCACAAAGTGACAGTGTGAAACGAGTCGAGTAATCCAAACTTTCCGCAGCACGCAACGCTGATGGAACAACTGCGACAGCGCAACTTGGACCTAGCCACAGCAAAGAAGACAATGTGGAGTTGATTCGCTGTGCCAACATGCCGCTAACAAGCAAAACTGCCGCTATCGGCAGTGTGAAGGCCTCAAGTTCAGTTACATCCGAGTTGCTGTTACTAAAGATGATGGAAAGCGCAAGGAATGCTGCGCCGAAAGGCACCAACTCGCTTCGCTTGGTCATCCATGCATGAGCCATGGCAACAAGTCCGGTTAGCACACTCAGCCCGATGGCAAATGGAAGGACAACACTTTCATTTGCCTGAGCTAATCCCAGCACCAACCACGCACCACTTGTCGCGCTAATAATCGACACGGGCTGAACTTTTGAGTCTTTGCCTGTACGAAGTGAGACCACGGCAAAAAGAGCTGGGGATGCTACGCGAACCGCTATGGGGAAATCGACGAATCCCGCACTCAACGCTGCCGCCGCCGCGACCAAGACGACCGAAAGTCCACGAACTCTCGGCAGAATAGCGGAATAGACGGCAAGGAGAACTAGGTGCAACGCCCAAGCCAGTGCGGCTCGCTTATCGGCTTGCAACGAAGCTGCTACAAATCCAGATGTGAAAAGTGCCAATACAAGTAGTGCCACGGTGCGAGACGTGCCAGCGAACACTCTCTGCGCCGAAGTGCTGTTGTCGAGCAAGAGCAGAATTGATACAGACAGTGGCAATGCCAGCGCAGCCCAGTAGAAACTCGTAACTTCAGTCGACTCAGCGATGTTGAGCTCAACCGATGTCAAGATGAGACCAACTGACACGGGGAGAAAGAGATGGCCAACATTCTCCCAAATGGTGTTAGTCAACTTCTTGCCTACGTAGATAAAGACCACGGCCGTCAGTGCCGACAAAACCGCCGGCATGATCATGGTCGTTACTACGCGACTTGCGGGGTCCCAGCGAGTGAGCACGTGATTGATGATCCAACCAGCATCAATCAGCCACGACCCGACGGTCAGCACAGAAAGTGCAGTTGCCGTTGACTGAATCCGCGTGGCTAGCTGATTCGATAACACTCCCAAAATCACAGTGACTGCTACGAGCACTGCCCCTTGCCCCACGGTGCCTAAGTAACGCCACATGATTCCAACGAAAGCCATCAAACCTGCAAAGAGCAGAATTGCTCCGCCACCGACTAAGTACTGATAGGCACCCAATGGTGCATTTGGCGCAGTCTGCGTCAATGTGATATTCGAACCGTCTGGTCGCAGACCTCGGCTCACTGCATCCTCGAGTTCAGCCAAGCGTGCTTGCCAAACTGGCAACCCTGCCCGTAAATAATTCACCTCTGACACATATGGCCCAAATGCCGTGAAACCACATGCACACACAACATCGGCCTGGTTGACGGCTACCTTCAATTCCTGCTGGCAACTTGGGCACAACATTGGGTTTGCCACATTCTCTTGAATCTCAGACACAAAAACCTCCACAGCAAGTGCGCCAGAATCAGCAGTCGCGAATCTGCATCACATACTAGGTAAAACCTACACTTTAAGGTCTTGCGCTTAGTGATGTTTGCACGATAGTTGCGAAAAAGTATTTCCCGTAGAACTAGTTCACTTTTGTAGCAACACTTGAATAAACCTGATAACCGAACGCTGGCAATGTGAAAGTCATGGTTGGCGATATAGCCAATGTTCAACGTGACGGTATCGTCGCCGATACTGGAAGGGGTATTTCATACAGCGACACAGTCGGTGCTGCGGGTGGAGTCTCATGGCACCTTGACAATGCCACCAGTGAAGCGAACTACTTCTTAAAATTCCACACCTACGGAACTATCAACTGGACTCCCGCAGCCAACCTACGAGCTGGTCAGCGTCTGACTGATTCCTTCTTCGATGCTTACAGCGACACACCAGGTACATTCAAGTACTCTGTCGCTGTCGGTCGGCTACTTAAAGCAGGGACTCTGAAGGTCACAGTTACATTCACGCCGACAGACATCAAGAACTACACAATCCGTACAGGTATCTACAACGTAGTCATCGCTTCATAAAACAGGGATTGACCCGGAGAGACTCCGAGCCAATCCCTAACAATGCATTGAGCTGCAATCAGACGTTACATACAGCAAGAGCACCTGCGCGAATCAGCCCCGTTCGGCTCACTCGCTAGTGTGACTAGTTTTCCTTCGCCTTGAGTGCGTTCAGCTCAGCCACGATCTGCGCCAGTGTTGCAGCTTGAGTCTCAAGCAGAATTTCAATGTCTGCAACATCCTGCTGCATCTCATCGTTGCCTGCCTCAATCTTTTCCATGAAGTAGGAACCAATGAGACCCGTAATTGTGCCGAAGATAACAAGACCGATGCAGATCACAGCTACAGAAATCAAGCGACCTTCTGGAGTGGTTGGGTAAACCTCGCCGTAGGGCATAACGCTCATCGTGCAAAATGCCCACCAAAGGCCGTCGACGAAATTATGAATTGAAGCCTCAGGAGCACCGCGCTCTGCATCAGTGATTGCAAGTGCGCCGACGATGAAAGTAGATATAGCAGTGGTTGCAATCAAAGTCACAAACTTGTTCTTATTGCTAGTGCGAGCTGACTTATTGACCATCATGACGATACCGAGCAGAGCGCGAATTGCTCGCAGTGGTCGAATCACTGGCAACGTAACTGTTGCAAAATCTAGTAGGTGTGACTTGAACCAAGCCACCTTGTGCTCTGCGCCAGCGAGTCGCACAACATAGTCAATGATGAACAATACCCAAATGACATCCTGCGAGGTTTTACAGAACTCGTGCTGTGATTGGGAGATGCCGGGGCAGATGATTGGGTACGCGTAGACAACCAAGAAGAGTAGACCGATGCACAAGAACGGCTTTTCAGTGGCTGCTTCCCACTTGCTCTGGGTTACCTTAGCGACCGCTTCAGTTGTTTCTTCAGTTTGCTCAGTATCAATCGGGGTCGTTATGTCAGTTGTCATGCCACGACTTTAGCCACTGAGGTAACAGCACTGCAACTAAATCGGGCACTCACGAGTGAATATTAATCAATTCGTAACTTTACTGTCAGATGGCATCAGATGAGAACGATGAACTCTATCCGAGTCGACGCGCGTGCAACTCATCGCCGATGTCGCATCAATTGTGACTCATGTCTGGACGGATTGCTAACCTAAGAGACATGAATTCGGACTACCTGGCGGCTACAAAATATTTCCTAGATGTAATCGGACAAATAGATAACAACAATCTTGATAGCCACCATCCCGACGGCTGGTCGGCTCGACAAGTGATTCACCATATGGCCGACAGCGAAGCACAATCATATATACGTCTTCGCCGTCTCTTAGCAGAGCCCGCCGGTTCTGAAATTCAGGGTTACGACGAAGCGGCTTGGGCTGAGTGCTCCAGTCTTGGGTACAAGAACCTTCCGATTGAATCTTCACTGGCCGTCATTGCGGCAGTCAGAGCGTCATCTGCTCTCGTGTTAGGGCAGCTATCTGAAGCTGACCTGACTCGCTCTGGGATACACACTGAGTCTGGCCACTACACGCTTGCAGATTGGCTTGAAATCTACACAAGGCATCCACGTGAACATGCCGATCAACTCTTACGTGCCTTGGACGGCCTGGAATAGCGTTCACTTAAAGGCAACCTTCAGCAGCAAGTGTGCTAAAACTGGCGGCCAGATATTCCAGCCGAGCATCATGTGCATCATGCAGCATCAATAGGAGAACTGGCCTATTCAGTCATTGAGACTCGCCCAGATGAGAGTATTTGCGGTGCTCAATTCTGCTGTGTCTAGGTAGTAAGTTGTGCATAACAACAACCCGAAGGACGCTCCATGAACCGCAAATCCTCAATCATTGCCGCTGCATTGACGGTCAGCCTCGTTTCAGGCTCTATCGCCTATGCAACAACAGCCGCCACATCGAAAGTAACAGCCTGCGCTGATAAGAAATCCGGCGTTTTGCGGGTTGCAAGCAAATGCAAATCTACTGAAAGCTCTGTCCCGCTAATCTCAGGTTCGGTTCAGTTAGCTCCGGCATACGTAGACGCTCGTGGGACTGCAGTAAATGTGCTCTCTTCGCAATTTGGCGCAGACGGCAATGTGGGTTATGTGGATGCGATCGTCGGTGGAAAAGTTGTAGATGTAAATGGAGCCACTGGCGAAGTTACCCCCATCGGTTCGCTAGGGGTTGCGGACAATAACTACATCTGGATCCAAGAGAGCTGGGACAATCCCATCACATACTCAAATGCGACTTGCTCAGGAACACCTTTCCTCTGGATACCTGATTCGAACAACTACTACGGCGCCCGAGACATAAATCAACTTTACAGAACCATCACAACAAACTCTAACTACGCTGGATACTTCACCTACCAATACGGTGACACCAAGCAATACCTATCGATTTCGAGCACCCCGACTGGATTCGGTCCTGGTATGGAAATTAGTCACCGCAGCCAATCGGGTGACTGCGAGAAGGACACTAACTCGAATAACGGAAGCGGCTACACATCAACGGGCTACCAAACGATTGCACTGAGCATCTATTCGGGCACCCGGCTTCCAAACTTCGTCGCACCGATCCGGGTGAAGGTTCAGTAACTAGACTGGCACCAACTTCGTAGTTGCCCTTCTCTGGTCTCACTGGCCAGCGGAGGGCAACTTTGGTTCTGAACCGGATGAGGTCTGAATTAAACGCAGCCCTGATCAAGTCCGTCTAAAACTTGAACTGCGCGAGCTTTCACATCAGGCAAATTGCTCAGTTTCCGCAGGCCGCCCATTTGTTGAAACATTCGATGGTTCTTAGAGAAGGTTTCCACATGGCGATCTAGGAAATCCCAATACAAAGTTGTGAACGGACAGGCATCTTCGCCAGTGCGCTTCTTTGGGTCATAGACGCATGACTTGCAGTACTGCCCCATCTTGGAAATGTAAGCACCTCCGGCGGCATAAGGCTTGGTCATCAACAGACCATCATCGGCATGTGTGGCCATGCCGATGACATTTGGCACCATGACCCAATCAGCAGCATCGATGAATACTTCGCGCATCCAATCCAGAAACTCTTGCGGAGATACGCCAGTAAGCAGCGCCAAGTTGCTCAGAACCATGAGCCGCGGAATGTGATGCGTCCATCCGCGCTCTTGAACATCGCTCACAATCGACTTCACACAGTTCATCTGAGTCTTCTCTGGTTCATGGAAGAGTGGGAGCAACTTGCGATGCGCACTCAGGTGATTGTTTTCGCGGTAATCCTGACCGAGGAACCAATACATTCCGTTGATGTACTCGCGCCAACCAATGAGCTGCCGGATAAAACCTTCACACGACGAGATAGGAATGTCACCTTCGGCAAATCGATTCAGCGCTGCCTGGACTACTTCGGAGGCATGTAACAAACCGTTGTTCATGTATGGGCTCAAGAGCGAGTGATGCGCACTCCAGCTCTGGCTTGGAATTGCATCCTCATACGGACCAAAGTTCTTAAAGTGATGCGTGAAGAAGTGATCCATTTGCGCAAGTGCCTCAACTCGAGTGGTCCCCCACGTCTTTTCGTCTAGGTTGCCCCAAGCAGTAGCGGGCAGCTCTGTAGTTACTTGTGCATCCATGTCATCAAATATGAAGTAGACGGGCGATCCCCAGTCATGGTCCTTGGGTGGCGGCAGCCGATTGTCCGCATCAAAGTTCCAGGCACCACCAACTGGCTCACTTCCCTCCATCAGGATGCCGAGCCGTTTGCGCTGGGCCCGATAGAAGTTCTCCATGGTGAAACTTGATTGCTTCTCGGCCCACAATTCGAAAAGGCTCTGTGATGTCAGAAAGAAATCATTCTCGACAAATGTGACGCCAAACTCTTCTAGTTGCTGCTTGAGTCGAAAGGAGTTTGGTGATGCGCAAATTACTTCGGCACCTGGATACATAGCTTGCATATCGCGCAGGCCTTCAGTTGTAGTAGCACTCTTCAGATAGGTGACTTGCCATCCTGATTCTTCGAGGTCACGGACAAAGTGACGTGCGCTCGATACGAGGAACTGAAGCCTTTGCTTATGCCACTTACGGCCATTAAGCATGCGCTGACTTTCAATCAGCACGATGCGGTCGGTACTTGGATCGGCGTTCTTAATTGCGCCATACTCAACATTGAGCTGATCGAACGGAACATAGATGATGCGAGTCATGATGTGCGCCTACAGCGCTCGGAGCAGTACTTCACCGCGTCCCAATCGCGCTCCCACTTTTTGCGCCATTCAAACATCAGCCCACAACGCTCACACTTCTTTGGCGCAAAACCATTCTTTGTTTGAGCAACTCGCATGAAAACACATTAGCCCGAGCACTCGATGTTTGCTCTATGAACAGCTGATGTATGCCTGTTCAATCGTGACCTTATCCGTAACGAAGTTCTGGCAACTGGACTGACCGAGACTAAGGAATCTCTGCCAAGCGTGCGGCAACTAAATCCAAAAGGAGTTTCTTATCAATCTTCCAATCGACTGGAACCTTAAAGGTCTTCTTATTAGTTTCATAGTCAACTAGGCGAGCTTCAAACTTGGTGATCATGTCATCACCCCAAGGAGCAATCAAGATGTGCTTGGTGTGGACGGTCAGCGCAAAGATGTAGTCATCTCCAAGTTTCAGCATTGGCTTATTCCATGCCACAACAAGCTCCATTTTCGGATACTTGGCGGTGATGGTCTTGAAAATATCCTGAGCGATTTTGCGCTTTTCATCAGCGAACTCAGCCAAGTATTCAGCCGCGCTGTGTACTCGATGTGCGCTCTTTGAACCACGGCAGTACAACACCAGCGCATTAGCGTGGGTCTGGGAGAAGCCATAATTCTCACGCAAGTAGGCAATCTGTTCTGGATACTTTTGACCTGCCACGGTTTCCATGCGATCAAACCAATACGACATAGGTTCGCCGTACTTCTTCTCGATAGCCGGAAAGTAAGAGTCACGATCAGGGTTGCGTGCAGTCATGTGCCAACTCTACAAGCCGTCAGAATGGCTGAAACTGAAATCAACTCTGAGCATTGACTACATTCTGATACGCGGAGATGATGTCTGATTTAGATAGACTCTTATGCGCAAGATTCATTCCATCAAGAAAAGTGAAGTCAAGGAGTTCAAAGCGTTCCTTAACTTTTGGCGCACGTGCCTTCACGAACCAATAGCTCCCCTTCGCGATTACCGCTGGATCACGCGGGGCGAAGTTGTTGCCAACCTGGGCGATTGCGAAATCATAACCGCGTAATTCTCGAAGCTGTTGAGGTGTAACTCGCGACATGTGGGCATGACGCATCTCAAAGTCAGGATGGGTGCGAACACCTATTTCCTTGGTGCGCAGATCATCGCGTTTTTGCCAAATCTGGAACACAGTATTCACCGGCATGGCTTGGCCAGCGAGTGAGAATGTATCCGAAATGTTCATGGAATCAACAAGATGGAAGTTCAATGGCACACGATTAGTAAATGTGTACTTGTTAAAGCTCATCGGCAAGATGAACGCGATTACGTCCGAGAAAGTCGCAGCATGGGCGATGAATTGCACTGCAAGTGATGCTCTGGCACCAAACGGTGGATTACCAATTGTCAGCACTCGGCCAGACGTTAGTGGTGACCACTGTAGGAAATCGGCCTCAACAACCCCCGTGCTTTGTGGGGCAATGTCTAAACCAACGCGGTTACTCTCGGGGAGCAGCTTAAGGAATGTGCCATCTCCCGCACTCGGTTCAACAATGAGCTCGAATGAGTTCAGCGGAAATGCGTGACCAACAAATTCAACGCACTGCTGCGCAACTGCGGAATTCGTGAAATACGCTTCGTTCTCAACCGTGCGCTTCACGACAAGAACCTCATAACCCAAATCTATGGGCGATGCGGCATGATCGCGTTCACTGGGATGTGACCGAAACGACCCTTCTGGTAATCCTCCATAGCCTGCATTACTTCTTCACGTGTACTCATCACAAACGGACCGTACTGGAATACCTGCTCGCGAAGCGGAACACCGCCGAGCAAAAAGACATCAAAACTTGGATGGCGAGAATCCTGATTGACATCGGCGCGCAAACGAATCAGGTCACCTTCAGTCAGCACAGCCATTTGACCTGTGCGAATCGGCTGACCGTTGGGGCCAACTGAACCGTTACCGGCCAAAACGTAGGCGAGGGCGTTGAAATCCTTACGCCACGGAATATCAATCTGCGCACCAGGTGCAACTGTCACATGCGTAATGGCAATCGGTGTATGTGAAATGCCCGGGCCGCGGTAGCCTGCAACTTCGCCGGCCAAGATACGGACCAGCGCTCCGCCATCCGCGCTAGACACCATCGCGGAATCCTGGCCTTGCAAGTCTTGATACGCCGGAGCAATGCTC
>Ga0209084_1001134_pt1 | contig 23177 bp, 21 predicted proteins | sample C_130820_MF_Meta_FD_187309 | JGI IMG/M metagenome (GOLD analysis project Ga0209084, IMG submission 187309) | Freshwater microbial communities from Lake Croche, Canada to study carbon cycling - C_130820_MF_MetaG (SPAdes) (version 2) | ecosystem: Environmental > Aquatic > Freshwater > Lake...
AACAATTTCTTTCCTCGAGGTTAATACACGTCTCCAGGTGGAGCATCCAGTTTCTGAAGAAGTTGCTGGCATCGATCTAGTTCGTGAGCAATTCCGGATTGCGATGGGTGAAAGTCTTGGCTTTGACGATCCTGAAATTAGAGGCCATTCCATTGAATTCCGCATCAACGGTGAAGATCCTGGTCGCTCATTCTTACCTGCTCCTGGGCGCATTACTTCTTGGAAAATTCCTACCGGACCTGGCGTACGTGTTGATGCTGGTTTCCGAAACGGTGATGTAATCGGGGGTAACTTCGATTCCCTTCTGGCGAAATTAATTGTTACTGGATCAACACGCAAGCAAGCTATTGAACGTGCCCGTCGCGCCTTAGCTGAATTTGAAGTCGGCGGACTTGCTACTGCGATTCCATTCCACCGCGCGATTCTTGAAGATTCGAACTACACCGAAGATTTCAAGGTCTACACGAGCTATATTGAAAATGAATTTGTTAATGAAATTCCTGCATTCCAATCAGCGGTTTTGGAAGTTCAAACAAAAGTTGCAGCTGAGAAGTTGGTTGCTGAAGTAAATGGAAAACGATTTGAAATTCTTGTTCACGCACCTGAACCCGTAGTCAAGCGCCATCGTGCAAAGCAGGCATCAGTTGGTGGCGCATCCGGGACTGGCTTAGCAAGTCCAATGCAAGGAACTGTTGTAAAGATTGCGGTCGAGGAAGGCCAAACCGTTGAGGCAGGCGATTTAGTAATCGTCCTTGAAGCGATGAAGATGGAGCAGCCACTAAGTGCCCATAAGGCAGGTGTGATTAAAAACCTCAAGGCAGTTATTGGTGAAACGGTAGCGAGCGGAACTGTTCTCTGTGACATTATTGAGGTATGACCTCAACTGAACTTTTATATTCGGATCCCCTAGCTGCGGCTTCACAAGCAGCTGCAGAGATTGCTCAACGCACTGGGGTTGCAGCACATGATGTCGCACTTGTTATGGGTTCGGGTTGGGTAACAGCAGCTGATGCTTTAGGTACTCCAGTGTATGAATGTGATGCACATGAAATTACTGGATTCTTTGCTCCTGCAGTTGAAGGCCACTCAGGAAAAGTACGTTCATATGAAATTATAGAAAATGGAAAGAAAATTCGCGCACTCGTATTTCTGGGACGCACTCACCTCTACGAAGGTAAAGGTATGGAGCCAGTGGTTCATGGTGTTCGCACTGCAGTAAAAGCTGGATGCAAAGTAGTGATTCTGACAAATGCGTGCGGCGGAATTAATACTTCATATAAAGTTGGTCAACCTGTGCTGATCCGTGACCATATTTCACTCACTGCTGCATCACCATTATCTGGTGCAACCTTTATTGACCTCACAGATTTGTATAGCAAGAGAATTCGAGCGATTGTAAAGGCTGAGGATTCTTCACTTGCCGAGGGCGTTTATGTTCATTGGCGGGGACCAACATATGAAACACCTGCAGAAATTTTGATGATGCGCGCCATGGGCGCAGATCTTGTAGGTATGTCGACTGTTCCTGAGGCAATTGCAGCTCATGCACTTGGGGCTGAAGTTCTTGGAATTTCACTAGTCACTAACGCTGCTGCAGGTGTCACTGGCGAAAAGTTAAATCATGAAGAAGTAATTGCCGCCGGTAAAGCAGCAGCAGGCCGGATGGGTTCACTTCTTAAAACAACTATTCCAAAACTCGTATAGCGCAGGAAATATATACTCATGGAAGCATCACTACGGAGTGAAGTTGAAGCTTGGATTGCAGATGATCCTGATGAAACTACAGCAGCTGCGCTTCAAGTAATGCTTGATGCAGATGACAAAATCGCTCTTAAGAAGCACTTCAACGGTTTTCTTCAATTTGGTACAGCAGGTTTACGTGGCCCAATAGGGCCAGGGCCATCATGTATGAACCGCGCAGTTGTAGGTCGCACTGCGGCGGGAATTGCGCAATATATGAAGAAACGCGGAATGAGTAAGGTGATTATTGGCCGCGATGCTCGCTATGGATCTGAAGATTACACATTTGAAAGCGCGGAAATTTTAAGTGGCGCGGGCCTAGATGTTTATATTCTGCCTCGTCCACTCCCTACTCCAGTTCTTGCATTCGCAACTAAATCCCTAGTCTGCGATATCGGAATCATGGTGACTGCAAGCCATAACCCCAAAGAAGATAATGGCTACAAGGTTTATGTCGGACCCACTGCAGATGGGATTGATTATCAATCTTCGCAAATAATCAGCCCTACGGATACTTTGATCGCTAAAGAGATAAGTGCAATACATTCGCTGAAATCTCTTCCCCGAGGCAAGAATTGGACTGTTCTTGGCGAAGAAGTTATCTCAGAGTATGTGAAACGAACTAGTGCACTTGCACCACGTCCCGGAGATCTCAAAGTTGTCTACACCGCGATGCATGGAGTCGGAACTGAAACTGTCCAACGCGTTTTTAATCACGCAGGATTTGCAACGCTCATTCTCGTTGATGAGCAGTGCACGCCTAATCCAGATTTTCCAACAGTTGCATTTCCAAACCCTGAAGAACGTGGCGCGATTGATTTGGCGCTCACAAAGGCGCGAGATTTCGGCGCAGAGCTGGTGATTGCAAATGACCCAGATGCCGATCGCTGTGCAGCAGCAATCGATGACCCGAAGGCTGGCTGGCGAATGCTGCGCGGTGATGAAATCGGAGCCATTTTTGGTGAGTGGATTGCACGCACCCAGCCAACTGGAAAATTTAGTAACTCAATAGTTTCATCGTCAGTTCTGCGAAAGATTAGCTCTCACTATGGCATCGAATTTGAAGAGGTGCTTACAGGATTTAAATGGATTGCAAAGATCAAGAATTTGGCATTTGGTTACGAGGAAGCTATCGGTTATTCCGTAGATTCAAAGACCGTGAATGATAAGGATGGAATATCTGCGGCGATCTTCTTGGCTCAAATTGCTATGGATCTCAAACGAGAAGGTCTGACTCTCTCTGATTTACTTGATGAGATCTGGGAACGCCATGGCTTTCATGGAACTGAACAGATATCTATTCGCGTCAGTGATATGACAGCTATAACAGGTTTACTCGATGGATTACGCAAAAATCCACCAACAGAGATTGCAGGACGTGCAGTTGATTCAATAGATGATTTGGCGGCGCCTAGGGATGGATTGCCTCCTACTGATGGCTTACGCATCTGGCTTGCGGAAGGTATTCGAGTAATTGTGCGACCTTCTGGAACTGAAGCAAAACTAAAGTGCTATGTGGAAGTAATCACGAAAACAGCTGAAGAGTCTTCTGTGTTACTTGATGATTTGCGTCAGCCTCTTAAAGATTTCTTAACTCGCTAAGAGCCGAAGCGTTCTTTAAATTCTTCGAGCATCGCCGCAGTACCACTAGCACCACTTCTCTTTACGCCTGCATCCATAAATGAGAGCAACATATCCAGTGATTTCACTCCACCTGCGCTCTTTACCTCTACCTTCGAAGACACAGAGGCGCGCATCAGTTGCACATCTTCAAGAATTGCTCCAGTTGGAGCAAAGCCTGTCGATGTCTTTACATAATCGGCGCCAGCTGCTTCACATAACTGACATGCCTTAACAATCTCTTCCTTGGTCAAATATGCGTTCTCCAAGATAACTTTTACTTGATTGCCATTTGCTGCTTTAACGACTGCGGCAATCTCATCTCGGACTTCGTCATACATGCCAGATTTCATCCAGCCGATGTTGATAACGACATCAATCTCTGTGGCTCCATCGGCAACAACTTGCTTGGTTTCAAATACCTTTACTGATGTTGCAGAGTTGCCATGTGGGAAACCTACGACAGTTCCCACATGTACATCGCTGCCACGCAGAATTTCAGCACAGAAAGCGACATCAGCTGGCTTGCAACATACTGACGCCACATCATATGTGAGCGCGACTTGGCATCCTTCGCGGACTTCATCACGTGACATATCTGGTCGCAGAAGTGCATGATCTATTGTCTTGGCTACTTGTCGCAGCGTGTACTTGGGATGAACCACTTACTGCTCCTCAGAAATCTTTAGGTATGAAGGCTTGATGACGCTTTCAATGATTGCAAGGCGATCTTCAAAGGGAATAAATGCGCTCTTTAGCGCATTGATAGTTACTCGTTGCAGATCTTGGAAAGTCCAATCGCATTGATTGACCATCTCAGTCATTTCACGTGACATTGAAGTTGCAGACATCAGACGGTTATCAGTATTGATGGTGACTCGAAAGCGAAGCTTTGCTAGCTTTGCAAGCGGGTGATGTGCAAAAGAATCGGCGACACCTGTTTGAATATTTGATGATGGGCACATCTCAAGAGGTACGCGACGATCGCGAACATAAGCAGCAAGTCTGCCTAGCCGTGGTGGTGTGTGATTGAAGTCGATATCGTCTGTGATCCGAACGCCGTGTCCTAAGCGCTCTGCGCCACAGAGTTGAATAGCTTCCCAAATAGAAGGAAGTCCATAAGCCTCACCTGCGTGAATTGTGAAGTGTGCATTTTCTCGGCGTAGGAATTCAAAGGTATCGAGTTGATCACTGGGTGGGAATCCATCTTCGGGACCTGCAATATCGAATCCAACGACACCTTGATCGCGATACTTCACTGCGAGTTCTGCAACTTCTTGAGAGAGATTATTTTGACGCATTCCACAGAGAAGTGACATCACGCGAATCGTATTGCCTTCTTCCTTTGCCTCCGCTTCACCTGCGCGGAATCCTTCAAGAATTGCTTCGATTGCTTGTGAGAGAGTTAAACCTTTTTCAGTAATGAGCTCAGGTGCCATACGTACTTCAGCATAGACAACGCCATCGCGTGCGAGATCAATCGCACATTCACGCGCCACGCGCACGATATCTTCTTTGCGCTGCATGACCGCAACTGTGTGAGCAAAAGTTTCTAGGTAGGAAACTAAGGAACCCGAATCACAGGAAGCGCGAAACCATTCGGCAAGTTCGACTGCATCGTAAGTTGGTAATTCATGACCAATCTCTTGAGCAATATCAATAATGGTTTGTGGACGTAGTCCGCCATCTAGGTGGTCATGCAGAAGCGCTTTAGGTAATCGCTTTACTTGATCTGCTGTTGGCTTCTTTGTCAGGTTGCTCATCCTTCAATTCTCTCTAAAACTAGCGGCAGACGATTAACTGTTCCACCTTCAACTATTGTGACAGCACCTTCTAGAATCTCAAGCGCTCGTTCAAATCGTGCGGGTTCATCTGTATGTAAGGTCATCAAAGGCGATCCTGCGGTGATGTAATCCCCCGGTTTGGCGTGTAGTTCGATTCCCGCACCTGCTTGCACCTTCTCGCCCTGCTTAGAGCGACCTGCACCTAAACGCCATGCGCTGACTCCAACCTTCATCGCATCCATAGTTGTCACTGTTCCACTGTTAGCAGCTTTTACAACATGCGTCTCTCGTGCAACGGGAAGTGCCGCATCAGGATTGCCGCCTTGAGCGCTAATCATTCTGCGCCAATGATCCATCGCACTTCCATCTTTTAGCGCAACTTCAGGATCTTTACCCACAATTCCTGCTGCATCAATCATCTCGCGAGCAAGCAAGATAGTTAGCTCGACAACATCAGAAGGCCCACCACCTGCGAGAACTTCAACAGATTCACGAACTTCCAATGCATTTCCCGCAGTAAGACCAAGTGGAACATCCATTGCAGTAACTAGTGCGCGAGTCTTAACGCCCGCATCTTTGCCGAGTTGAACCATTGTGCGGGCTAGCTCTGATGCCTTCTTCGGATCAGACATAAATGCACCGCTTCCGGTCTTTACATCTAATACAAGTGCCGACGTTCCCTCGGCAATCTTCTTACTCATAATTGAGGATGCAATGAGTGGTATCGCTTCAACGGTTGCGGTGACATCGCGCAGTGCATATAGCTTCTTATCAGCCGGTGCTAAACCAGCACCTGCAGCGCAGATTACAGCTCCAGTTTCCTGCAAGACTTTGAGCATTTCGTCGTTGGTAAGAGATGCACGCCATCCTGGAATGGATTCAAGTTTGTCGAGAGTTCCACCAGTGTGACCGAGTCCGCGACCAGATAGTTGTGGAACTGCGCCGCCGCATGCTGCAACAAGTGGAGCAAGTGGCAAAGTTATCTTGTCTCCAACGCCGCCAGTGGAATGTTTATCAGCAGTCTTTCGATCCAGCATCGACCAATCCATACGTTCGCCGCTATTGATCATCGCATTTGTCCAACGAGAAATTTCGCGTGAATTCATTCCGTTAAGAAGAATCGCCATAAGCAGCGCGGACATCTGCTCATCAGCTACTGCGCCACGCGTGTAGGCATCAATCACCCAATCGATTTGTAAATCTGTGAGTTCGTTTCGGTCACGCTTTGCCGCGATGATTTCTACAGCTGCAAAAGGTTCAATCATGAAAGGCGATTCTCAATTTCTTCCGGGCCAAAAGCCCATGGCAGAAGATCGCCCAAAGTCTTTACGCCTTCATGTGTCATCATCTGTAACTGTGAACCGCCATGTTCTTGAAGTAACTGCCGACAACGCCCGCATGGCATCAATGGATTCCCTGAAATATCTACACAAGCGAAAGCAATCAGTCGCCCACCACCTGTTGCAACCAGGCTTGAAACTAGGCCGCATTCAGCACAGAGTGTTAGCCCATAACTAGCATTTTCTACATTGCACCCAGTAATAATTCGTCCATCATCGACGAGGGCTGCTACGCCGACGGGAAATTTAGAATAAGGAACATAGGCTTTCTTCATCGCACCGAGCGCTTCGGTGCGCAAATTATCCCAATCAATATTCATCAGAAGGAACCTCCGCCACGTTTGTAGGCAATTCCATCTGCTGCCGGTGCTCTCACTTTTCCAACAAATCCAGATACCGCGATGATTGTTGCGATGTAAGGAACCATCAACATAAACTCTGATGGAATCGGAGTACCTGTAATTGTTAAGAGTCCTTGCAAATTATCTGCAAAACCAAAGATGAGTGCGGCTGCAACTGCGCCGAGTGGACTCCAGCGACCGAAAATTACTGCAGCAAGTGCGATAAATCCTTTGCCTGCAGTCATCTCTCTACTAAATGCACCGAGTGCACCGAGTGTAAAGAAGGCTCCCCCGAGACCTGCGACTGCACCTGCAATTAAAACATTGCGGAATCTTATTTTGTTGACATCAATACCGACCGATTCTGCAGCAGTTGGGTGCTCACCAACAGAGCGAGTACGCAAACCCCATTTAGATTTAAAGAGAGCAACATGGATAATAATTACAGTCAGATACATTAAATAGACAATGATGCTCTGGTTAAAGAGAATCGGGCCGATGACTGGAATCTTTGATAGAAATGGAATCGGAATGGTGGGGAAAGTTCCACCAGCATTCCATGTTGATTGATAAGGAATAAGTAACTTCTTATAGAGGAAGTTAGTTAAACCGATGACGAGTACGTTAAGAACAAAGCCCAGGACAACTTGATCAATGCCGTACTTGATTGCAAAGACTGCCAAAAGCCAAGCGATTGCCATTCCAGCTATAGGTGCGAAAATTAATCCGACCCAGGTGCTATGAGTAAGCGAGGCAATAATTCCTGAAATAAATGCACCAGCTAACAGTTGTCCTTCGATTGCAATATTAATAACTCCTGAGCGCTCAGAGAGAATCCCTGCCATTGCACCGTAAATAAGTGGCACAGAGAGGATCAAGCCTCCTTGGAGTAACCCAGTAAATGGAACAAATTTGCCAGCTGCTGCCCAGCAGAGAAATGCCATAAGAAAGGTAGCTCCGAAGATGGCACTTGCTGCACGAATTGTCTTGCGCGCTCTAAATTGAATCGCAGCGACAATGACTGCCGCCAGAGAGACTGCCGCAAAGGAAATTGATCCTGTCTTTGAATTAATAATCCACTCTTTTACAAAGATCCACTCATTCCCAAGTACAAAACTATATGTTGTTGGTTGACCGCTCTTAGGCAAAAGACCAAAAAATAGGAATCCAAAAATTCCAAGGGCACCCATTGTGATTATCCCGCGCTTGCGGCGACGTTCTGGAGCAGATAAGCCACGAACTTCTTGAGTGCTCATCAACCATTCCAACCTTTAGATGTGACAGCCTGACCGCTTTCAAGATTCTTCAATCTAAAGATTGATTTGATGAGCGCCGGCGCTGCAATAAATAGAACTACCAGAGCTTGGATTACGAGAACAAGTTCTAATGGAGTATCAGTGCTGGCTTGCATAGTGAGGCCGCCAGCACGCAGGGCTCCGAATAACAGCGCTGCAAAGACTGTACCTAGAGGTGTGCCGCGTCCCAGAAGTGCAACTGTGATGGCATCGAATCCAAAACTTCCGCCAACTCCTGATGTCATGGCGTATTCAGAACCAAGAATTTGCACCGCGCCACCTAGACCAGCAAGTGCTCCGGCAATAAACATGACGGTAGTTGTTGCGCGTGCAACTGAGATACCTGCAGTTCTGGAAGCAGCTGCATTGGCACCAACTGCTCTAAATCTAAATCCCCAAGTACTTCGATTAAGGAGCCACCACACTGCCCCTGCTGCAAGGAGGGCAACGATAAAACCTAGATTGGCGCGAAACTCTGAACCGAATAGGTGCGGAAGCCGTGCGTTCTGTTGAACTTCAGGTGCGAGTGGATCTTTTCTTCCAGGACGCAGAAATGCCGTTGTACTTAATAGCCAGAGTAAGAAATAGCCCGCAACATAATTAAGCATGATCGTAACAATCACTTCATGGGCCCCTGTGCGTGATTTCAGGAAGCCGACGAATCCCCCGTATACACCAGAGAAAACAAGTGCGGCTGCAATTGCAGCGAGTGAGTGAATGACTATCGGAAGATGAAAGCTAAACCCAACCCAACTGGCACCGATTGCGCCAGCTATAAATTGACCTTGTGCTCCAATGTTAAAGAGGCCAGCTCGAAATGCTAGAGCAACAGAGAGTCCAGTAAGAATTAATGGTGACGCCATTACCAGAGTTTCAGAGAATGGGTAGAAACCACCCCAGAAATTTCCATGCGCTAAATTTGGATCAAATATCGAACCTCTGAATAGAGCCCAATAGGCTGAACCAGAAGTTGAGAAACCCTTTGCTAACATCGAAAGTGGGTTATTTTTAAGAGCTAATACTTTGGCATCAGAAAAAGCAACAAGAAGTCCACTGACAATGAGCGCCATCAAGAGCGAGAGCGCCGGAAGTAATAATTTCTTTAATTTCATGGTTTAACTCCAGCCATCAGTAGACCCAAATCTGCACGAGATGTTGTCGCCGGAACAATTGCAATAAATTCTCCGCGATACATCACAGCAATTCTGTCTGCTAGCGCAGAAACTTCATCAAGTTCTGTACTAAAAAGTAAGACTGCACGTCCAGAATCTCGCTCTGCAAGAATTCTCTTATGAACAAATTCAATAGATCCAACATCTAGTCCACGAGTTGGTTGGGATGCCACAACCAGCTTGACTGGGCGCGATAACTCGCGAGCTAAGACCACTTTCTGTTTATTTCCACCTGAGAGCGAAGAGACAGAATCTTTCGAGGATTGAGTACGGATATCAAATTCAGCGATACGTTTCTGCGCTTCATCAGAGACTACTCGCTGAGAGATCACTGCACCCTTTGCGTAAGGTGGTAAATCATGGAGGTCCAAAATCAGATTCTCCTCGATACTAAATGATCCGATCACGCCATCTTCTTCGCGAGATTCTGGGACAAAGGCAATTCCTGAATGTAGTGCGTTACGAACTCCAATTCGAGTGATCTCTTTACCTTCTAGGAAGATAGAGCCAGTTACATGCTCTTGAAGTCCAATCATCGCCTCGGCAAGTTCAGATTGGCCATTTCCTTGTACGCCAGCAACGGCCAAAATCTCACCAGAGCGAAGTTCAAAGGAGACGTCATTTACCAGCGTTCTGCCCGTGTGATCAGAGATATGCAAGTTCTTCACTTGCAAAGTAACTTCACCAAGATGTTGTTTCTCTTTATCAACATCCAGAGACACCGTACGTCCAACCATAAGCGAAGCTAACTCTTCTTGAGAAGCATCCGGTGATGCTGTTCCTACAACTTTTCCGCGGCGGATGATTGTAATTTTATCTGCCGCTTCCTTAACTTCTCGAAGCTTGTGAGTAATAAAAACGATAGAAGTTCCTTTTTCTTTCAGCTTCTTCATATTTCGCAATAACTCATCAGTCTCTTGCGGAGTAAGGACTGCTGTCGGCTCATCAAGAATAAGAACTTTTGCATCGTAAATGAGGGCGCGAATAATCTCTACACGTTGCTGCAATCCCACCGGAAGATCCTGAATCAGTGCATCCGGATCAATATCGAAGTTATATTCAGCAGAAACTCTCAATATCTCTTTGCGAGCCTGAACTAAATCTAGTAACCCAGGTCCTCTTGTTTTCTCGTGGCCTAGGACAATATTTTCTGCAACAGTAAATACTGGAATTAGCATGAAATGTTGGTGGACCATACCGATGCCTGCTGCAAGAGCATCTAGTGGTGAATCAATCTTCACTACTTTGCCGTCAACACTTATGGTTCCTTCATCAGGTGCCAGCAAGCCATAAACAATATTCATCAGGGTGGACTTACCTGCACCATTCTCGCCAAGGATTGCATGGATTTCTGCATCACCAACTAAGAGGTCAATCGATTCATTTGCGACTAGCGAACCAAAGCGCTTTGTAATTCCTCGCAATTCGAGTGACATGTAAGTAAATCTACTAGGTTTATTCCACTTTAGAAAGTTAAAAGTGATTTAAATTGGAAAAAGAAAGTGGCCTAACACTTGAGTGCTAGGCCACTTTCTTTAGATTTTCAGTTAATTACTTAACAGAAACCTTTCCGCTGCGAATATCGTTACCGAGTTTTGTAACTTCAGTGCGAAGTGCAGTTGGAACCATACGAATCAAATCGTGATAAGGAGCTAGAGAGACTCCAGAATTCTTAAGAGTTCCATTGTAGTTAGTACTTGTGAAGGTACCGTTTGCTTGATCAAGAATTGTGGTCTTAACAGATAAATCCACAGACTTCATGATAGAAGTAAGCATTACCTTGCGGTATTCAGGAGCAGCGATAAAGCCATCCTTATCTACCCAGATAACAACAGACTTCTTAGTCTTCAATGCGTTCGTAGCAGTTGATGATCCGAGGTTTCCACCTACAGGAAGAATCACATCTGCACCCTGTTGTTCGAAGCTGATTGAGTACTGAAGTGACTTAGCCATGTCAGAGAAGTTTCCAACCATCAAGCCATCTTGCTTTGCAATATCCCAACCAAGGCAGACAACTTTCTTGCCCTTTACCTTGTTGTAATAAGCAACACCCTTAGCGAAACCATCCATGAAGATTGTTACAGGAGGAATATTTGCTCCACCGAAGGTTGCAACTTTGCCGGTCTTGGTAATGCCTGCAGCAAGGTATCCAGCTTGGAATGCTGCTTGGTTTGTTGAGAATTCAATTCCCTTTAAGTTTGGATATGTCTTACCTGGGTACTGATCGCCCGCTGGACCGTGATCTTGTCCATCTTGGTCAACGATACCGAAGTTGATCTTTGGATTATCTTTCGCCGCTGCAACAATTGCAGGGTTGATGAGGTATCCAACACCGATGATGACGTTACAACCTTCATCTACAAGCTTCTTAATATTTGGTGCGTAATCAGCATCTGATGTAGATGCAAGGTACTTAACAGTTACAGAAGCATTTGCCTTCGCTGCCTGTTGTGCACCTGACCAAGCTAGAGCGTTAAATGACTTGTCATCTACGCCGCCGGTATCGAGTGCAAGGCATGCCTTTGTTGCTGCTGCATTTGCAGCTGGCGCTGAAACGCCGAATGCGAGTGCTGCAGCAGCGAAAACTGCTACAAACTTAAGTGTCTTCTTCAAGGTTCCTCCAAGGAATAATTAATGGTGCATTTGAGCCCAGCCTACTTGTTTAGGGTGATTTCCTGAGGTGTTTCAATCATTTACTCCGACGTGGCATGTAACAATTGTGAAAACTCTCAAGTTGAAGTTGAGTATTACGCAGCTATTTTCTCGGCGGTAGCGGCCGCGATGTTGATTGCGCCACTTTTTGCCTGAAGTTCCTTCGACCGAATTGTAAATTCAATTCCCCCACCGGTAATTCCATAACGGTGGCCATATATTCCTACATCAGCATTGAGAAAATCTAAATACTGACTATGTGAAACAGTTTTAGAGATGAGATCAAAGAGCGCCTTATCTACACGTTTAATAACGGATGCAAGTAAATATTGCTTAGTCTGATTAGTCACGGTCAAATATTGATCCGGTTCAACATTGATCAAACCCAACACGCTCCTCTTCTTTGCATTCTTTGCAACGATTACCTTAAAGACCTCAGAATCTGAGCCTTGAGTTGCTAAAAAGATGACATCTGCACCAGCTGAAATTACTTGGCTTGTCGCAAGTGAATAAGATCCCGAAACATACTTAACAATCGGAACCACCTTTTTCTTGCTATCTAATACTCCGGCAGAGAATCCTTCTTTAAAGATATCGGCTTGCTCAGATTCTGCAATCATCGCAACTTTTCCGGACTTCGAAATTTGAGCAGCGCTGAATCCAGCGAGATATGCGCCTTGTGTATCGGCGAAAACTATTGAGGTGACATTAAGCGCTGCAACGCTTGCATCATTGATGATTGCAAACTGTGTACTGGGAAATTCAACGGCAAGTGCTTGAAGTGTTGGGGCATATCCGCGTCCTATCGCAATTATCGGATTGCAATTCTTGGCGATGAGGCTGCGGATACGCATTTCACGGTCTGCGCTCGTGCCATCTGTCACGACGGCAGCTAGTGCGAAATCAAATTGCTTCTGAGCTTTTTCAAGGCCCGCTGCAGCAGCATCATTAAAGGAACGATCTCCGCGGCCGCCAATATCGTAGGCAAGTCCGATAGTAAGCGCGGCTGCTGAACTAGATGTTGGAGTTAACACTGCGAAAATGAGTGCTGCTACAACTGCTAGTCGGAGTTTCATTAAAGAACTACTCCAAGATTCTTATAGGTGGTCTCAATAGTTTCCTGAGCAACCGTTCTTGCTTTCGCAGAACCAGCATGCAAGATATCTAGCAAGTGCTTCTCATCTTCTAAAAGCTCCATCGCCTTGGCGCGGATAGGGCGAAGATATTCAACGACAACATCGGCAACGGCTGCTTTAAAATCTCCATAGCCTTTTCCAGCAAATTCATTCTCTAAATTCGCAATTGTCTGACCAGATAGAGCTGAATGAATAGTCAATAGATTGCTTATGCCTGGTTTTTCAACCATGTCATATTTGACTTCACGCCCTGCGTCCGTCATGGCGCTTTTAATCTTCTTCAGATTTACTTCAGGGGAATCCATAATTTCAATAACACCTGCAACTGCACCAGATGATTTACTCATCTTCGAAGTTGGCTCTTGAATATCGTTAATCTTCGCAGCGGTCTTAAGAATGTACGCCTCGGGAAGCTGGAATGTCTGACCGTAACGCGAATTAAAGCGCCCTGCTAAATCACGTGTGAGTTCGATATGTTGGCGTTGATCTTCGCCCACCGGAACAAAATGCGCTTGATAGAGCAGAATATCTGCAGCTTGCAACATGGGATAGGTAAATAACCCAACGCGCGAAGAATCTGCACCAACTTTAGAAGACTTATCTTTAAATTGAGTCATGCGACTTGCTTCGCCGAAACCAGTTAAGCACTCCATAATCCAACCCAACTGATTATGTTGTGGGACTTGTGATTGAACAAAGAGCGTTGATTTTTCTGGAGAGATTCCAAGTGCGAGCAATTGTGCAGCAGATGCCAAAGTGCGCTTTCGTAGAAGCGCTGGATCCGTCTCGATGGTCAGTGCATGAAGGTCGACTATGCAGTAAAAAGCATCATGACCATCTTGAAGTTCCACCCATTGCTTAACTGCACCCAAGTAATTGCCAAGGTGAAATGAATCGCTCGTTGGCTGGATTCCAGATAAGACGTGCTTCATGGGTGTAATTCTTGCATGCCCTAGTAGTTACGCGAGATTAATAGCCGTCCAGCGCGCTTTCCTTCCATAGAAAGCACGGTGATTCGAAGGCCATTTACTCCTACAACGTCATTCTCAACTGGAATGCGCCCTAGATAATGCATAACAAAACCGCTTGCCGTCTCATATGGTCCCTCAGGTAATTCAAAACCAGTCTCTTCGCTCAAATCTTCAAGTGAGATAAGTCCATCAAATTCAAAATCACCGGTGCGAGTTTCTTGCGAGACTTCATTCTCATCAGAATCGTATTCATCGCGAATATCTCCGACAAGAGTTTCTACGAGATCTTCAAGGGTCACAATGCCATCGGTGCCACCGTATTCATCAAGCACGATTGCCAGATGCTGACGTTGCTTACGCATTTCAGTCAGCGCCGGCAAAATTCCCTTTGTTCCCGGCAAATACATAATGTTTCGTGCAAGTTCCTGAATCTTTGCATTGGAATTAGCAAGACTGGTATCCAACAGATCGCGCACGTGGATGAAGCCGATAACTTCATCAGAGGATCCCCGCACAACTGGATAACGTGAATGTGCCTTCTCTATCGCAAGGGCAATTGCTTTACCAACAGTGAGAGAGGCATCCATAAAATCAACTTCAGTCCGAGGAACCATAACCTCATGCACTTGTCGCTCTGATGCATTAAATACTTCTTCAACGATATCTCGCTCTTCATCGGTAAGAGCAGCATGTCCAGCAACGAGGTCAAGAAGCTCTTCTTCAGATATTTGGGCGCGTTGCTCTTTAGGATCAATACCAAAGATTCGTAAGACTAAGTTGGTGGAATGCGAGAGCACCCACACGATTGGGCGAAATAAATTGGTAAGTACTCCAACAATTCCTGCAGAAAATAGAGCAATCTCTTCTGTTCTGTACAAGGCAAGACGTTTTGGTACAAGTTCGCCAAAGACCAATGAGAAGTATGCAATGACAAGGGTTACTCCGATAAGGGAAGTTGTGTTGGCGCTCTTTTCAGTAAGGCCAAATCCTTCAAGCCAAGGAATAACATAGACACCTAATTTTTCAGCACCAAGTGCTGCAGAGAGAAAACCAGTGACAGTTACTCCAACTTGAAGGGCTGCAAGTAAACGATTTGGATTACTGGCAAGGGCTGCAACGCGAGCGCCTCGTTTGCCACGGTGAGCTAATTGTTTTACTTGGCTCTCGCGAAGAGAGATAAGTGCGATCTCGGCTGCGACGAAGAGGCCAGCTACAACAATGAGACAGGCGACGAGAAGAATCGAAGAGTAGATAGAGCCGCTCGGGTGACTTTCCATGATGTGAGAAGTCTACAGACTGCACTTGGCGTTAGGTGTGAGAGTGCTCTAGCCTTTCCCACGCAGGCCAACCGGTTTGCACCTTAATCCTCGGACCGTCGGGCACGTACCTGCCCGGATAAGGAAAGTGAAAAAATGGCATCAGTCGTATTCGAAAATGCATCACGTATATACCCAGGCACAACAACACCTGCTGTAGACAAGCTCAATCTCACCGTCGCAGATGGAGAGTTTCTCGTTCTTGTCGGACCATCAGGTTGCGGTAAGTCAACATCACTTCGCATGTTGGCAGGTCTCGAAGAGATCGACGGTGGTCGAATTCTTATCGGTGACCGCGACGTAACAAACGTTGCTCCAAAAGATCGCGATATTGCGATGGTCTTCCAGTCATATGCTCTCTATCCACATATGAGCGTTGCAGAAAATATGGGCTTCGCACTTAAAATTGCTGGAATTGATAAAGGAGAACGTGATCGCCGCGTTCTTGAGGCAGCAAAGTTGCTCGACCTTGAACCATACCTAGAGCGCAAACCAAAAGCTCTTTCTGGTGGTCAACGTCAACGCGTTGCGATGGGTCGCGCAATTGTTCGCGAACCACAAGTGTTCTTAATGGATGAACCACTTTCAAACCTTGACGCAAAATTGCGCGTGGCAACTCGTACACAAATTGCTGCACTGCAACGTCGACTTGGAATCACAACTGTGTATGTAACTCACGATCAGGTTGAAGCTATGACAATGGGTGATCGCGTTGCAGTACTGAAAGATGGACTTCTCCAGCAAGTTGATACACCACGCAATCTTTACGATAAGCCAGATAATGCATTCGTTGCAGGCTTTATTGGATCTCCTGCAATGAACCTCCTTGTTGCTCCCGTTTCTGGCGGAAAAGCGCAACTTGGCGATCTCAATATCGATGTCCCAGCATCTGCTGGCTCATCAGTAACTGTTGGAATCCGTCCAGAAGGATGGGTTGTTGCAGATAAAGGTTTCCACGTTCTTGTAGAGGTTGTTGAAGAGCTTGGCTCAGATGCATTCGTCTACGGAAAGCCAGCAGATTCAAACGTCAAGTTTGCCAATGTGGTTGATGAAGGCGCTCAGGTCATCATTCGCTGGGATCCTAAGAATCCTCCAAAGGCTGGCCAAACTGTGACTGTTTCAAATCTGCCCAATGCAGTTCACCTATTCGATGTAACGACAGGTGCACGCATTAATTAATTAGCAGTATAAAAAACCCACTACAGATTTTCTGTAGTGGGTTTTTTAATCTTCAAAATCTAATGATCCTCGAAGCACATGAACTTTGCCCCGTCCGAATCTCTTCCAAGAATCAGTCAGCACCAGGGCAGTATTTTCATCGATGCCAATTAAGGTCGAATCTGATTCTGCACGAATAATGAATGCAGCAACTCGATCTGGAAGCCATCCCAACATCTTGTCGTAATGAGGAATCACTTCAATCTTGGGTAATAAATTCAACCCATTGCTCAATTGGGAGCGACGTAGCCCCATGATGGTTCCACCAAAAGCCATCGCACCTGCAGAGCAGCCGGCCAGTGAAGTTCCAGACTTCCATTGATTGAGAATTTCATCCCACAAAGGAGATCCGCTATAAATTTCTGCCACACGATGTGGATCTCCGCCAGAAAAATAAATGAGCCCAGCATCTTTAATCTGGGAAATAAATTCTGGGTTAAAGGCATCTTCTCGCTCATGAATCGGCAGATAGATGCATTCGCTACCAATGCGATCTGACTGTTCCTTTCCAAGTCTTCGCCAACGTTCACGACTTGAATCGCCCTCATGAGATGAAGCTGTAGGGATTTGAACAAAGGAATTCTTCTTGCCTTTAGAAATTGCTAAATGCAGAAGCTCAGTTTCCAACTCCTGCATTTGAACAGAATATTCTCCAGAACCCACAAGTGCGATTGCACCAGAGCTCTGATTTATCAATGTAGTTAAGCCATAGCTTTCTTTAAGTTCTCATCAATAGAATTAAGGAACTCTTGTGTTGTTTGATATGGCGCAGTCTTAGAGATAAGAAGTGCAAGATCTTTAGTCATCTTTCCTTCTTCAACAGTTTCGATACAAACACGCTCAAGTGTTGCCGAGAACTTTGCAAGCTCTGGGTTGTTATCTAGCTTCGCACGGTGTGCAAGTCCTTGAGTCCATGCAAAGATTGAAGCAATCGGATTTGTAGATGTCGCTTTTCCTGCTTGATGATCGCGATAATGGCGGGTAACTGTTCCGTGCGCAGCTTCTGCTTCACAGACCTTTCCATCTGGAGTCATCAAGACAGAAGTCATAAGTCCGAGTGAGCCATAACCTTGTGCGACGGTATCCGACTGAACATCTCCGTCGTAATTCTTACAAGCCCAGACATATCCGCCTTCCATGCGAAGTGACATAGCAACCATGTCGTCAATAAGTCTGTGCTCATACCAAATGCCAAGTGATTCAAATTGTGTTTTGAACTCTGCTTGATAGATCTCTTCAAAGATATCTTTAAAACGTCCGTCATATGCTTTAAGAATTGTGTTCTTAGTAGAGAGATAAACAGGAAACTTACGTAAGATTCCATAGTTCAGTGATGCTCGTGCAAAATCGCGGATCGAGTCATCGACGTTATACATCGCCATTGCTACACCCGATGATTCAAAATTGAAGACTTCAAATTCTTGTGGGGCAGAGCCGTCTTCTGGAACAAATGAGAGTGTGAGCTTTCCGGCGCCGGGAACTTTGAAATCAGTTGCGCGGTATTGATCGCCGAATGCATGACGGCCAATCACGATTGGTTTAGTCCAATGTGGAACAAGACGTGGAACATTGCTGATGATGATTGGCTCGCGGAAAATTACCCCGCCAAGGATGTTACGGATTGTGCCGTTTGGGGACTTCCACATCTTTTTGAGGCCAAACTCTTTTACGCGCGCTTCATCAGGAGTAATAGTTGCGCATTTAATACCGACGCCATGCTTCTGAATAGCCTTCGCTGAATCGATAGTCACTTGATCATCAGTTGCATCGCGGTGTTCCATGCCGAGGTCGTAGTACTCAAGATTGATATCCAGATATGGAAGTATCAACGAATCCTTGATGAACTGCCACATGATGCGAGTCATCTCATCGCCATCTAGCTCGACAACAGTTCCTTGTACTTTAATCTTTGACATCATTACATATCCTTTACATCTGCTTGCTTGGCACGAACTGCTTCTGCTGCTTCTTTCAGTGATGCAATTTCAGATTCGGTTAATTTGCTTTCGACAACTTTACGAATACCAGTCTTTCCAATTTCAGCTTCGACACCAAGGTAGACGCCAGAGATTCCGTATTCGCCATCAACCCACGCGCACACAGGCATGACTGCACCTGAATCTTCAATGACTGCTTTTGCCATTCGAGCTGCAGCAGCTGAAGGTGCGTAATATGCAGAACCAGTCTTGAGGAGTGCAACTACTTCTGCACCACCATTACGAGTGCGATCAACTAATTTATCAATTTCAGTCTGAGATAACTTTTCTGAAAGAGGTACGCCATCGACTGTGCAACGACTTGGAACTGGAACCATCGTGTCACCATGTGAACCAAGTGTTAGAGTCTTTACAGAACCGACTGCGACTCCAAGTTTTTCTGCAACAAAGTTAGTAAATCGAGCAGTATCTAACATTCCGGCTTGACCCATCACGCGATGTTTTGGAAAATTTGTTGCGAGCTGAGCAAGAGCAGTCATTTCATCAAGTGGGTTTGATACAACGATGATCACTGCATTAGGCGAGTGTTTTGCAATATTTTCTGCAACTCCTCGAACGATTCCAGCGTTGACTCCAATGAGATCCATGCGGCTCATACCTGGCTTACGTGGAAGTCCAGCGGTAATAACTACGACATCTGAATTGGCAGTCTTTTCGTAACCGCCACCTTCGGCAGTTGTTGTTGCACCGATAATTTTTGTTTCAAATCCTTCAATAGATCGAGATTGGTTCATATCCAACGCTAAACCTTCTGGCTTTCCTTCGAGGATATCTGTGAGAACAACTTCATCGAAGACGTTGTATTCAGCTAAACGAAGAGCTGTGGTTGAACCGTAGAAACCTGCACCTACAACGGTGACTTTCTTTGCCATGGCCTGATCCTTTTATATATGTCGTGTTATATATCTTGACGTCGAGAGAACTCTACAACCCCTTCGGGAGCGCTAGCGCCAGCCCAAAGAGAACGATTGCAATTGCGAGCGGGAGGTAGCGCTCAATTTTTCCTTTACTCCATTGAGTTAGGGCAATCACACCAGTGCCCGCCGCAATCATCACAGCTCCGGTGCGAACGAATCCTGCAACGCCAAAGAGAACTCCAAGTGAAATCGCGATGTATGCGATACGAAGTTGGAGTGCGCTTATCGCTCGCATGCATCAACCACATTCATCAGCAACATTGCTCGAGTCATTGGTCCGACTCCCCCAGGCATAGGCGCTACAAATGCTGCGACATCCATAACTCCGGGATCTACATCTCCGATGAGGCCCGCGTTAGTGCGCGAAATTCCAACATCGAGAACTGCAGCGCCTTTCTTAATCATTTCAGCTTTTAAGAAATGTGACTGACCAATAGCTGCAATAACGATATCTGCTCGCTTGGTATGGGCAACTAAATCTTTTGTACCGGTATGAGTCAAGGTGACGGTCGCATTTTCTTGCTTACGAGTTAAGAGAAGTCCTAATGGACGGCCAACTGTAAGACCACGACCAATAACCACAACTTCTGCGCCATTCAAAGGAATCTTGTAATGATTGATGAGTTCTACAATTCCACGCGGCGTGCACGGAAGTGGTGCTTCATACCCAGCAACTAAGCGACCCAAGTTGAGTGGATGCAATCCGTCGGCATCTTTAGCAGGATCGATTGATTCTAGAATAACTTGGGTATTAATTCCTTGAGGAAGTGGTAGCTGCACAATGTATCCGGTGCACTCTTTTGCAGAATTGAGATCTTTAATTGCCGCTAATACATCAGCCTGCTTAGCAGTTGCTGGCAAGTCAACGCGAATCGAAGTGATTCCAACTTCTTGGCAATCGCGATGCTTGCCTGATACATATGAATGCGAACCAGGATCATCTCCAACTAGAACTGTTCCAAGTCCTGGGGTGATTCCTTTTGCCTTGAGTGCACTGGTGCGAGCAGCAAGTTGGCTCTTAATTGTTGCAGCAAGTGCCTTGCCATCAAGAATCTGTGCGCTCATAGAGTCATCCTATTCGCTCAATTAGGCATGCGAGAAATGGCGCGTTTCGGTAAAGAACATTGCCACGCCAGCTTTATTTGCTGCGGCGATAACTTCTTCATCGCGCACGCTGCCCCCGGGCTGCACAATTGCTTTTACTCCTGCAGCAGTCAAAATTTCTAGACCATCGGCAAATGGGAAGAATGCATCCGATGCGGCAACGCTGCCCGCAACACGATTACCTGCGCGATCGACTGCCAGTTTTGCAGAGTCGACACGGTTTACTTGGCCCATTCCGATTCCAACAGATGCGCCATCTTTAGCCAGAAGAATTGCATTACTTTTTACTGCGCGCACAGAACGCCATGCAAATGCAAGATCTTGCATATCTTCTTGTGAAAGTGGCACACCGGTTACTTGCTTCCAATTAGTTGGATTATCACCAGGTGCATTGATGAGATCTGTTTCTTGCACTAGGACTCCACCAGACACGGGACGAATTTCTAGTGGCGAAATTCGAGAGAAGCTACACGTAAGAATTCGAATCGAAGGTTTCTTCATTAGAATTTCTAGCGCGGCTGGTTCATATTCGGGCGCAATAATTACTTCGGTAAAAATTTGCGAAAGTTGTTCGGCCATGGCAACTGAAACTTTACGGTTTGCAGCAACAACTCCGCCAAAAGCTGAAACCGGATCACAGGCATGTGCTTTTTCATATGCAGTTGCGATATTGATTCCGATTGCGATTCCACACGGATTTGCATGTTTAATGATTGCAACGCATGGTTCGATATGATCGAGTGCTGCGCGCCATGCTGCATCGGCATCGGTGTAATTATTAAATGACATCTCTTTTCCGTGTGACTGCACTGCATTAACGATTCCTGGAGGTCCACCTCGATAGATTGCTGCCTTCTGATGTGGATTTTCTCCATACCTTAGGGAATTTTCGCGCTTCCAAATCAGACCAAGCCAATCGAGAGATTCCATATCGAAGCTGATGGTTGAACCTAACCAGCTGGCGATTGTGAGGTCATACTCGGCTGTTGTCCTAAAGACTTCCAGTGCCAATAATTTGCGCTCATCATCGGTAAATCCACCTGCTTTGATGGAGGCAATCACATGGTCATATTGGTTCTCATTACAGACAACAGCGACAGAACCATGATTCTTAGCTGCGCCACGCAACATAGAAGGTCCACCAATATCAATCTGTTCAATGCACTCAGCAAAGTCAGCACCTGATGCAAGTGTGGATGCGAATGGATAGAGATTAATAACTACTAAATCAAAGGGTTCGATATCCAAATCTGAAATTGCTGCAAGATGTTCAGGATTATTTTGATCTGCAAGTATTCCTGAATGAATTCGTGGATGTAACGTTTTAACACGACCGCCCATAATCTCTGGAAATCCTGTATAGCTACTGACTTCAGTGACTTTAATGCCAGCATCGTGCAACGTTTTAGCAGTTGATCCTGTTGAAAGAATTTCAACGCCCGCATCATGAAGGCATCTACCCAGCTCGAGAAGTCTGTTCTTGTCATAGACGCTAACAAGTGCGCGTCTAATTGGTTTGCGGCTAGCCATTGTTATTCTCCAGAGTGTTAAGTAACGAAGCTATGGTCGCAACAATGAGACCTCGTTCACGAATCTTAATGCGCTCGTGTAGCGACTCCTCAGTATCGCCATCGAGTATGTCGAGCCGTTCCTGAGCAATAACCGCGCCAGTATCCATGCCTGCATCGACCCAATGGATTGTCGTGCCTGTCTCTTTAACTCCGGCAGATAAGGCTTCGCGTACCGCATGTGCCCCAGGAAAGAGCGGCAACAAAGCAGGGTGGCTATTAATAACTTTGAATCGCTCGGCGAATTTCGCAGAAAGTATTCGCATAAATCCGGCGCTAACGACGAGATCGGGTTTGAGTGCTGCAACCAGGGTTTCAATTTCACGATCCCATTGCGATCTATCAGGCATCATGGGAATAACAAATGATTCGATACGAGCACTTTCGGCACGTTGTAAAACTTGGGCGTCGACTCGATCTGAAATAACCGCGACAATATCGGCGCCAATGAGAGCAGTTGTTCGTGCATCAAATATTGCTTGGGCAAGTGAGCCACTTCCTGAAGCAAGAATTACTACGCGCTTCATTTCGCTGTCTTATTCAAAATCAAAAGGGTCGCAGCAACTCCGATGCCAATCTCAACTGTCAATGAAAGTGCAAACTTCCAGATTGAGACCCCCATGGCTCCCATTTCAGATGTGATCAGTGATCCACTTGCTAAGTAAGCGCAAAGAATTGCTGAAACAATTACAAAAATAAAGCTCTGCAGCACTGTCTGTATCCCATATTCTAGAGATATTCGAACGAGCAGAACTCCTAAAGCTATAAAGAAAATGACTCCAATGAGCGCAAGCGGTTGGCGGCTGACTGGAAGAACGCCAAGTAGAGGCAGAGCCGGAATTTGTCCTAGGTGATACCAGAGCGGTGAGATAAGAGTTCCAGTTCCAACTGCTAAACCAGTGCCAGAAAAATATGCAGCAAGTGCCACTGCAGCGTTTGGCAGGTAAAGAATGTTGAGTAAGAGCAGTAATAATCCGCCAAAAATTCCTGGTTGCAGCGATGTTGT
>Ga0209084_1001136_pt1 | contig 23088 bp, 33 predicted proteins | sample C_130820_MF_Meta_FD_187309 | JGI IMG/M metagenome (GOLD analysis project Ga0209084, IMG submission 187309) | Freshwater microbial communities from Lake Croche, Canada to study carbon cycling - C_130820_MF_MetaG (SPAdes) (version 2) | ecosystem: Environmental > Aquatic > Freshwater > Lake...
TTGCTATTGGCGGTTTACTTTCTGTTGCACTTTCCCGTGGATTGCTCCAGGTGGGCGTTACCCACCACCTTGCTCTGTGAAGTCCGGACTTTCCTCGGCATATTTCTATGACGCGGTGATCCGGGCGACTCTTCGTTACTTAATTGTACGTGAGTTTAATTAGCGCTTGCGACGTAATCTCTGAGGGCTTGGCGCTCGGAATCGAGTTCACTCACATGGTTTTTAACCACATCGCCGATGGAGACTATTGATATGAGAACGCCCTTGGCATCAACCACTGGAACATGGCGAATACGAAGTTCGGTCATCATCTTCATTAGTTCTGCAACGGTTGAATCAGATGTGCAGGTGTGGACTTCAACGGTCATGATGTCGCGGACATGCATGCCAATGAGTTGATCAAGTTTTCCGGGCATAGCGCGAACAACATCACGTTCAGACACAATGCCATCTATCTTCTTGCCATCACTTGAAACGACAAGAGCACCGACATGGTTTGAATTCAATGAATTAACTAAGTCATGAATACTTGCGCTGGCAGAGATTGTTTCGACTCTCTTGCCAGAAATTATGCTACTTATCTTCACGGCCCACTCCTTACGGTTGAGAGGACTCATAGTGCTCTTCTCGAGGCTCGAATCGCAATAGGTACATCCTGTTAATTTTCACTGGTAACGCTAAAGTGCGGTCATGGCCACAGTAAATTTCTATGCCGCAGCGCGAGCAGCCAGTGGGGTTTCTGAGACAGAGATTGCTGGAGAGAAACTGAGTGAGGTTGTAGATGCCGCGGCAGAGCTCTATCCAAAGTTGGAAGCGATTCTTGGTGGCTGTTCGTATCTAGTTAATGGATCTGCAACTTTAAATCTTGAAACGCAGATTGCCCCACACGATGTTATCGACATCCTGCCTAGATTTGCGGGTGGGGCTTAACCGCCAATTGCAGACATCGGCCGTGTTGGCTGAATAAAGCTTGGGTCATTGATTCCATGTCCTGGAAGTTTTGCTTTCACTGTTGAGTGGAACTTAGAGATCAGCGCTTCATTCTTTGCTTCGGCACTCATATCTGAACGCAAAATAGAGCGCAGATCAGTTTCGGTCATTGAGAATAAGCAAGAGCGAAGTTGACCATCAGATGTAATGCGTATGCGATCGCAAGCACCACAGAATGGACGGCTCACACTGCCAATAATTCCGACAGTTGCTGGTCCCCCATTAACAAGAAATTCTTCTGCAGGAGCTGAACCTCTATATTCAACTGGAGTGAGTTCATAGTGTTCTGAAAGCTGCGCAAAAATCTCATCCGCAGTAATGAGTTGATCGCGGTTCCAAATTCCACCAGCATCGAGTGGCATCTGTTCGATAAATCGTAGGTTGAGATCTTCGGCAAGTGTCCACTTAAGAAGGGAAGCTGCTTCCCCATCATTGACCCCTCGTAATAGAACTGTGTTGATTTTTACGGGAAGTAGACCAGCTTCCTTTGCTGCGGCGATTCCAGCGAAGACATCTTCAATGCGATCGCGATGGGTCATCTTCTTAAATACATCTTTATCTAAAGTATCGAGGCTGATATTGATACGGCGAAGTCCAGCATCGACAAGTGGCTTTGCGAGCTTTGCAAGGGCCAGACCATTTGTCGTCATGGAAAGTTTTGGTGCATTTTTGATAGAAGATATTCGAGAAACGATTTCAACAATATCTGGTCGGAGCATCGGTTCGCCTCCGGTAAGGCGAATCTCATCGATACCTTGTGAGACAGCTACTTCAATAATTGCGATGAGCTCATCAGTTGTGAGCAGATCTGCAGAAGGTAACCATGCAGCGAAATCGTGAGGCATGCAATATGTGCAGCGAAGATTGCAACGATCGGTAAGTGAAACGCGTAGATCGCGATGGCCGCGGCCAAAGGTGTCGATCAGCTTTGTCATGCGCTATTCACCCATTCGGTAGTTCCATCCGCAAAGACTTGATACTTCCAAATGGGAAGTTCGGCCTTCACTGTGGAGACAATTTCTTCGCATGCAGCAAAGGCTGGTCCACGATGCACTGCCGAGACTACAACGGCGAACGCAGTCTCGCCAATCGGTATTGGTCCATATCTATGAACCACTGCTGCACCCAAGATTTCGTGCTTGGCTGCAATGCGCTGGGAGATCTCTTCTATGACTCTCTGTGCTGTTGGGTGGACTTCGTAGGTAAGGGAAGTAACAGTCTTATCTGCATCGTTATCTCTGACGTCTCCACAGAAAGTTGCAACAGCGCCTGCTTGAATCGTCTTTACAGAGTAATTAAGACTCTGCATCTCGATTGGCTGATCAGTTACTAGGGCTGTGATCATGTCCGGCCAATTGATCGTGGATGTGGGATGCAAGTCTTTCAATAATTACAAGACCATCTTTAGCTCCACCCGGCGACCCAGGAAGATTTATGATGAGAGATTTCTTAGTGATTCCAGCTACTCCGCGAGAAAGATCGGTGGTCGGAACCTTTTCACGAGAATATGCGCGAAGCGCTTCAAGGATTCCTGGCATAGTTTTTTCTACCAGCGGAGCAGTTGCCTCAGACGTAACATCAAATGGTGAAACACCTGTTCCGCCAGTAGTAACAACTAAATCAATCTCGCTATCAATGGCGCTTTGAAGAGCAGTTGCAATTTTTGCTTGGTCATCAGGAAGAATTTGAACACCGTCGATCTCGTATCCCAGGTCCTGTAAACCCTTCAGCAGTATTTGGCCTGAACGATCTTCATAAATGCCATTAAAAGCTCGGTTGCTGGCAGTGATAACTACCGCACGCTTCATGTGCGTTTCCAATGCCCGTTGCTACCGCCATCTTTCTCTTCTACTCGCACGTTAACGATTGTTGCTCCGGGATCAAGAGCCTTTACCATATCGATAATAGTGAGCGCAGAAATGGAGACAGCTGTGAGCGCTTCCATTTCTACTCCTGTGCGATCTGCAATCTTTACTGTTGCAACAATTGCAACTCCATCTTCAACAACTTTAATATCGACGTTTACGCTCGAAATTGCGATGGGATGGCAGAGTGGAATTAACTCAGGAGTCTTCTTTGCTCCCATAATTCCTGCGATACGAGCAGTAGCTAGTACATCGCCTTTAGGTGCTGTGCCCGATGCGATCAGCGCGAGTACTTCTTTAGTAAGTAAAACTTTTCCAGATGCAGTTGCTGTTCGCACTGTCTGTTCGCGATCTGAGACATCGACCATGTGCGCTTCACCGTGGTCGTTGATATGAGTCAGTTTCTCAGTCATGGAACAATCTTATTCGCTTATCGGCGAAATGCATCTTTGAGGGGATTTCGGATAAGCACGAAGATGCCCATTGCTATGACGACCATTAAGAAGCTCAAGGCATAGGCAGTATCTGGGTTTACGTCGAGTTGTTGATAAATCTGAATCGTCCAAGTCTGAGTTATGCCCGGCATAGAACCTGCAAACATCATGGTGGCACCAAATTCGCCCAAGATTCGGGCCCATGCTAAAAGTAAACCAGTTGTAATTCCATTACGAGCTTGTGGCAAGGCAATCAAGCGAAGAAGTTGACTTCCAGAAACGCGATCAATAACTGCAGCATCTTCAATCTCTTCAGGCAACTGAGCAAAAGTTGATTCAGCAATTAGTACCAGGAATGGAATTCCAATAAAGAGTCCTGTAAATACAACTGCTGTCGTTGTAAATGGCATCTGCCAGCCAGTGTGTTGAAAGATATAGGTACCAAGTACTCCGTTGCGGCTTAACAAGCCAAGTAGTGCAAGTCCTGCAACTGTAGGCGGAAGGGCAATCGGAGCCAGCACTAGTGGACGAATAAACCTTGTCACTTTTGGATTTGATTTAACAAGCCACCATGCAAGGGGCACTCCAAGCACCAAAGAAATTGCTGCTGACAAGAGTGAAGTCCACATCGAAAGCTTCACAGCCGTCAAGGATTCTCCACTTGTAAGACTAGAGAAATACGTTGACCATGGGACTTTAATGACAAGAGCAAATATAGGTAGAGCAATAATGCTGATTGCAAGGTAGGCGAAGATACGTGAGAGTGGATCAACGCGCTTTGAATTCACTACACGAGCATATCCAATGAAGGAAAAGTAAGCGATTACTTCAGTGAATCTACCTGGAATCCAGCCTTTAATAGCGCCTTCCGAATATCTGAACTCTTGAGATAGAGGAAAAATGTATTTGTCCAACGATTCTTCTTTGCAATCGCACTCTTAGCAATACCGATTTGATATTGAGAAGAAGCTGCTTGCTGATCTGAGAATTCAATCGCACGCAGCTTATTTGGATTGGCTATTACATCTGTCTTAAATATTATTGCCGCATCGACTGCACCTGCCAATAACTTCGCTACTGTGCTTGATGCGGTGGTTTCATACGAAACAGGAAAGCTCTTGACTCCGCCCTCGGCAGCTAGCGCTCGATCTGCAGCTATTCCACAAGGTGCTGTCTGTGCGCATTGAATCCATTTCACATTCCCATTAAGATCACTAATTTTTGATATCGATGAATTAATTGGCACTGCAAGTACCACCTGATTTACAACGTAATCCGCTTGATTAGTAATCTCTGATTTTGCTAGTGTCATACTTGCTTGATCTGCTGACACAAAAATGTCGACAGGCGCACCAGCAGCAATTTGATTGGCAAGAGTTGTCGAAGACCCAAATGAAATATTAATTTTCACACCAGGATGCGCTGATTCAAATTTCTTTGCCAAGGCCGTGTACTGAACCTGAAGGCTCGATGCCGCCAATACATTAACTGACTTGCCATCGGCTGCAGTTGCGGTCTGTGCGTTGCTGAGGGCCAGAGCAAGTGCAAGAAGGCTGAGAGCCACTTTGAATGCCCACATTCGAGGATACCTGCGCTTCACACCGTTAATTATGCCTTCATTTCAGCTCGCGCCAATTTTGCTGGCTGATATGCTTCACCTCACATTTAATCTGGAGGCCTGAAATGTCAGTTGAGAGCGATCTAGCACGCCAAGCGCTGAGTTCAATTTGGCAATCTCAGGGTGAAAAGATGGAAGAACTTGATGAAGAGTGCAATCCAAATAAGGCTTGCCGCAATATGAAAGAAGTTACCTTCGAAGGATTTATCCAAGAAGAAGGAAAAACTCTTGCAACGGCTTGGCGCGAGACTCTTATTCGCGATGGCAAACTTGGCGCAGCGAGTATTGGCGCTCTCGTCTCTGAAAATAAAATCAAGTAACTCTACGAATAGAGCTTTAATCTATGATCTCATCTTTCGATTCGCTGACCGTTGACGAATTAACCTCAGAGCTTCGCTCAATCGGGTACGTCGCTAACCGCGGACTTGCGACTTCACTACTCATCTCCATGAAACTTGGTCGCCCAATCCTTCTTGAAGGAGAAGTTGGCGTCGGAAAGACTGAGCTCGCAAAGAGTATTTCGCAGCTCTTGGGACGCACTTTAATTCGACTTCAGTGTTACGAAGGTATCGATACCAATCAAGCCCTCTACGAATGGGATTACGCACGCCAAATGCTCCAAATTCGTGCTATGTCTGGCAACGAAGTATCTGAAAAATCCGTTGATGACCTCTTTGGATCAAAATTTCTTATTGAACGTCCGTTACTTCAAGCAATCAAAGCTGGAGACCAGTGCGTCTTGCTCATCGATGAAGTTGACCGTGCGGATGATGAATTCGAGGCATTTCTTCTTGAGCTTCTCTCTGATTTCCAGATAACAATCCCAGAAATCGGCACGATTGCAGCAACATCACGACCAATTGTTATTTTGACCTCTAACCGTACTCGCGAATTACATGATGCTCTCAAGAGACGTTGCCTCTACAACTGGATTGGCTTCCCTGAACAAGCCCAAGAGATTGAAATCGTTAAATCTCGCGTGCCTGGCGTATCCGAACAATTAGCGTCAAAAGTTGTCGGGACCGTCAACAAACTTCGCGAGATGGATCTAGAAAAATCTCCTGGGGTTGCTGAAACCATCGATTGGGTTCAATCTCTTGGCGCAATTGGTGCAAACTCTCTTACCGAAGCAAATGCAGCCGAAACACTTGGTGCTGTTATTAAGGGACGCGATGATCTCGAATATGTCTCTGGCAACCTTGCGGAGATAGTCGCTGATGCCTCTCACTGAGGGTTTTGACGAACTCTTTGTTGAATTTGCTCAAGAACTTCGTTTACATGGGATGCTCATCGGTTCTGATGATGTCATTACCTTTTGCAATGCCGTATCCGTACTAGATGCAACAGATGTCATGGATGTGTACTGGGGTGGCAGAACTTCGCTAGTGCGACGTAAAGAAAATATACCGGTCTACAACGAGATTTTTCAACGCTTCTTCTTTGATAACTGGGAAGAAGAAGCCAGCGAAGCTAAGAAGAAATTCCGGGCACAAGTAAGCACAACTGCCACTATTGAAATCCCCGAAAATGAAAGAACTGAACAAGGCGATTCGAACGATGACACCAAAATGGGCTTTATGGCAGCTAGCCATGAAATCTTCCGTAACAAGGCCTTCAACGAGTGCACTCCACAGGAGCTAGCGGCTCTTCGCAAGATGATGTCGAATATCCGCCTCAATCCACCGATTCGCAGAACTCGCCGATTGATTTCAACCAGTAAGGGCAAGAAGTTAAATATGCGAAAGATTGTTCGCGAAAATATGCGTGCGATGGGTGAAAACCGCGAGATCTTCTATACGAAGAAGAAGGAGAAACTACGCCCAATAGTTTTTATTCTCGATATATCCGGATCCATGGCAGATTACTCAAGAAATTTACTGCAGCTCGCATACTCTGCACGAACTGCGAATCAGAAGGTAGAAGTCTTCTGTTTTGGGACACGTCTTACTCGCGTGACTCGATCGCTCTCACGTCGCAACCCTGATCAAGCTATGGAACTTGCCGGAACCGAAGCTATGGATTGGGAAGGTGGCACTCGAATTGGAGATGCCATCAATACATTCCTAAAAAAGTGGGGCCGCGGGCGCGTAGGGCGTGGTTCTATAGTCGTAATCTGCTCTGATGGACTAGATAGAGGTGATCCTGAGACTTTGGCAAAATCTATGGAAGCGCTATCACGCATTGCTCACCGAATTATATGGATGAATCCTCATCGTGGTGATGCCGACCGATATGTCCCTACATCCATGGGAATGCTCATTGCCGAACCGTTTATCGATGAAGTTGTATCAGGACATAACCTGAAGAGTCTGGAAGAATTCAGCCGCAAGCTCGTCTCAATCCGATAGCCAGAGAAGATTGGAATCCCGAAAATGAAGTTCAGTGTTTCAATCTTTGCCGAAGGCGATCGCATCGTTACCCTCGAAGAGATAGTAGAGCTTGCCGACGCAGTAGCAATTCATAGCGGATTTGCATCAGGTGCTGGCACGACAGGCTATGGAGCGCAAATAATTGTCGAAGCGCCGAGCTCTGATCTTGCTGTCGATGCAGCTCTGGTAATTTTCAACGAGGCAGTAAGAACTGCAAACCTTCCCATCTTTGAAATTATTAAGGCAGAGACAATGTCTGAAGATGATGACTGGGAAGACGGAATCGAATAATGATTCGACTTGGCTCACTAGCTGGCTATCCATTCGAAGGTCCACGCGCCCTTGCTGGCTGGACCCCGCCAAAAGTTGCAGCCGTCTATGCCGTGATGTGTCTCAATGACCCAGTTAATAAACCTCAAGAATTTTCAATTATCTACGTTGGACATAGTGCAGATTTAAGTATCGAAGGTTTTCCATTCAAACATTCGCGTTCTGCCTCATGGATTGCACGTGCAGGAAATAAATTTAATCTTCATATCTGTTGGTTTGATATTCCTGGTGGAACTCAGCGCCACCGAGAGCAGATTTCACATGAATTGATGGCAGTGTACGAACCAAGTTGTAATCTGGAGAAATACGATCAAGCGTGGAAAGACGAATGGATCGGTGAATACTCAAATGCATTCACCGACCCACTGACCACTGGTCGCGATCCAAATAATCGCGACCAGTAAATAATTAATCGATCTTTACACCAACACCATCAAAGAGGCGTGAGCGACGAGTTCCCATGGCTGGGAAATTTGGCTTAGGTGCTGCGTGCTCAGGCTCTGGTACATATGTTGCACCAACAACGATTGCCTCAGCGAAGCCGTACAAGAGTGGAAGAGCGCCAGCGACTACGCCGCCAGTTCTGTTGATGCGCTCGAGCCCTGGCTCGATGGTGTCAGCATCGTGCTTGATCTCCCAGACAAGGTCAGCGGCTTCTTCAAGCTTGACTGCAACTGCTGCAAGTTGTCGACCTACGATAAATAGGTAGATTGCAAGCCCTGCAATGAGTGCGGTGATATCGATAACCGAGAAGAGTTGCAGGCTATTCATGAGCGTACCTTTTCCAATACACGTCCGAGGAATAAGTGGTGTTCGAGTCCTTCAGCAAGAACTGCATCTACTGCAGCCGCTGTCTCATTGATGAGCGCTGTATTGGCGGTATTTGCCTTTGCAGCAGTGAGAGTTGCGCGAATCTGTGCAACTCGCTTATCAATAACTCGAACCAGCAGTACCAAGATGGTCAGTAGAGCAGCAACTGCTACAACTACAACCGCACCAAGGATATTTGCTAGAACCCAGAGTGAGTGAGTATTTGAATCCATCTGCTTAGCCTCCCAACTTCGTACGGCCACGATGTAGGCCAGCAACAATCGCAGTAGCCGATGCGATAGTTACTTTAAGGCCTTTTAGGCCAGCAGTATTTACAACTGCGCCTTCGAGACCTGAGTTAATACGCTGAGCTTGCCCACCAATTTTGTGAGCAAGGAGCAAGATTGGAACTACGAGAGCGACAACGACAAGAACAACAACTGTTGCAATGACGTAACCTACGAGCCAACCTGTGTGATTTGTAAAGTCCATGATCGCTCTCCTAGATCGATTCCGCGAAGTCGCGCACTGGCTTGAGGCTGGCGTTTACCGAAGAGACAACAGTTGGAACTGTTGCAGTCTTAGAAACGATTACTGCTACTCCACCTTCAAGTGCATCGAGTGATTTAACAACTGAACGCAAGTGCAAAATCACTCGCGACAACCCAAGGGCTGCAGCGGCAATGATGAGCGTTGCCAAAATTAAAGTGAATACCGCTTGTTGTGGCATCTTCTCTCCCCTATCCCAGCAACTTAGAAACAGGACCGGCGTAACGAACTGCTCCGTGTGCCACTTCCTTGATTACGTTATCTGTCTTAGCAAGTAATTCTGGTGTGGTGTTGAGTTCGCCAATTAATGCGACTCCTCCACCTAGTGCATCATCTGCAGCTCCACGAATGCGCTCTAGCGGCCCAAGGACTGCGTTGAGTAGAGCAACGAGAACTGGAACGATGACAACTAACAGAACCAGATTACCGATTCCCCATAAACTCATTAGTTTTCCTTTCTCTCTCGTTATCGACGTGCTACTGGTTGATATGGAAGGAAGAAGCGCGAGAAGACTCTTGTCGCTGACTTCTTCAAAACTGTCATTGCAATTGCAACACCGCTTGCAGTCTTTGGACCACCAACAGTATTTGGATCAAGACCCATCTCGATTGCCTTCATACGAGCTTGCATGCTGCCAGCTGTCTGGTTAACCAATACTGCTGTTACATCCGCGATAAGTCCACGTCCGAATTGAGCAGCTGCACCAGAAACTACAAGGTCGAGTGAAATCTTTACTGAAGTTCCACCAGCAACTGGTGCAAGAGCTGCAACTAGTATTGCTTGCGCTTCACCGCGGCCCTTTTTATCAGAGCCAGATGCATCGAGCGTAATAGTCTTCTTCGCATTATCGCGGTTAGCAACCTTCGCTTGTCCTGCAAACTCTAGTTTCACTGGACCCGCTGAGATTATTACATCTCCGCCGTAATGGTCAGTCCCAAGCTTGTCGGTGAGATCAGCACCAGGAATACATGCTGCTAGTTGAGGAATATCATCAAAGAATTTCCATACATCGTCGATTGGTTGATCAACGACTATCGTCTGCGAGATTAGCATTTTGCCTCCTGGTTGATGAATGAGGATGGATCTTTTTCAAACGCTGTACGACACCCTGGCGCACAGAAGTAATAGGTGGTTCCTTGATACTCAAAGGGACGATTAGATTTTTCAGCAGCTACAGTCATTCCGCAGACCAAGTCAATGACCTCTGTTGGCTGAGCCATCTGAAGCAAGTTTGGTGTTGACTTCTGTGTCAGTGATCCAGCGGCACGGAGTTGAACTAGTTGCGCGAGAATTGAAACTGCCATCTCGCGGTGAGTCGTATGACCAAGATCTAAGCCTGCTGGCAAATTGACTGTGTCTATCTGAGTTTTAGCGAAGCCGCGATCTTCAAGGTAGGCCAAAACTGCAGCTCCACGCTTACGTGATGCAACAACACCGAGATATGCAGGATTTGCTGGAAGCGCAGTCTCTGTTGCTTCTTCATCACCATGACCTTGGGTCGCAATGATCACAACGGATGAGGAATTAACCATGCTTGTTGTGAAATCAGCAAAATCAAGCATCTGTACGCGCCAATTCAAAACCTCGATAAGTTGCTTGAGGGTTACCGCCATTGGCGAGCGCCCCACAATCATTACCTGAGGTGATGCTTGAACTGGTTCGACATAAATTTGTAGCGCGCCTTCACTCTGACATGCCATCGGAACAGTGAGGACTCCATCAGGAACATGCATTCCTTTAAAATCTGCTTCCTGTCCAAGCCAAATCAGTTGTGCTTTTCCAGCTTCCATCACCTTTTTTGCTTCACGGATAAGGACTGGCTCGGCACATGCTCCGCCAATCCATCCGTGCAACTTTCCATCAGAGGTAATGATTGCGCGCGATCCGCTTTGTCCAGAAGAAGGACCTTGGCGCCAGACGACAGTCGCCATCACAAATGATTCACCGCTATTTGTGAGTTCGACTGCGCGCTCCATGACGCCCATGCCTTCGACTGGATTGAAAGACATGTGTTAGTTGCCGCTCCGTACTGGTGGCATACCGTAAACATCTTTACCTGTTGTAAGAGCTTCGTAGACACGGTTAGGCATCAAAGGCATGTCGATATTACGAACACCCTTGTCCTTAAGTGCATCCATGACAGCGTTTACGAATGCTGCTGGTCCACCAACGGTTGCACATTCACCAACACCCTTTGCACCAATTGGATGGTGTGGGCACGGTGTAACAACTTCATACAACTCGAAGCCTGGTGTTTCCCACGCTGTTGGAAGCAAGAAGTCCATGTAGTTACCGCCGATGATGTTTCCTTCTTCATCGTAAGTTTGATATTGCATATTTGCCATTGCATATGCCTCGGTGAGACCACCCATGATCTGTCCTTCAACAATCATCGGATTGATACGAACACCACAGTCATCGACTGCAACAAATTGCAATACATCCCAGACACCTGTCTCAGGATCGATTTCAACCTTTGCGATGTAGCACGCAAATGGCCAAGTCAGGTTGGGAGGATCGTAGTAAGCAACGTTCTCCAGTCCTGGCTCCATACCATCTGGCATATTGCTATAGGCAGCCATTGCACATTCTTGAATAGTTACGCCACGTTCTTGGTTTCCACGAACGTAGAAGCGACCTAGCTCCCATTCGATATCTTCTTCAGATACTTCAAGGAGGTGAGCTGCAAGTTTGCGAGCCTTGGCACGAACCTTGCGAGCAACCATTGCAATGGCAGCACCTGCTACTGGTGTTGAGCGAGATGCGTATGTGCCCATGCCGAATGGCGCTGTATCTGTATCGCCTTCTTCAACAAGGATGTCATCTGCAGGTATTCCAAGTTCGTGAGCGACGATCTGTGCCCACGTTGTTTCGTGGCCAGTTCCCTGTCCACGTGAACCTGTACGCAAAAGCGCCTTACCAGACATATGAATTCGAAGTTCAGCAGAGTCAAACATCTTGATACCCAAGATGTCGTACTCGCGACTGTTACCAGCGCCCAATGGCTCTGTCATTGTTGAAATTCCGATACCGAGAAGGCGTCCACGCTTTGCAGCTTCTGCCTTTTCCGCAGCGAAGTTCTTATATCCAATTGCTTCCAACCCGATATCAAGACACTTCTCGTACTGACCTGAATCAGTAAGGAATCCAAATGCTGTGCGGTGTGGATGTTGTTCATCCTTCACGAAGTTAATACGGCGGAACTCTGCTTGATCCATACCAAGGTCATCTGCAGCTGCCTGAACCATACGTTCTTGGAAGAACATCGCTTCAGTAACGCGGAATGAACAGCGGTAAGCAACTCCACCTGGTGCCTTATTGGTGTAATAACCAGTTGCAAACATATGTGCAGTTGGAATGTCATAGGCAGCAAAGGCTGAGTGCATCAGACCAATCTTGAACTTAGATGGCTGTGCATCAGCAAAGAATGCACCATGATCTGAAATCGTATTCATGCGAACGCCAAGGATCTTTCCATCCTTACGCATCGCCATTTCGCCCTTGAGGTATACATCGCGACCGAAGCCGGTTGAGGTCAAGTTTCCTGTCTTATCTTCAATCCACTTCACTGGCTTTTCGGTCAAAATTGAAGCGAGAATTGCAATGACGTAGCCTGGATAAATTGGGACTTTATTTCCGAAACCGCCACCGATATCTGGTGTAACGATACGAATATTCTGCTCTGGAAGTTCTGCAACCATCGCAACAGCTGCACGCACAATGTGTGGTGCCTGGGATGTCATGTAGACAGTCAGCTTTCCTGTTGCACGATCGTAATCAGCAAGTGATCCACATGTCTCCATTGGAGATGGGTGTGTACGTGGATAGTGAAGTTCGATCTTTGAAACTACATCCGCATCTGCAAATGCTTTATCGGTGCGAGCCTTGTCGCCGATTTCCCAGTCAAAAACCTTGTTACCGACTTGGCCAGCCTTATCATCACGAATCTGGATTGCATCAGGAGCCGCAGCTTGAACTGGATTAACGATTGGTGGCAATACTTCGTATTCGACAATAATCTTTCCGCATGCATCTTTTGCGATGTATGGGTCATCTGCAATTACTGCACAGACTTCTTGGCCCTGGAAACGGACTTTATCTGTTGCAAGTACTGCTGCTGTGTCGTAAGAAAGTGTTGGCATCCATGCGAGGTTACGTGCAGCCATCATCTCGCCTGTAAGAACGAGGCGAACTCCTGGCATATCCCATGCAGCGCTAGTATCAATTGACTTGATACGTGCGTGAGCAAGTGGACTGCGCAAGATCTCCATGTGGAGCATTCCTGGAAGAACAATGTCATCTACATAGTTACCTTTACCGCGGATAAAACGGTTATCTTCAACTCGGCGACGGCTTGCGCCCATTCCGCCAATTTTGACTTCGTCTAGTCTCATTATTTTCTGCTCCCTGACCTAGTTGAGTTCCGCGCGCATTTTTTCAGCAGCCCAAAGAACTGCCTTGACGATATTTTGGTAACCAGTGCAACGGCAAAGATTTCCAGATAGCGCCCAACGAATTTCATCTTCAGTTGGGTTGAGGTTTTCTTCGAGAAGAGCCTTTGCAGCCATCATCATTCCTGGAGTACAGAAACCACATTGAAGAGCATGCTCTTGCTTGAAACCTTCCTGCAATGGGTGAAGTTCGCTCGCTGATGCAAGTCCTTCAACTGTCTGAACATCGTGACCATCTGCCTGAACTGCAAGCATTGTGCAGCTCTTGATTGGGCGACCATCGAAAAGGATTGTGCAAGCACCGCAGTTAGTTGTATCGCAACCGCTGTGTGTTCCGGTTAATTTAAAAGCTTGGCGGAGCAAATGCACAAGTAGTAGTCGTGGCTCGACATTTGCAGTGCGTGCTTCTCCGTTAACGCTCACAGTTACCTGTCGAACCGGAGTATCACTTGCGGGGGCAGACTTTATTTCTTCGTAAAGGCTCGACATATTATTAGGCTACTTTCTGTGCGGAGTTTGCGACAAGGATTCTCTTAACAAATGTTTCGATGATGTGGCGCTTGTATTCAGCTGAACCACGGTGATCTGTGCGAGGCTCGGCTTTAGCGGCAACTAGTGCTGCAGCCTTTGCAATTGTTGCATCAGTCAATTTTTGGCCAATCAGCGCTGAAGCTGCTTCGTTAGCGTCGATGGTCTTTCCGCCAACGCCAGCAAGTGCAAATCCTGCGCCAAGTACGGTATCGCCACTCATATCGAGTGCAACAGCAACTGAAGCCGTTGCGAAGTCACCAACGCGACGCTCGAGCTTGAGGTAGCCACCGCGTGCAACTCCTTTAGGAGCTGGAATTACCGCTTCAATTGCAATTTCGTTGTAGTTCAGCGCTGTTGCGTAAGGTCCTAGGACGAAATCCTTCATAGCGATGGTGCGCTTTCCCTTTGGTCCTTGCACAACAAGATGACCGTTGAGCGCGATCATTGTCGCTGCCCAGTCACCTTGAGGATCTGCGTGGCAGACAGAACCAACAAAAGTTCCGCGCGTACGAACAATAGGGTCTGCAACAAGCGGAGCTGCTGCTGCGATTGTTGGCTGGCGCTTTGCAATTTCGGCCGACTTCTCTAAATGTTCGTGACGAACAAGTGCACCGATGTGAAGTGATCCATCTGCATCGAAGCGAATGTAATCAAGCCCAGGAATGTTATTGATATCAACAATTTGTTCTGGGAATGCAAATCGAAGTTTGAGCATTGGGACAAGGCTCTGCCCACCTGCAAGAATCTTTGCTTCACCTTTACCAGCATCGAGCAATGAAATTGCTTCAGCAATTGTCTTCGGAGATTCATATTTAAAACGTGATGGATACATATTTAATTTCCCCTACGTGAGTTTTCCGGTTACTTGCTCTTCTTATCTTTTACTGCAACTGGCATTGAATCTGCATCTGGATTTGGACGCGGCTCTTGATGTGCAGGCCATGGTCCTTGAACTGGCTGACTTGCAACTTTTAAAAATTCTGTAATTTGTGGCCATGCCCAAATTGTTGGACTGTCACCAGTCTTCGGTGAGTTCTCAAAGAGTGTAAATAATCGTGGGGTGCCGCGTTCGTGGCCAGTTGATTCAACAGTCATGGATTTCCCTCTTCTTTGACGGTGGCGAGAAACCTAACACCAGAGCCTTGCACCAGCAAGGGATTCGCATGAAAAGGACAGGAGACTTTGGAAAGTTACACCTTCGTTATACGTTCAATATGCGAACTAATGGCCACCTTTAAAAGCAGCCAGGTCGTCGGGGGTATCAAGATCTTTGCCGATTGCCAGCTTTTCTAGGGCGATAGTGAAGACATCGTCTCGCCCCTTGAGAAAATTACGGGCACCAAAATCTCCTGTTGCACTTTCAGCAATCTCTTTCCAATATTTTCGAGCAAATTTAACGGGGTGGCCAGGCTTTCCATCAAAAGTTCCCATAACGATTTCCTGAGATGAGTTAGCTACTGCGGCTATTGCAGCCGATGTCATTCCTGGAAGGTCAACGAGAGAAATTATTACCTGAGAATATGCTGGATTTTTAAGTATCGTTTCAAGTCCAACGCGAAGAGAACTGCCCATTCCAGACTGCCAATCAGGATTTAGAACTATTTCTGCACCAGTGATCTGCCCCTGCCAAGCACCAAGTACAACGTATACATCTTTAATACCCGCATCGTGGAAAAGTCCAACTGCTCTATCGACTAATCGCTCGCCATTGATTTCTATAGTTGCTTTAGGACCGCCCATACGTGAGCCGGATCCGGCGGCCAAGATAATTCCAACTTGCATCGCTATACTTTACGTCATGCGCGAAATCATTCAAGAGGTTTTGCCTTCTTTTAATTCGAATAAACCATTTGCTCTCGCAACTGTAACGCGCACTTGGAGTTCTGCGCCTCGTCCAGTTGGTGCAGCTATGGCAGTACTTGAATCCGGTGAAGTTATCGGAAGCGTTTCGGGCGGTTGTGTTGAAGGTGCGATCCATGAAGCATCTCTTGAAGTACTCAAGACGAAAACTGCCCAATCTGTTACATATGGCGTCAGTGATGACAATGCCTTCGCAGTTGGCCTAACCTGTGGCGGAACCATCGAGCTCTATATTCAATATGTCGATCAATCAACCTTTCCTGACTTTGCGGATATTGCCGCCAAGATTGAAGATAAGAAAGCTGTTGCGGTTGCAACGTTGGTGAGCGCAGAATCCGGCATTGGGGCGCGAATAGTCCTTACAAAGAGCGAGACTTCAGGCTCGCTTGGAAATTCACAATTAGATCACGCCGCAATCGAAGGCGCACGCGCACTGTTAAACCACGGAACTACAAAGACTTTAAAGCTCGGACCTAATGGTGAAAACCGCATGGACGATGTCTCGGTCTTCGTCGAATCATTCGCTCCGGCACCACGAATGATTATCTTCGGTGCAATTGATTTTGCTGCGGCAGTTGCTCGAATCGGAAAATTTATGGGCTACTACGTAATCGTTTGCGATGCTCGCGCACTTTTTGCCACGAAACGCCGTTTCCCAGATGCTGACGAAGTAATCATCGATTGGCCTCATCGCTATCTTCCAACAATCGAAGTTGACGAAAGTACTGTGATCTGCGTACTCACACATGATCCCAAATTTGATGTTCCTGTACTTGAAATCGCACTTCGCACCAAAGCCGGATATATCGGCGCCATGGGCAGTAGGCGTACCCACGAAGATCGACTACTAAGACTTAAAGAAGTTGGAATGACTGATGCAGAGCTCGCTAAACTCAAATCTCCGATTGGCTTAGATCTTGGCGGTCGAACTCCCGAAGAGACTGCAATTTCGATTGCTGCAGAAATTATTTCGAATCAAGTAGGTGGAACAAATCAGCCGCTAAAAAATGGCAGTGAAGCAATACATAAAACTTCTCTCGCCAGCGAAGACGAACCAGCACCAGTAATTAGATAGTCTCTTTAGGCAAAAGAGATCCAGCGCGCAGTTGAGCCTGCCGTATTTACCCCAGGGTTAATGAGCGCAAATCCTTGAGCATGCGCTACGCCACGCAACATCGCCGACCCTAAATACGCGGTAGGTGAAAATACCTTTCCACTACAAGTTCCCGGTACTAATCGCGAAAAGCCTTCTGGAGTGGTCAGGGATGAACTCAATTCAATCTCTGCCAGCTTTTCTTGAGACGCACCGAGAAAAGATTTAATAAGTGGCTTCCCAAATGAATACAGTGCAGCAAGAGCAGATTGCGGATTTCCAGGAAGTGCAAGGAAGGCAATATCTCGGTCACTTTGTGAAATACCAGCAAGGAGCACGTGATACCCAGGTCGTACCTTGACGCAATCAATGAGCATCTTTGCGCCTAGGTTATTAAGCGCAAGCTTTACATAATCTCTAGGACCGTCAGCTGTTCCACCCGTTGTGATAACTAGGTCAACTAAGTCGAGTACTTTTGCAATCTCCGCATTCAGAACATCAAGATCGTCTTTCACAAATTGAGTTGACGTAATAGTTGCTCCCATACTTTCAAGCACTGCTGGTAACTGCGGGCCAAGTGCATCGCGAATCGCACCGTCCACTGGAACTCCTGAATGTATGAGCTCGTCACCTAAGAAAAATATTGCTACACGTGGTTTATTGATGACTTCAATTGAGTCATGTCCGGTCGCTGCAAATAATCCAGCCATAGGTGGAGTAATTCGGATGCCTGCGTGGACAAGTACATCGCCTGTTTTGCTCTCCATACCTGCTGGACGAATATTTGCACCTTCTTCAATTTCGCCAGAGATCACTCCATCTTTCTCGGTGGCCTTCTCCCAAGGGATAACAGAAGTGGTTCCTTGCGGGATAACTCCACCCGTTGCAATTGCTAAAGATTGTCCGTAATGAAGTACCTGCGTAGATACTTTGCCGGTAGTCACTTCGCCGATAAGTTTCCAGGGACCTTCACCGGATACTGCCCATCCATCCATCGACGAAGTTTCAAAGGCAGGTAGATCGCAGAGCGAGAGAGCATCATGCGCAAGAAACCTATCTATCGCTTCTGGAAGAGTGACGGTCTGCGAATCAAGACGAGAGAAGCTATGCGATGCAATTTCTAGGGCTTGATCCCACGTACCTTCGCGCACGAGTTTTACTTTTGGTTCTTTAGCTGCGCTTCGAGAGCTCTGACTCGCTGATGCATATTTACATGGTAATAAATCATGCCCAAATCGAACACGAACATGACACCCATGACAATCCACATAATATTCATTTCAATACGATCTGAAGTGGTGTGCTGCATATTCATGACGGTATTAAACACCCTTCAAGACTGCGATTGCTTCGGCCAGAATAGAGATTGCTATTTCATCTGGAGTCGATGCTCCGATATCAAAACCAGCGGGTCCATGTACGCGAGAAATATCTGTAATGTCACGATAATTGAGCCAATCTTCACGGCTTTCTTGCATCTTCTTGGAACCAAGTGCACCGATATATCCGGCTTTGCTTTCGAGCGCGTATTTCAGACAATTACTTGAGCTTTCTACCTCGTGTCCCATGATTACTACACAATCCATGGGCGACAAAGTTGCGGTCAACCCTGCAACTATTGAAGGGCGAGGATCGGCAGAGACGTTCCAGCCAAGACCTCGTGCGGCTTTCTCGAGTGCCTCTGCCATTGGTCCGGTACCCGCAATAACAAACTTCGTGATTGGATGATAGATAGTGACGATACGATCGCCGAGATCGAGAGTCATTGATTTATTTTTACTAAATTCTTCAGCAATCTGTGGATCCGCAGCAATGATTGTGACCGATGTGAAGTACTCGGACCTTACGATCTCATCTCCATCAAGATGACAGACGATTGCGATTGATTCCCGATCTAGAAATGACTGCCAAATTCCAGATTCAATTGCATTTGACGGCAACACGGCAAATTTTAGAGTAGTGCCTGCGGGCACATTAGACATAATTGCCTCGAAATCGGTAACGACCCTGGTGATAATTCGTCCGGTAGAAAGTTTGCGCGTTGCTTGTTCAATAAGTGGGCCATCGAAAGCTGAGTTGACTAGGTTTCCGATTTTGCCGCCACCTGGTGTGATTGCAATTGCGTCAAAGCTCATAGGGATTATCGATTCAGTTGATGAAATTAACCATGCAACATCGGCGCGAGTATTGCTGCCCACACAAGCGTTAACGCTTAAAGCGATTTCATACACCCCGCGATTGTAGAGGCAGATATAGATTTATGAGAGATCGGATTTTTTCCCGGGGCCGCCACTTCGCGTGGCGGCGAGACTCGATATCGCTGTAATAATGAGCGTAATCACGATAGTTCCAAGGCTTACCTCGAGAGAAACTTCTGGAACATGAACTCCATTGCCATGGAGAGCTTCGAGAATCATTTTCACGCCAATGAATGCCAGAATAAAGGAGAGACCTCGAGATAGATAAATTAATCGATCCATCAAGCCTTGAAGTAAGAAGTAGAGCTGGCGCAAACCCATTAGCGCAAAAATATTTGCGCTAATTACAACATAGCTACTTGTTGTGAGACCAAGAATCGCCGGAATGGAATCGAGTGCGAAGATGAGATCAGTAAATCCCAGTGCGATGAGCCCGATAGTAAAACTACTCAGACCGCGGCTACGAAGAAAAGCTACTAACTTGCCTTCTTCTTTCTCAACTTCTTCCTTTTCGTTGATGAGCTTATAAGCGGTGAAAATCAGGAATCCTCCGAAGAGATAGAACATGCTGGTAAATCGGGTGACTAGAGCTACACCGAGGAATATAAGAATTACACGAAGAACGATTGCAATCATGATTCCGTAGAGCAATACAAGTTGCTGAGATTCCTTCTTAATTTTCAAGGTCGCAATAAGAATGATGAAAACAAAGATATTGTCTACAGATAGTGAATACTCAGTGAGCCAACCGGCGAAAAATTCCTTGCGCATCTCAGTTGATGCCCACCGAGGCATCAAAAGGCCAAAGGCAACAGCTGCTGCTATATAGAAAAAAGTCCAACCTAATGCTTCGCGACTTGTTGTCTCCTTATTTCTACGAAGAATCGCAAAGCTCATATCGATGAGAATCATGGCGCCTAGTACGGCAACTGTGATTAACCATTCGGTGGATGAAATCATCGTAAGTGCCCTCTTTCGTTCACTGATCGCAGTGCTCGCAAGCCATCTGATGGCCAGATAGATATAGATGTAATTGAACACGGAGATGCATCCACGTGAAATACCGAATCTGCTGGAGCGCCCATTGCTAATTTAACCGCTGTCTTAATGACGCCATTGTGAGTAACAACAATGATCTTTTTGCCAGGATACTCGGCCACCAGTTTTTCTAGCGCCTCATCGATGCGCACAGATGCTTCGTCATATGACTCGCCCCCACCAGGTGCATACGAAGTTGAGTTCAGCCACGCTTGATAATTATCCGGCTCTTGCTCTCGTATCTCTTCAATGGACTTGCCATCCCAAGTTCCAAATGAAAGTTCGAACCATGCTTCATCAAAGATTATTTCTAATCCGGTAGTGCGCGAAATGGCTTCCGCCGTTTGACGTGTGCGATTTAACGGAGATGCGATCAATATATCTGCCCCAAGTTTTACCGCTTCTTCGGCTACTAACTCTGCTTGATCAAGACCATCTTGCATCAGCTCGGGATTGAGTTCGCCTGTGCCAGAGAATTTACGTTCTGGTGTAAGAATAGTTTCGCCATGGCGCACAAAATAAATAAAGGTCGGAATCTCCGCACTTCGTAGGCGATCAGTGAGGTAATTCTGCTGAATCACAGGTGCTGGCTTATGTGCACTTCCACCGTCGAGTGCCTTATTTGCTAAGCGATCAGCGTGTGAATTTTCATCACGTGGAATCCATGAATAAGTAACAAGAGATGGACTGTGGGCATCGCGGCATTGCTTTGCTAAATCGCGCATATCCGCGTGCTTAATCTGCCAACGACCTGACATCTGCTCAACTACTAATTTGGAATCCATAGCAACTTCGACTGTGGCGTCAGCATCTAACTGGTGAATATGTGAAAGGCCGGCAAGTAGGCCGTTATATTCGGCAACGTTATTGGTGGCAGTTCCAATTACATCAAAGAGTTCTGCAACTATCTTGCCGTTTTCGGTAACGACGGCTCCATATCCAGCGGGACCAGGATTCCCACGCGATCCACCATCGGCGGTTAATTTAAAGTGGCGAGCCATCAGTGATCACGCACCAATATGCAGCGACATTCCTCGCAGCGAACGACTTCATCTTCAGCAAGTGCAGCAATTCTCTGCAACTCAATCGTATTCAAAGTTAAATTACATCCCTTGCATTGATTTCCAGCAAGAACGGCCGCGCCAATTCCATTACTTCCTTCTCTAATTTTCTCATAGAGAGCAAGAAATTCAGGTGAAACAGATGCCGTCGTTGCCTTGCGGTCAGCTTCAATTCCCTCAAGTTCGGTATTAATTGCAGCCATCGCATTCTCTTTACGGATATTGAGATCTGCAATCACTGCCCCAAGTTCCGACTCTTCCTTTGTCTGATCTGCAATTCGCTCTTTGATTGCATCTACGCGCATCATGATTTCTAGTTCAATCTCTTCGAGTTCAGACCGGCGCACGGCAAGGGTTCCAAGTTCATGTTGGGTCTGCTCTAGCTCTTTGGCAGAACCAGTTCCAGATGAAAGGCGGGTTTCGTCCCGAGTAATACGAGTGACAATCTGTTCGACATCGCCTTCGGCTCGAGCAAGCTCGCGCTTTACATCGCTGAGTTCAGTCTCTGCTGCAATTCGCAAATCACGGGCATTATTTTGCTTAATTGTTGTAGAAGTTAGCTCAGCAAGTTCCGGCAGAGTTGCTGCCTTATTTCTCAGAGTGGCAGATTGGAGATCAAATTTTTGAATATCAAGAATCGAACGCTGGTCGCTGGCGCTGGCTTTCACGGCGTTCTCCTTTTGAGAATTTTGGTCAATCCTTATGTAATTCTGAGGCCAACCTTACTTTACGCGCCGCCCGATACCTAGCCAGCCTTTATAGTTCACGCATGACGAAAGCATCACAACTGCGCACATTTCTTTGGTTTAACAACAATCTTGGCGAAGCGCTTGAATTCTATAAAGAGACTTTCGGAGCCAATCTCGTAATTCAATCATCCGGAAGCCCAGATGAGAGCGGAAAATTAATGACTGCTGAATTTTCAATTTATGGCCACGAACTTGTTGGTATGGGTTGGCCTGGCGGAGATACTTTTAATAATTCAATTTCTCTTGCAATTTCTTGTGACGGTCAAGAGGAAGTAGATCGCCTATGGAATGCGATTACTAAAGATGGAAAAGCTGGTCAGTGCGGTTGGTGCGTCGATGCATTCGGAGTCAATTGGCAGATAACCCCTTTTCAAATGGGTGAATATTTAGGAAGTAGCGATCCCGAGCAGCAGGCGTATGCATGGCAAGCAATGCGCAGTATGGGCAAGATTATTCTTAAAGACTTTATCAAGCCCTAATTACTTCACAGAAAAGTTATAACTTCCACTGACTACGTGGCCATCCTCTGAAACTGCTCGATATTTCACAACATATTTTCCTGGTGCAAGAATTCCTTTGATTTTAACTATGGCTTTTGTACCTTTGATGATTGTCGAAGAGTTGTCCATTCGCTTACCAGAGGAATCAGCAACAGTTACTGAATTAATGTGGTTCTTATCTAACACAAGTAAATTCTCGCCAAATTGAACCCATACTGATTGGGGCGAAGTTGTAAGAACAGCACCTTTGAGTGGGCTTGTTGCCTCTACTTGAGCATGTGCGAAAGCGTTAGTGGATCCCAGTAGCAAAATGGCAATGACCATTTCGGCAACTAGGACTTTTCTTCTCATTTGACCATTATCTACTAAATGCCTTTGTGATGTCTATCCCCTCACCACTTGTAATCACCCCGCGAATAGGGGTCAATTTCCCTATAAAAAGTTCTGCAATAATTCAGTCATGGTCAAGCGCATTCCTCCAGTTGTTAAGGAAATGTATAACGCAGCACCTAAAACACATAGAGAGACCATGATTGAAATGCGAAATCGCATCCTAGAGATCATTCCCGAAGCTGAAGAAGTAATCAGTTACGGAATGCCTGCATTCAAAGTTGATGGCGATATCGTGGCCGGCCTTTTGG
>Ga0209084_1001140_pt1 | contig 22990 bp, 12 predicted proteins | sample C_130820_MF_Meta_FD_187309 | JGI IMG/M metagenome (GOLD analysis project Ga0209084, IMG submission 187309) | Freshwater microbial communities from Lake Croche, Canada to study carbon cycling - C_130820_MF_MetaG (SPAdes) (version 2) | ecosystem: Environmental > Aquatic > Freshwater > Lake...
TATTAGACCAACTTTCTTACATCTATTCTGGCATTTGGAGAAACCGCACAACCCTACATTAGTTAAATCTTTTAAAGAGTTTAGTTTGCGTATGGATAAGTTTAGAGATGAGAATACTCTTGCAGTTATTCCTGAAATTGCAGAGCTGTTTGAATAATGTTACAGTATATAACACAACCTAAATCTTTATACCCTGCTGACGCTGAAAGTAAACTAGGCAAGTTCGCTTGCATGGTTCCATTTAAACATATTGAAATACACACCCGTGGACATGTTAGTGCATGTTGTTGGACATGGTTGCCTACGTGGGTAGGTAATCTTCTAACAGATTCTGCTGAAGATGTAATCAACAATCTTGATAGAAAACAAATACAAGATGACATGCGCTGTGGAAATTTTAATCACTGTAACGATCAATGCCCACAGATCAATTCAATGTTAAATGGCCAAACTGATTATTGGGACTTGGTGCCAAAAGCAGATTTAGATCATAGGTTAAAATCTGCAACAATGAATGTTGGGTTTAGTTACGACCTAAGTTGTAATCTACAATGCCCGAGCTGTCGTGATAATTTAATCGTGTGGAAGCCCGACGATCCAAATGATGTTGATGGACAAAGAATAAAACTGATACACGATAAAGTTAAAGACCTAGTTAACATTCTACTAACACAACATCAATTAGTTAATTTAAATATAACAGGTAGCGGTGATGCTTTTGCTAGTCCTCTATATTGGGGGTATCTAGTTGAGCTAGCTAGTAAACCAGTTCCGTCAAATCTTAGAATAAATTTAAAAACTAACGGTGTGATGATGACTGAAGAAAACTGGAACGACATCAAACCGTTGTGGCCTATTATCGAATTTGTTGAAGTTAGTGTTGATGCGGCTACTGAAGAAGTTTATAAAATAGTTCGAAAGAATGGAAACTTTAAAAAATTAAAAAAGAATCTAGATGTATTCGATCGAATGGTATATGATGGGTGCTTTCCTAGACTAAACGGTTGGCAAACTAACATAGTTGTACAAAGAGATAACTATAAAGACTTAAGAGCATTTGTCGAATGGCAACTAACTTTTAAATCTAAACCTAAGATCTGGACTAACTTGTTAGCACAATGGGGTCATTTAAGCAATGACAAATTTGAAAAAATGGCCATATGGCAATCAAATCACCCAAGTAAGCCTGAGCTTGTAGAAATACTTAAAGATCCAATCTTTAGGAATCCACAACTCAAACTAGGAAATCTAACTTCACTATTATGACATGGCAACGAAAATTAGAAGCATGTGAAAACAATTATGACAGGGCGTTACTAGCAAGAGAATTAGACTGCGACCTAGAACTGCTACGAACTTTTTGCCTTCATGATCTCGATCCGATGGTTGTTGAAGAAGCCGCACTTAATGCTAATTCTACAGAGCCGTGGGTACTTATAGCATTGGAAAGATTTCCCGAATTAGACAATGAGACATTTTGGCGGTCAAGGCATCAAAATAAACTTAGAGAAATTGATAGGATTAGTGCAATAAATGGTCAAGCCGTAAGTGGTGACCGCGATCAAATTATATTAAAACATATACTTAAAGACGATAATCTTAATCATGCTAATTCACACTTAGGTAGTTTTGATCAAACATCGGAAATTATATATAAAAATCCTGATGTGCCGTGGGCTGAAACATCAAAGTATAGGATTGCTATGGTTATGGCGCCGGCATGGGGTATACTGTTTCCTCCTTACAATCTAGCTAAATTAGTAGGAATGATTCGAGAACACGGATATAGTGCAAAAGTATATGATGCTAATATAGAATCATATCACTTGTTGCAAGAACTGCATGGAGAAGATTACTGGCGCGGTGAACGATATTTCTTATGGACTGTTAGAGATAATTTTAACAAGTTCATCATGCCTTATATTAAACCTTTGCTTGATAAAATATTAGATGACATAGTATATTCTAACCCAAAAGTTGTAGGATTCAGCATATACAACACTAACGTCCATGCTAGTACATATCTAATAAAAGAACTTAGGAGTAGAATGCCAAATGTTTGCATATTAGGTGGCGGTCCAGAAGTTGCTACAACTGGCGGTGCGCAAATGTCTTTAAGAATACTACCTTTCAATTATTTGTTTGTAGGAGAGGCTGAAGAAACACTGCTGGCTGTGTTAGAAAACTTGCCTGCTGTATATCCTAATAGTGTATTAATCGGAACTACTGATAGTAAATTAAAATTAGAAAGTTACGCATATCCAGACTATACTGATTATCGTTTAAATAATTATATGCATAGAGACGGTGTTAGTATAGAAACTTCAAGAGGATGTGTAGCTCAATGTAGCTTCTGCGCAGAAACATATTTTTGGAAATTTAGGAGTACTGGTCCTGAACGGGTAATTGAAGAAATGCAATATCAGATTGAAAAGCACGGTATTCATAGATTTTGGTTTGTTGACAGTCTAGTTAATGGCAACATTAAAAACTTTGAAAGACTGGTAGATTTAATTATAGAAAAAGAACTGCATATCAAATGGAATAGTTACGCTAGATGTGATGGTAGAATGAATTTAGAATTTATACGTAAGATTGCAAAAAGCGGATGTTCTGCATTGAGCTACGGTGTTGAATCCGGAAGTCAAAAGGTATTGCACGATATGCGTAAAAAAATTGAGATATGGGAAATAGAAAATAATCTACGAGATGGATCAGCTGTCGGATTGTATAATCACGTAAACTGGATGATTGGATTTCCAACTGAAGAACCTATAGATTTTTTACACAGCCTGACCTTAGTTTCAAATGCTAGAAAACATATTGATGCCATTAGTCCAGGATTCGGGGCAGGGCCGGCGGCGGCCAGTCACATGCAAACTGACTGGAAAGTTTACAGCATGATGGGGACTAGACACGTCGGAGATACTAAATTCCTTAACAACTGGTATACTGAAAATTATAAAAATACGATCTTACATAGATTTATTAGAATTAAAATGTTTCATGTCTGGTTAGAAATTTTAGAAACTAAAGGTCTTTCTAGGATTAGTAACGCTCAGAAATATTCTAACATAAATGAATTTTTTAAATTTACCAGTAATAATCTTGCCAACGAATATGTTGACTACAGTACCCATGTTAAACTTGATCGGTTGGACGATTCAAACTTTGCTAATAGTATTGCTAATGAATATTTTACAATAGCTTATGCTTTGTATCAATATTTTGGAGAATACGAATTTGAATTAAACTATAATCCAAATATAGATAAAGATACATTTGGAATTAGTTTAGTTAATATCTACACTGCTAGGTTTAAAATATCAGTGTCTGCTGGGGGAAATTATTCGTTAAAGCTAACACATGATTTTGAACATAAATCGTTAGACCCAACATTTGTCGATCAATACAACCAAGAACGTTCAACTAAAGATCAAAGTTTTGGTAATTTTAGTTTAGTCGAAACGGGTAATTTTAAAGATTGGATTTCTACTCAAATCCAAACTAAAGAAACAATACACGAGCAGTACCGAAAAAAGTCCAAAAAAGTTATAGAAATCCTAGTAGACAACGGTTGACAAGAGTGCCAAACGGTGCTATAATATATACATACAGTAAACAACTAGGAGCAGAAATTGGCTAAAGCATCAACTAAAACTCGTATAACCAAAAAGCAAGTTATTGCACATCGCACTAAGGCGCCTAAAGACTACAGTCCAGTTTGGGACGGAGTCGAAACTATGAGTGCTGATCAATTTTTGAAGCACTGGCATAGTGCTATGGATTACTACCGGTTGGATTTTAATGGCAAAGATTTGAAGCCTGCTGTTATCAAATGGATGACTAGTATCGGTTGTACTAAAGAAGACATCACTGCTTTTAAGAAAACTAAAGACAATCGTTGCTCGACTACAATGGGTGCTATTGCTTCTTGCTTGCTCCGTGGTATGCCAGCAGTTCGTGCAGACTTCAATCAAGGTCGCGATACTGCCGCATGGTTGCGTGAAGCGATTACTGAAGTAATTGAGGCAGGTAAAAACGACATCGATGCAGAAGCTGTTGCCGAAGTAAAGTCAACTGCCCCTGTTGTTAGTATCCAAGATCGTGTACGTGAGTCAGCATACAAAATGACTGAAGAGATAGAAGATGCTTTGGAAAGTTTCCAAGCAGATGCTGAAAACTTTGATCCGAAAGCATTTAAGGTACTTAACTTGCTCAAAGCTAAGGAAGCTAAAGCGGCCCATGCTCGATTCATTAAAGATCTATACAAACGTGAATTGGAAGAACTTGAAGAACTTGCTAGCGGCAATGCTGACGAACAGTTGCGTGAGGGTTATAGCCATCGTAGCAAGAAGCAAATTAAGAACTTAATTGCGTTCTATCAAGAAATTATGAGTGCGTGTACTATGCTTGGTCAAGAAGCTAAAGTTAATCGAAAGCCACGTGCTAAGAAATCAGTACCTGCAGAAAAGATTGTCGCTAAACTCAAATACATGAAAACTAACGAACCGTTGAAACTAGTGTCGGTTAGTCCTACAGACATTATCGGTTCTACCGAACTTTGGGTTTACAACACTAAGAGCCGTAAGTTGGGCAAGTATGTTGCCGCTGAGTATCAAACACTTAGCGTGAAAGGTACTAGTATCCTTAACTTTAATGAAAATCTAAGTATTTGCAAAACACTACGCAAGCCCGAAGAGAAACTTAAAGAGTTTAAAGCGGCAGGCAAGGTACAGTTGCGTAAGTTCTTAGATGACGTTAATGCCACTGACACTAAGATGAATGGTCGCCTTAACGAAGAAACCATTCTACTTAAGGTAGCTTAACCAATACTTCCGCCAATAGTACCGTTGGCATTAAACACTGTAACAGTTGCCGTTCCACTAGTGACGGCAAGTGTTACTGCTGTTGCACTAGCACCGCCTGCATCTCCCTTAGATAAGTTAACTGCTGTAAATCCTGTACTAGTTGTACTTGCGGTAATATTGATTACCTTAGTAGCGGCATTAGTGTTTCTTAAATAAAGAGTAACTTTTCTACCAGCAGTTAAGTTACTAATGTTAATAGTTCTAGCAGTTCCGCTTGCACTCTGCACATAAGCATAAAACTCAGTTATGCTTGTATCTACAGTTGCATCAGCATCAGTTGTTGAACTAGCATTACCACTAGTTGGTGCAGTAATAGACGGATTAGTTGCCAGTACTACACTACCAGTACCTGTTGACGCGGTCCATACAGGCGCCGCGCCGTTAGTACCATCTCCAGTTTGTGCTAAGAAGTTTTTAGTAGTAGTTATATTTGGACTTAGGAGTGTAGTAGTGTCAACTGCACTTTGATAGCCAATAGCACCTAGTAATGTATTAGCATTGCCGCCAACTAGATTAGTTGCCTTAGTAGCACTACCTGCACTACCGTCGATATTCACACCAGTTAAACTCTGTGTGGCGCTTGCACGATTAAATGTAATGCTAGTAGTGCCTAAATTAAATGCAGGAATGTCACCTGCAACTAGTGTGTCCCAAGCAGGTGCAGTTCCATTAGTACCATCACCGGTCATGCGTAAGAATTTTTTAGTTGCTGTAGTGTTTGGGTTTAACAAAGTAGTAGTGTTGGCCGCACTTTGATATGGTAATGCTCCTAATAATGTTGAAGAATTGCCGCCAGCAAGCCCTGCGGCATATCCATCAATACTTGTAATACCAGTTAATGCTAGACTGGCACTTGCTCGATTAATTGCTATGCTAGTTGTACCAAGATTAAATGTTTGGTTATTAGCCGCTAGTGTAACAGTACCTGATGGTAATGTAGCAGTTGTTGCCGCTGTTGTTGTTAATGTTAAAGCAAAGTTACCAGTAGTTGATAAATTATTAGCAATATCAAAGTTGCCTGCCAATTTAATAGTTCTTGCGGCATTGACTACGTCTACTGTTAATGTGCGGCCGGCAGTTAGTGCTGTGCTACTTGTTGCCGCTAAAGTTAAGTCAAATGCCGCACTCGTATCACGAATGCCTAAACTAGTAATACCTGTATGTCCACCACCAGATATTGTAGGACTTGTTCCAAATACTAATGCGCCGGATCCAGTAGCACTGGTCGATGTTACACCTTCTAATGTAACATGTCCTGTTACAGTTAACGTACCGGACATTGTTACACCTTCGTCAGCATCAGTAGTTATGACTTTTAAAATGCCTGCTTTACCAGTTGCATCGATACTTAATGCACTAGCATTATTATCTAGCAATGTCCATGTTTGAGCAACCGCTGAATTAATGTTTCCCGATTGCATCCATAGAGCATAGTTGCCAGTGCCTGAACCACTTGCTTCAGAATACAAACCAACATTTAAACCGCCAGCGTGTGTGTCAAGTGAGTATCCTCTAATACCAATAGCACTAGCTGTATCACCAGTTGCTGACACATGCCCTTCACCAGTTACACCGGTACCTCGCAATGCAGCCGAAGTATAACCTACCCCGTATACACCCACGCCATAATTTGAACCGCTACCCAATGCTTCAGCTATTAGACCAATGTTAGTTGATGTTTCGTTTTGCTGGTTAGTAAGCACATTGCTAATGACCATTTGAGCGGATGGAAATCGTGTAAAGTTAGCACTACTAGATTGCCCGACTAATGCATTACCTAAAGTTGCAGTACTTGATACGCTAATATTTGATGATGAAAGAGTACTAGTGCTAGGATTGTACGTCATTGGAGTCGTTGTTTGATCCAAATACATCGTGTCCATTTGATACGTGCTAGTTATTGGATTAATATCTCCTGCCACCGGACCTCTAGTAAAAATAGGATAGAACGTTCCTGCCGTATTTAAATCGGTTATTGTAGTAAGAGCGCCCGTTCCGTTACCCGTATTAACGATAGTAACTTTGTTATTAACTGGGTCTGCTACCAAGCTGATTCCAAACCCTGCATCTAGGTTAAATGAGCCCGCAGGCCTAGTCGATGTGGCAATTCCTGGGAGTCCGCCCGAGGTTGTCTGCGTTGTTATCACTATACTGCGATAGGCATCTGCTAAAGCTACTGTCATATAAATATCCTCTTATCCAATATTTATAGTATTTTGGGGTTAAACATCTTAAGATAAATACTAAAAAGAGACTCACTATGGCCCAACTACTTAATATCGTCGACGACAAAGTTATTATCAATAAACTAGCAGTAAAGTACCTAGAAGGTACCATTTTACACGCTGGTTCTTTTGAAATAGCTGGATCTGTACACGTACAGCATAACTTAAATGTCGTAGGAACAATCACTGCGGACACGTTTAATGTTAAAAATTTAGTCACTGAAAACGGTAGCTTAGACTCAGTTGGCAACTGGATTTATAGTACTGAACCCGAATTAAACGGTAAGGGATTTAGTTGGACTGCTAGCGATGTTAATCTACATTTACAATATAGAACCGGGAAAAGACTGCGCCTTATAGGCGGCGATATTGACATCGATGATGGTCGTAGTTATCAAATTGATAACACTCCGGTATTGTCAGCTAATGAACTTGGAAAAACTGTTGTTCATAGTAACCTTAGAACTATCGGAACACTAGAAAATCTTAAAGTTAGCGGTGATGCTAATCTTGGAGATTTCATTTTTGTTAACAGTACATTTAATAGATTAGGTATCGGTACTGAAGATCCTAATAGTGCTATTAGCATTATTGACAATAACGTTGAAATTACAATAGGTAGCCCGCAATATAATCTTGCTACTATTGGAACACATAGTAATCACGATCTTGGGATTGTCACTGATAATATTCCTAGAATTACCGTAAGAAGTAGCGGGGAAGTTCAAGTCGGTGACGCTAATAATAACTCTGCTGTTATGCGGGTGTATGGAACTATATACGCTGATAATATTATATCAAACATTAGTATACCACAAATTACAGTGTTTGACGATAAGATTAGCATTAACAAAGTAGTATTAAAATATACTGAAGGTTCTATTATACATGCAGGCAGTCTAGATGTACTCGGTAGTGCTACTGTACAATCTGATTTACAAGTAAAAGGACAGATTGAAGCTCCTAGAATTTTTGCAGATACGATCACTGTTAAGCATCTAATTACAGAAACCGGCGCTCCTAGCGATTTAGGAAAATGGATTACACATAGTGAAGCAGAGTTAGAAGGCAAAGGATTTAATTGGACATGGGGTGAGGGCGGAACTCACTTATCATATCGCACCCATAATACACTAACAACAAATGCACATATAGATACTGAAAATACCTATATGATTAAAGGAACTACTATTCTTAGCTCTACAGAGCTAGGTCAGCAAGTTGTTAATAGTAAACTAACATCGTTGGGCGAGCTAACTTCACTAACTGTTAAAGGTACTTCTACATTTAATGATTCAGTGAGCATTGGCAATCTTCATATCAACTCCGAATCAACTAGCACTATTACTTCACCCAACGGTATATCGATATCTGTCGGAGAATTTAAAGGTGTTACAATAAACGAAAATAATACTGTACACATAGGTTCTCCTGAGTTGCCGGCAGATGTACAAATATTTGGAACTTTAAAAGTTGATACAGTTATTACTGATACAAAACTTACTCGTTCATCATCGTTAATCTTCAAATCAGATGAAGAAAATACAATGTATGGTAAGGGATTAACATGGTCTGGAGATACTGTTTATCAATTAATGCTGATGGCGAGCCCGGATAGATTATGGTCAACTACTAGCTTTGATCTAGGGCCTAATCAAAGATTTATGATTGACGGTCATGAAGTTATAAACTCAACAGGGCTTGGCGAACGTATCCAACATTCCAATTTAACTACGCTTGGAAATTTAAATTCATTAACAGTTGACGGTGAAGCCAGTTTTAAAAATATTAGTACCAAGGAAATAACTTCAACTAGTGACGGAAATATATTAACAATCAACGGTCGAGGTATTGAAGGTGCAGGGTCTGTATCTGTAGCAACAGGTAATCAAAATGTATTTGAAGCTGATAGTAAACAAGTTGTAATTGGTAACATTCAAAATACAGCAAGACCTGTAAAAGTGTTCGGGGCTCTTAGCGTTGGCATTAATAACCCAGACCCAACTGTTAACTTTGCAGTTGGCGGTGATGTAAGTATTGGCGGTAAGAAATTTACCAACGGTACATCTGCACCAACTAATGGAGTATTTGCCACTGGTGATATGTGTTGGAATACAGCACCAACTAGGGGCGGCTTTGTTGGATGGATTTGCATTGTTGGCGGTACTCCAGGAGAGTGGGCACCGTTTGGAGCAATTGTCGCTCAATAGAGTTGACCTTTACGTATAAAACTGTATAATTACTACATGCGGACTTAGACGCTCATCCCGCATTATAAACTCTGCGTGTCATTGCTTATTCAAGGAGAATACAATGGCAAATTTACAACCTGTACAATATAAGTACACTAGCACAAAAGAATATCACGACGCATTTCCATGCGCTTATCGCCAATGGCGAGCTGATAGTCACTGTAACCTAAATCACGGATACAGTTTTTCAATGAAGTTTTATTTTGGCACAAATGATTTAGACGTTCGTAATTGGGCGGCTGATTATGGTGGCTTAAAAGAACTCAAAAAAATCTTAGAAGATCAGTTCGATCACACAACATTAGTTGCGGCTGATGATCCTGAACTTGAATTTTACAAAGAAATGGAGCGCCGTAAGTTAGCTAAACTTACTATTCTTCCAGCACTAGGATGCGAAGCACTAAGTGACATGCTTTACAAATATGTTAACGGTGTTTATATTCCAGACATGTGGGGCGAAGGTGAGGCAAAACGTCTTTGGTGTTATCGTGTAGAAGTACGTGAGACACAAAGTAATATGGCTTTCCGTGAAGGTCATCGCGAATGGAATGAAGATTTATTTGCGTGATTGGGTTGAGTGGATTGCTACTGTATCGTTTTTATGCTCAGTCGCACTTACAAGCCTTAACTACTATCCGGAATACTTATACCTAAGCCTCCTAACCAATTTACTTTGGTTAATTACAGGAATTGTTTGGCGTAAATGGTCATTAATTATTGTTGAAACTATTGTTTGTGTTATGTACACTATAGGAATAATCAAGTTTTGGATTAGCTGATGAAACGATTTTGGCGAATTTGGGCAAAAGCATTAGGTGAAAAAGCAGGCAGTTCGGACGAGGAATCGGACCGAATTGCTTGCATTAGAACGCTGGTTGTGTTAATATACATTATCACAAACTTTTTTATAATCGCAGGCGTCATAAGGCATTGGTAATGAAACGTATAGGCTTCGCATGTAAATGGATCGATCATGCAGATCAAGTAAACGGCATCAAAAAAGATGATGATGCTAAACAATACAACACTGGCACAACTACCATTTCTTGGTTAAATAGACAAACAAGAGAAGTAGCGGAGCAGAAGTTATGGGACCTAATGGTAGGCAATATCGAGTCGACTCGAAAGTTGGTAGAGCGTGTCTCCACACTTGATCCTCATCTTAGGATGGTTAGGATTAGCAGTGACATTTTGCCTGCTTATACTCACGCTGACTTTGCTAGTTATTGGCGTAAATCTGACGTGGTATCATACGCCGAAACCGCGTTCAAAAGAGTGGGCGATATTGCTAGGGATAACAATGTTCGGTTGTCTATGCATCCTGGGCAGTTTACTGTCTTGGCAAGTGATAACCCGGGCATTGTCGAACGTTCGATTGCAGAATTTGAGTATCACGCAGACATGGCCCGATATATGGGCTACGGCAAATCCTTCCAAGACTTTAAGATCAATGTACACATATCAGGCAAACAAGGACCCGAAGGTATACGTAGAGCATACGGACAATTAACGCCCGAAGCACGTAACTGTATTACTATCGAAAACGAAGAAAATTCATGGGGATTAGATGACTGCCTTACTATTAGCGATATCGTTCCTATTGTGCTTGACGTACACCATCATTGGATACGTGACGCCGAGTATATCAGCCCGGACGATAATCGTGTTAAGCGTGTCGTGGACAGTTGGCGCGGTATGCGCCCTACTATGCATTATTCAGTATCTCGTGAAGATTATCTCGTAGATCACGATAATTCAATCGCACCTATCCATTCTCAACTACTGTCTGAAGGTTACAAAAAGCAAAAGCTCAGAGCACACTCAGACTTTTACTGGAATACAGCAACGAATGAATGGGCTTTGAGCTTTTTAAACACACATGATATCATGTGTGAAAGCAAGGGTAAAAACTTAGCTAGCTTTGCGTTGTACAAGCAAGCTAAAGAACTTACTTTGCTTTAGGAGCACGTGTCTTTTTAACAGCCGGTGCTTTCTTAGCCGCAGGTACTTTCTTAGCGGCTGGCGCAGGCACTTCTACAACCGCAGGTGTTTCCACCTTATACGGTGCTTCTGCTTCTACTGCTTTAGGTTTAATACCAAATAGTTTTTTAATGTGATGTAACATAGTTAATCTCCTCGTGAACTATTTATAAACTAAATATCATTATGTACAACTTTATTAAGCATATTACCCTAAATGAAGGCAAAACTCCCAAAACGTTAAACCAAGCTATCCTTCCCTATAAGAAAGATGACTTAGAACCTGCGTTATCTGAAGATGCTATAAAGTATCACTATGGAAAACTATATAAGGGCTATGTTGATCGGTTTAACAACGGCGAGGGCGATGCTGACTTTAATGAAGCGGGTGCGTTTTTGCACCATATATTGTTTACCCAATATCAGGCTCCTGTTGCATCAAATGCTCCTACAAATATTGCCGAGAATTTTATCAACAAATATTTTAAAAGTTTCGATAATTTTAAAGATGCTTTTGAAAAAGAAGCAATGAAAATACAGGGCAGTGGATGGGTTTACTTGTCCAGTAACGGTACTATCAAAACTATCAAGAATCACGATATCAAAATGGATATTGTACTCCTAGTTGACTGGTGGGAACATGCATGGGCATTGGATTACCAAGCTGACAAGAAGCGTTACTTAACTAATCAGTGGACTATTATCAATTGGAATATTGTCGGTTCTAGAGTTGGTCTAGCGTTTTAAGACTGCTTACAGGCATATCCCAAACATGTCTAGCTTCAACTCCCTTACGTTGAGCAAACTTCTTAGCATCACACTTTCCACATACATGATATACTGAGTTAGTCAGGCGGTTCGGATCCATATCGCCTTTATCCCTAGTAAATACTCCCTGGCAACAATCACATCTAACTACAACTACAGTTTTTTTACGACTGTATGTATGTGTTCGGCCACGGCTGCTAGTACGCACAAAGTGGTTTTCTCTAAATTCGGTTCCGATTATCATATATGTATTTACATTAAGGTTATAAAAACTTTCGATAAATATTACATTAAGGGACACTATGATCACAATTTCAGACTCAGCAAAAACAAAAATTAAGGATTTACTCCTTGAAGAAAACAATCCTAATCTAGCCCTACGTACTTTTGTACAGGGCGGTGGTTGTAGCGGTTTTAGCTATGGCTTTACGTTTGACGATATAGTAAATGAGGACGATTTTGAAATCCCCCTAGACGAGTTTAAAGTACTCGTAGACAGCATGAGTATGACTTATCTGCAAGGTGCAGAAATAGATTATAAAGAAGAAATAATGGGTAGTCAATTTAGCATAAAGAATCCGAACGCAACTTCAACTTGCGGCTGCGGTTCTAGCTTTGGAGTTTAATAAATGTCAAAACAAATAATCGATGTAGGTACGCAAGGTAATGACGGGACTGGCGACAGTATCCGAACAAGTTTCCAGAAAGTAAATGATAACTTTACAGAACTGTATGCCGCGTTTGGCGCAGGTGGAAGTCTTAAATTCACCAGTTTAGGAGACGCACCTTCTACATATACAGCAAACCAAATTATTATGGCCAGCACAACTGGTGCAGGGCTAACGGCTAGAACCCTAGTTGAAGGTGCTAATATACGAATTACGAAAACTGACAATGCAACCCTTACGATTAGTTCGCCAGTTGCTGGATTGGTTACAGATGCATATCCGAGTTTAATAAATCATATAAATGCTAACTTGTTTACCATTGGTAGATTACGTGATCCAAGCGCCGCCGCGGTTTTAGATTTTAATGATAAGTTTTCAGCCACTCCGAGTCCCGGAGGCGGCACTGTTGCATATACTACCACTATCGGCCAGATGCCAGTTACTGTTAGTTATGCAGACTCACACTACTTAAAAATACTCAACGGTAAAGTTGTTGATCCTCTAAAAGTTCGTAATCAACCGTTGATTCCGGAAATTTCCGATATTGATAGTCCGCTTAATCCAAACAGCACAAGTTACGACTTAACATTAAAAAGTAACTATCTAGCAACTGAAGCAATACAACGTAAAGATGCCGTATATCGCGGAGGTGATACTATGACCGGGGCATTGACCCTTAGTGATCATCCAAGCCCGTTAAATGGGCAAGGTATAGTTAACAGTGCTTCAGATCTACAAGCTGCCACTAAATTTTATGTAGATAATAGTTCTTACACCAGTGCTAACAATTTATTTGTAAGCACGAAAGGTGATGATCTACAGCTTAATTCTCCTGTGGGAAGTGAAGGGCGAAGTTGGGCATATGCCTATAAGTCTGTCGGCGCTACCGCTTTACGAGCAGAAACATTAATTAATCTAGCACAGTCTGAGCCAGGTCCTTACAGACAACGAATCGTATACACACAAGGGCCCAATCAGTATGAATCAATAACAGGTACACCACAATTAGTAGGCGGTAATGCCGGAGATACCGGCTATACTGATGCAGTTTCATTATTAAGATCTAATAAAGAATTTATACAAGCTGAAACTATTGCATATATTAACAAAAAATATGTTAATACATTTACTATAGATACTCCTACATATACTTCAATCTTTAATAGTCTTATTGACGCTGTTAGTTATGATTTAGTAGTAGGCAGTACATGGAATCCAACATCTCAAATATCAGCACTATTCAATGGTACTAAAGCTACTGTAATTGCCGATCAGGTATCACAATTAAAAGCTGGCATAAACTATGCTAGAGATCAAGTATTAGGGTATGCATACACTGACACTAAACTAAACACGTATGTAGGTCAAATTATCGATGCATTATGTTACGATATGACTGCAGGTGGTAATTTTCAAAGTATTGTAGCCGGATTGGCTTATAAGAATGTCTCAACTGGATTGTCTACTGCTGAAACTGCATCATTATTTGATCCAACTACACTAACTGTTACGTCGGCTGCTGGTAATGGATTTACTACTACATTACAATTTGCCTCTCAGGTTGTTACCCCATATACTGTTAAAAGTTATATTATAGTTAAGGGAATGTCTCCTAGTAATATGAATGGAATCTTTAAGGTTACTAGTGCTAATCAAACCTCTGTTAGCTATGACTGCGGTGCCAATGCAGTAGCAAACGCAGTCGGTACTGTTTGCCTTAGTAACGTAATTAATAATATGTTATCGCTAGATGCTGTCAGCGGAACTGCTGGCGTAGCTGCCGGCGCTGTAACATCGTTAACAGCTAATGCAAATGTAATTAGACAAGTAATACTAACCGGTAATGTTCCTACGCTAAATCTTCCTGGAACTGGAACTACTAGTGTTAGCAAATTAAATGCCAAAACGCTACTATTAAACAACGTAGCATTTATACAAGCTGAAATTACAGGTTACTTACAATCAAACTTTCCACAAGTGACTTTTGATAATAGTCTTTCTAAGAGAGATGTAAAGTATATTGTGTGGAGTTTAGCATATGATTTAACTTACGGTGGAAACAGCCAAAGTATCTATAGTGGATTACAATATTGGTTAAATGGCGTCAAGCAAATTAAAACTTCTGAAGTATCTGCTTGTTCTAATGCAATCTTATACATTAACACCTTGGCTCAAGCCATTATTACAAACACTGCACCAACAACTCGATATCAACAAAGTTTAAATCAATATACTAACGAAACTTACACAATGACTTCTGGTGAAGCTACTATTGTTAGTGCATCTATTTTAGATAATGTTACTTCAATAAAGAATATTGTAATTGCTGGTTCAGTTCCAAGTCCGTCTATAACTTATCCGACATTAACCGGTATATCTGCTGACTTACTAACAGCAAGAACTAGCATCACCAATAATAAAACTGTAAGCACTATCAGTAGCGGACCTGACTACGGTAACTTCCAAGCTAAGGCGATTACGTTTGTTAATAATACATATCCTTCTATCAGTAATTCAGGAGTTATTACATCAATAACAACATTGTTTAAAGCAGCCACTGATATTTTAGATGTTGGATTTTTAAACGGAGCAGATGTAAACTATAGCGGATCGCTGCAGGGTACGAATACTGACCACGCAATCGCTGCCGTTAAAGCTAACTTAAACTTTATTGCAGATGAAGCATATGCATATGCTATGCTTAATAACGCATTATTCGTACCACACGGTGATACGACACAAGGGAAAAATGTTTTAAACTTTAAAAAGAATATTAAACTTGGAATTCAAGCGGCACTATATGATTGTGCTTACGGTGGAAATTCTGGAGCATTATTCTGGGGTAAAACTTTCTGGAATGGCATAGTTTCATTGTTAACTGGCAATAGTGGTGCTGAAAAAACTATCACCGGAGATGCTCTTACTAGAGCTGCCGCTGCCGCTGTTAGCTGTATGTCAAATACTCCATTTACTAAAACAACTACTGGTCCTAATCCAAATACACAAGTGCAAGTTGATACCGGAACTACTGACGGTTTAACTGGTGGCTCTGGTGCTGATACTAGGTTTAACACATCTATCAATGTATTAAAAGATATAATATTAAACAACACTGGTACTGTTTATACATATCCAGTGTTAACTTCTTATACATCTGCGAAACAGGATGCTCGCACTATTGTTTCTGAAAATAAAGCAGCCATTACTCAAACTACCAATGCATATTTGTCAAGCACATTTATTGGTGGATTTAGTTATAACGAAGTTTTATGTTCACGTGACCTGGGTTTGATTATTGACGGCATGATTATCGATTTACAAACAGGCGATCATGCTAATAATAATCCTGCAACATATCAAGGTGTTACTGCTGGTAAATCATATTATAGAAATTCTAGTTCATTAAAAGCGATTTCATCATCACAACGGTCGCCGACAATTGATGGTATATTGTTTGCTAAGAATCTCGGCATACAAGTATTAAATCAACTTAAAGGTATACCGTCATATCAAACAGCCAAAACTCAAACTTATGGTTTGTACTCTCCGAGTGCGGCGGCTATTACTGATTTCAGTAATGACATGGATATTGTTATTGATATTATGACCAACGGTCTCGGTGTAGCTCCTACACCAAGTCTAGGTACTGGAACATATTCTATTACAGTTAGTAATGGCGGTAACGGGTTTGTTGATCAAGGTGCGCCTAATGACGTACATATTATTCCAGGAAAAGTATTATTAGGTAATACTTCAGGAGCATTAGGAATTATTGTCAAGTATACTTCAAATACAGGATCAGGACTTGATACAATCATTTATAGAATGTCTAGACCTGGATCATTTATAGGAAATGAAACTGTAGACTTTGCTGAAACTGTTAAAGATTTAAACATTACAATTAATGTTGAAAGTGGAATTTACTACGAAGATTATCCGATTAGACTAGCAGAGGGTGTTACTGTTAAAGGTGATGACTTCCGTAGAGTGTTAATTCGTCCTTTAGATCGTGTAAGTCAAAGTCCGTGGCGTGGAATATTCTTCTACCGTGATAGTATTATTGACGGTATGCAAATTGGTCCTATCAACTTTGCCGGAACTGATCATGCAACCGAATTAGCAACAAACATAAAAATTAGTGCCTCTACTGGTAACATTACTGTAACACTAACTAACGGTCAAGCGCCGCAATCGTGGATTAACTTAGTTCTAACTACTGGTACTAGCGAATCTGGAAATCCAGGTAAAGCCATTATTAATTCTATCAGTGGTAATATTTTATATTGTACAGTAATATATCCATTTGCGGTAGGAGTAGTTGGTGACGTAGGCGTTACTGCTGGCAATTGGCACTTGTATGAAACATTAAACTACGGTAGACATTATCTAACTGATCCAACACAAGTTGAATCAGTTTCTAACCCGCCAAAGAACAACAAAGAAATGGATGTCTTCTTAGTTAATGATGCTAACCGATTGAAACTAATTAGCTTGCAAGGCCACGGCGGATTTGTTATGGTACTTGACCCAGAAGGCCAGATTAAAACTAAATCACCGTATGCACAAGAATGTGGTAGTTTTAGTGGAAGTAAAAATGCGAAACGATTTGCAGGTGGGCAGTTTGTTGACGGATTCACTGGACGACTTTTTGGTAATGTAACTGCTGTAGCAAATGCCGGACTTACACTTACTGTCGTGGGATCACCAAACAGTGGCTTGGATATTCGAGCACCACAAGTTCCATGCTCTTTCTATATACAAGGTCAGCGTTTCCAAGTTAATGATGTAATCAGTTTCAATAGTGCGCAGTCTACAGTTGTTATAACATTAGATATATCAACACCATTTAATACAGCAACCGCATATGACAGTGCTATATTTGCTAATAACTTAGATGCTATCTTAGATGCAGTATCATATGATGTTGCTTTAGGATCAAACTATCAAAGTGTTAGATCAGGATTAACTTATCTTACTCCCCAATATTCAATCTTTGGACTAGGTCAAGCATTAATTACACAAGGATTAACCAAGTCCGGTATATTATTAAATGCGTTAACAGGCGCCTCAGGTTTAGACGCTACTGGGAAAACTAGAGTTACTAGTGGCTTCACTATTATAAACAATATCATTAACAACGGTGTTGGCGCGGTTCCTACTATTACATATCCAGCAGTAGTTAGTGCTATCACTACACAGGCAATGGTATATGCAAAAAATATTTTGCAAGATGCAAGTATTAAGGATTTCATCAAGCAAGAGATTACTGGATTTATTTCAGATTCATATGCTGTAAGAAATATTACAGGATATAGTGCTATTAAATCTCAGAGAGATATTGGTTATGTTATTGATGCTCTAACATATGATGTATTATATGGTGGTAACAGTCAAACATACGATATTGCTAAGTGTTTCTGGAATACCGCTACAGGTCTTTCATATTTAAATACTACAGGAAGCCCTACAGAAAAAGCAGTGTGTCTTGCTGCCTTCGGCCGACTACGAGATATACTTCCTAATATCGTTCAAGGACTTGCAATTACCGGTGGATTGAATTCAGGTAAGGCAACCGGTAATAGTGTTGTACAAAAACTTGCACCAGCGTTTGGTGGTACTAATCCAAATTATTATGTCGGCGGAAGTGCAGAAGGTACTAGATTAACTACCTTAGTAAATCTGTTAATTAGTATTGTTACAACATTACCAGCTGACTCATCCGGACGTACGGTTCCAACAATATCAAGTGTATCAACAACTAGCGCATTAGTTACTGACTTTAATAATATTGTCTCTGCAAAAACAGCCAACAAGGCTGCTACGATTGTTTATATAAATGCAGGATCTGGTTTAAAGATTAATCTTGAAATGGCTGGTAATAGATCAATGTTAGCCAACGACTTTACGCAGATTAACGATTTAGGTTATGGTATTTTTGCAACCAACGGTGGTTTAACAGAACAGGTATCAACATTCACATACTATAACCACACTGGTTATTGGGCATTGAACGGTGGACAGGTTCGAAGTGTTGCAGGTAGTAACTCGCACGGTACTTACGGGTTACGTGCTACGGGCTATGACCTTACTGAAATTCCAGATGCAACCTCAATGGTTGAAGACATGGTTCAAACAGCAGTGATTTATAAATCTGGAATTTATAGTACTGCAATGACTCCGACTACAAGTGTACAAGCGTTAGTAGTATACATTCTCGGTTGGCAGTATAAACCATTTAGTAATTCAGAATTAGAAATTGATCATACAGCCGCTGGTGGATTGATTAGTCGATACCTAGTAACAGGTGCCCAACATACACCAGTTACAATCAACGGTGTTAACGTTATTCAATTAAATCTTAGTACGGGCGGCGGTAGTGGAACTAGTGGAACAGGTTTGCTATTTCCATTGTATGATGGACAGCTTGTAACTATTAGAGCATTACAGAGTGTTAAGTTTAGCGGCGTAGCTAACGTTAAGCCGACAAGACCTAGTACATCGTTACAGTACATTGATAACTTAGTTGATGTTTATAGAATTCTTAGTTATAGTGTAACTGAAGCAACTGGTGAAATACTTGATCCTGGTGTCGCTGTTTTAAAAACAGATAGCTCATTTGCATATTATAAATTAGTCACAGACCCTGGTTACAGCACACAGTTAGATCCAGATGACGCTACAAAGACCCAAGGTAGCAAATTTGGTGATAACAAGATTTCAGTGATAAGAATTAGCCAAGCTAATATTATTTCTCAACTCAATAAGGGTACTTACATTACAGGTTGGTATGGAAGAACACATCGAGTAAAATCATATGTAGATGCTACATTTGATGGCGGTGGTAATCAACTTACTAATAGTTATATAATCATTGATCCAAATTCAATTTATAATAATTCCAACGACGGCTCAAGCATTCCAGCAATGACTTGGATAAATTCAACTGCTGGTGTTGGCACTAGACGTTACATAACTTATGCAATTCCATTCGGAACTACTCCAGTAATAGATGGCTCATTTGTTGTTGCTAATAATGTTACAACATCATACAACGGTACATATCAAGTTACTGCTGTAGGTAACCAATCAATAATTACTGTCACTACTACAACCAATATCGTAGTTGGGCAGACTGTTACTGGTCACAATGGCACAATCGGCACACCAATACCTGGCGCAATAATACCGACCAATTGTATAGTACAAAGTGTTGATACATCAAACCAATTTACAGTATCTCCGGCAATTTGGTTCCCAGTCGGCGGCACTAATACTATTGTAACTACAACTTTAAAAAGTTTAGTCAGTATGACAATCACAGGTGGTTCAGGCTACACTGTTGCACCGACTATTACCTTAACTGGGGGTGGTAGTGGCGCTATACAGGCTATTGTCACTGTTACTATTAGAGATGGCGTAATCGATACCTATACTATCGTTAGTCCAGGTTCTGGATATACAAGTCTTCCAACCGTTAATATTACCAGGGGTGTTGGTGATACGACCGGTGCTGGTGGGGCGCTGGCACCAACCATAACTCCATCACTGTCTGGCGGTGGAGTTCCTACTAGTGTCGTTAGTACTAATACAGTAACCGTATTATATCCGACTGATCCCGGAGTTACTGGCACAGCTACTAATGCATCAAATAACAGTACTGGAGACGGTACAATTACTGTAGTTAGTGGCGCTAATTTAGTTGTCGGACAACCGATTACATTCAGCGGAACTAATGCGTTTGGAGGAGTTTTATTTAATACTCAATACTATATTGTATACGTAGTCGGTGTTAAGATTAAAATTAGTACAACATTAGGCGGCAGTCCTATTACATTTGCAAACGATGCATCTGGTAGTATGTCGTATAGTGCTACATCATTCACATTTGGTAGCCCAGTTATTACTGCTACAGCAAGCCAAACACCTACTAGAACATTCTCTAGTGGTGTAGGTAGTGCTGGAACTGTTGCAATAACAATACCAACCCAAGGTAGTGCTCCAGTGGCAAATAGTTATTATAGAATAACTGGCAACACCAATCCGTTGTACAACGGTACTTGGAAAGTGGCAGCTACCGGTTCTACTACAACTAGCATTGTTTTAAATTATCCTGCCGATCCAGGTACTTGGAGTAGTTCAACTGCAACATACCTTAGTAAAGAAGTTACATCAGCAACTTCAGGACAGTTGGGTATTGCTAAGGCATTTCCAAGTGATGTTAGTGTAACATTACGATTAGGTTATCCAGCTGCCGCTAGTGGACAAATTACCACTAAAATTAGTACATGCCGTGCAACTGGACACGATTTCTTAGATATCGGTACTGGTGGTTACACAACCACTAACTACCCAAGTCTGATTTATGGACCACCTGCGATTGCTATTAAGGATAGTAACCAAGTTGTAGAAGAGACAGTGGGTCGTGTGTTCTATGTAACTACTGACCAAAACGGTATTTTCCGAGTTGGTAAGTTCTTTACAGTTGATCAAGGTACAGGTACTGTTACATTTGCCGCAAGTATTGCGTTGAGTAACTTGGATGGTTTAGGATTTAAACGTGGTGTTACAGTTAGTGAATTCTCAACTGACGCGACTATGAATCAAAATGCTTCAGATATTGTACCGGTACAATCAGCTGTTCGAGGGTATATTGATAGTCGATTAGGTCTAAGTCATAGCGGTAGTGTACTATCTTCAAACAACACAATCGGTCCAGGATATGTATCACGTGACGGTAAGTTGTCGATGACGGCTGCTCTTAACTTAGCTGGTAACAAAATCATCAACGTAGGAAATCCAGCAAATACTGGTGATGCTACAAATAGAGTTTATGTTGATACACAAAACTTTATGAATGGTCAATATGACGTAACTATAACATCACCGAGTGCCGGCGATTTAATTGTATATGATACAACTGTCGGAAGTGTAACAAATACGTTGTCTGATGGTACTATTACACTAAGTGATACTAATAGGATTGCAGTTGGCAATATTATTGTACTTACGGGAACTTTTCCAGGCAGCGGATTAACTGCTGGCACATATTATGTCTTAAGTGTTAGTGGTAATAATATTACCGCTAGTACATCAATTAACGGACAGCCGTTGACACTAACTGATGCGGGTACTGGCAGCACAATGACTTACATCTGTTCAAGATGGAGAAATAGTGCAAGCCCGCAAGGATCAAGATCCCTTGCAACTGGAGCACTTACAACTAGTGCAAGTGGTGATGGAACTTATGCTACTCTAAGATTTGCTACAGCACAGGCGACAGCACCATACTCAGTGGGTCAGAGAATTATTGTGTCCGGTGTTGCTCCGTTGGGCTACAACGGTGCGTACAATGTATATGCTTGTACTACAACTAGTGTAACCTATGCATCTACTACAACTGGTAATTTAACTCAAGCAGGAACCATCTACGGAAATCAATTACATCTAAGATATAACTACATAGAAGATACATTAACTACTTCATTACACAGTGATACTATTGTTAATTCAATGATCAGCAGTACTGCTGGAATTGTTCAAAGCAAATTAACTATGCAGGCGGCGGTGGCTTCTACTAGTACGGCGGCGGTCACTCTTGATCAAACTAGACTAGGTTTAAGCGAATTTAACAGTAATGTGTTTAGTGCAACTAATGGATTTATAGATCTTAAAGATGCCACAAACGCAACTACTGGTGTAGTGTATAGTAAATTACAATGGGTAGCTTCTAAAAGATTACTAGGAAACTTTAGTGGATCATTAGCGGCTGCTACAGAAGTCACTGCTAGTACTGTAGTTACAGAAGGTGATGGTATCAAGAACGCTTCGTTTGCTAGCGCAGGCGCAATGACCACTGACAGTGGTAGTAACGGTACTAATAATACGTACAAGATTACTCCTATTAGTGCAATTAATGCTGTTAGTAGTCTTGTACTAAGTGGGGCCGATAAGAGTATTGACGTTGGTAGTTTGAAAATTCTTACAGCAACAGCATTGCAACAAGTTGTAGTTGGTGCTAATACTACTATCGGAATTACAACACCTGGTGGTTATACGTTCCTTAACGCATACGGTACTGGTTCAGGTGATACTGTTGCAAGAACAACAGGCGTATTCGATACGTCTGGTGGTAAATTAAGAATATCTAATGTTTATGGATCTGATGACTCTACTAGTACTGTTGTTAATTTGACAGGAAAATATACATTTAGCTCGGGTAGTTCAAT
>Ga0209084_1001141_pt1 | contig 22986 bp, 3 predicted proteins | sample C_130820_MF_Meta_FD_187309 | JGI IMG/M metagenome (GOLD analysis project Ga0209084, IMG submission 187309) | Freshwater microbial communities from Lake Croche, Canada to study carbon cycling - C_130820_MF_MetaG (SPAdes) (version 2) | ecosystem: Environmental > Aquatic > Freshwater > Lake | place...
CTCCTGTAGGCTGATATAAACCATTAGTAAATACGTAACCTATACTAGCATCTCCAAACTTAGCATCTATTTTTTGTAGAGCAGTTTGTAAAGAGTCATTAGTTACAATGCCAGTATATATTAATGTATTGCTTTCGTAAAATACGCAAGTAGCATTTAATATAACTGGGCACATATCAGCCGTGCATAATACATCCATCTGTAGAAAAGTTAAATTTTAAATATAAAAACTAAATTATCGCATGTTATTCTCTGCCTGAATTGTAATATCAAAATACTCGGCAAAGTCATTACTAAATGATGCACCTAAGTTAATCACTGGTTTGAAACCTGGAGTTAACTTCATTGCTGTTTTAAGAGGATAAACTTTCTTTCTAACTTCTTCAGCAGTTGTTTCTGCATCAAAGTCTTCTCCTGTAATCTCTTGACCTAATTGTCCAGCAAATTTGAATATGTCTGTAAATAATCCTAATGCAGGAAGTTTGTCTCCAGAAAGAATACGTTCAATTTCCATAGGATTATAGAAGAATGAAAGCTCATCTGTAAACTTATTTAACATACGTTCTGCGTAACGCTTAGCATTTTTTGTAGCCTTATCATCATCATCATCTGGAGCAATTAAACCAAATCCACCTGTAAACAAAATTGACATTAATGTAAGTAACATGCCAATTTCTTTGATCTGATTACGAAGGTTATTTACAATCATATCAGTAAAGTCAGCCTTAGTCATAGTCATTTCTGTTCCTGTACGATCCTTCCACTCTTTCTTATACTTAAGAAATAACTCATCAATAACTGCCATACCCTTTTCGTTAGCAGTTAATATATTAGTTATATTAGATGACATATCACGAATACTAGTTGTCCATATAGTTGTTAATAATCTAATACGACCAACATCATATTTCTCTCCAGTTACTTTTCCTGTTACAGGATCAATACGTATAGAGAAGTCATCACTTACTTTCTTGAACTCTGAGAAACGTACATCAACAAGACGAGGAATCCAGTTTTGGAATACCATTGCACTCCTTGACCAAATGTTCATACCTGCTTTATTGATATCACCATTAGATAAGTTACCCGTAATACTTCTAGAAATGTTTCTTGATAGATTAGTTAAGCGTTGTACTTCAGATAAGTCATCTAAATTTAGTCCAGGTATAACAAGCTTACCATCTTCTAAACGTTTATTAACCCACATAGACTTTGTCTTCTTAAGTTCTTCGATTTCCTTTTCGATTTCTTTTTTACTTTGTCTATATAAAGCAGAAGAGTCAGCTCTATTTTGATACTTAGCATTTACATACTCTTTTATGTTAACAATTGTACCATCTATAACCATAGAGTTTTTCATCAATGTTAAGAACACTGCCTTATCAATAAATTCTTCAGGTTTTCTCATAAAGACCATTAACATGTCTCCAAGATTAGCTCTAGTCAATGCTGAGATACCTGCCTCGTCATATAACTTTTTAAAAGGGCTATCTTTTAATGGCATAAATGTTTCCATCAATTGAACAAACATTTCTCCACTTTCTTTATCTTTAAATATATTATTTAATAGATCAGCTTCACTACTTAAGAAATCTCTACTTTTAAAGTATCCACCAGCTAATGCAGACATCTGAATATTTGCACCAAATAAGTTGGCAAGACCAGAGAATGGATCAAGACCTAATGCTTTTAACTGATACCACTTATTAATCTTCTCCATTGTCTTAACTGCAGACAAAGGTGTGGGATTTTCTTTATAAACTTCTCTACCTGCAGCTTTATTAATCATTCGTTTGATAACATTCATAGGATTACCTATGGCTGTATCTGCATCAGATAGAGGATATCTTTGCTGTAAAACTAATGCTTTGTAGAAATTATTATATGTATCAGTGTTCTCTTTGTTTTCTGTAGAAATAACTACAGGTGTACCATCTTCTTTAGTAATAACATCACCAAGTCTTGTTGTTTCCAAGTGTCCTTTGAATTCTTCAATCGTACTAAGTAGTTTCAACTGACCAGACACTTCTTTTAAATACTTGTACTTCTGTACGTGCTGAATGTATAACACTAAGTTTGCAAACATGTCCTCACTAATTTGTGAGAAATCTGTAACATCACCAGCTTCTTTTTTTGTAAAGTCTTTGGTGTAGTATTTAGGAATACCATTCTCAATCTGTTGTGTAAACTGATTAATCTCACCAAGTCCAACATCTTTAGATGTAATTCTTAAATCATCACCAATCTTACCTAAGTTGTTATAGAAGTTAGTAATAGCAGAACCAACGCCATCAAATGCAACTTCCTCAGCCATAGTTTTACTGATGAACGGTAAGAAGGTTTTCTTAATCATATTACTGATGTATCCTTCTTCTGCAGCAATGTTATTTATTTTCTCAATAAAGTTATAGAGTTTTAATAAACCTGGATCTTGCATGATTCTTTTGTAGTCTTCCGAATACCACTTCTCAAGAGGGTGACGCTTGATAACATAGTTATTCCAACCATCGAAGTCTGAACGATCAATATCATACTTACGTTTCTCTTGGTCAATTAAGAACTTTCTACGCTTGACAGTCTCATCATCTTTACCTGGATTGTTTCTTTCTATAGATGCAATTTGTCTATCAAGAATCTCAGCAGCTTCTTTCTTATAAGCTTCTACATCAATGTTATTTAATAACCAGTTTTTATCTCCGCCTTCTGGATCATTAGCATTTTTATCAATAGCTTCACGGAACTCTTTGCTATATGCATATACCAAGTTGTTCATTTTGTTTCCAGTCTCGTCCTTTTGATATAAGCTTCTAATTTTTTCTAGAATATTACCACCTTCCATCAGTTCTTTTCTAATCTCTAATAACTCATTAACTAAAGCAATACCATCTTTAGAAGCTTTATTCTCTGCAGCTTGTGTAACTTTAAATAAGATTTGCAAAGACTTTGAACCTAAGTCAGATACACCACGAAACCATGAACTGATTCCTTTGATTACAGCTTCTGGATCCATCAATCCACCAACTAGATTTCTCCAACCAATGAACTTATCACCAAAGCCACCTTTACCTATTAATAATTTCTTAACTTCTAATTGAGTTCTAGCAATAGCACTTGCTTCTAATGTAAGTTCTTGTAGGATACGCTTTCTTTCTGCAGCATCTTTCTTCTGTTCTTTAGTTTTAGCACTTTCTGATAGATCATCTGTGTAGATAATGTTACCAAGTTTAATAGCAACTTCTTTAAACTTATCAGATGTCTTAATAAATAATCGCATCTCATCAGAGAACTCTGACAATTGTTTATTAGTAAATGATTTATCAAATACATCTTTGTCTTTATATAGTAAGTTGTATTCATTAATGATACGGTCACCAGTGTTCTTAATGTTACGAATAACTTGAACAAGCTCACTAAGATCACCAGCTGTTTGTGTAATACGAATAGCTCTACTAAGAAGTGCAAGTCTTTCTTTTCTTAAATCACGATCTTCTTCTTTAACTTCTTCTTGTTCTGTCATCTTATATAACAACACAAGATCAGCTACAACTTCATCAAGCTCATCATTACCTGTAGATTCTAGTTCTTCAGATACTGGTAATAAATACAATTCAGTCTCAACATCAATTCTACTAGCATCAACATCTCCAATAGAAATAGTAGATAACTGTAAATCTGATTCAGGATCTTTTCTATTCTTACGCTTGAACTCCATAGCAATTGGAATAGCTCTCACCATACCAAAGTCTTCAACTCCGTATTGCTCACGTAAGATTTGACGATATCTACTTAACTGAATACCAAATGCTCCTTGTTTAAACCACGCAACATCATCTTGATCATTTTTAATATGCATAAACTTCCAGTCAAGAATATGTGTTTTACCAGAAGGTTGTATAGCTAAGAAGTCAATTGTACCAGCTTCATCTGCAATAGGATCATAGATGACAACCTCAGATAAGATTAATGTATCTTTAGGAAGTGTATCTATTAGTTCTAGATAGTAATTCTCTAACTCCTCATACATTGCATATGAAGGAAGGTTGATTTCTTCTTCACTAGGAGCTTGTAAAGGTTTTGTTCTCTTAGTTCCATCTGAGTTAAAATACCTTCTATGGATTTCTTCTAAGTCTAAATGGCCAGCAATACCATAAGTTCTTTTTAACTCATTGAACTTCTTCTCTATCTCTGTAAATTTTCTATTAGGAAACTTCTTACGATACCAAGCTTTAACACGATCTGTTACACGATTACCAATTCTTTTAGCAGAAGCCTCATTCTCATAAAAGTTAGTAGCTTCTTCTGTGTCTAATAAAATAGGATCAGTAGTCTCTTCGGAGTATTTCTTTTTAATAAGATTTTTTGTATCCTCAATGTTTTTTAAGATTTGCTCTTGAACAGGAGTTACTGACTTCTGATAGAATACACCTGTTGATTGTAGTTGATCTACAGTACCAATATCTCCTGTAACAATTTGTTGAGCAGCCTCCTCAAACAAAGACATATCTGTCTTACGATATTGTCCATTGATAAAATCAAGAATACTATTCCACCATCTACGAATCATAGATAGATTCTCTCTTTCAAGAAGCTCTGGGTATTGTTGTGAGTTATCTAATGTATTAATTACAACTTCAGCAATCAATTTATCTACAGCTTCTTTCTTGATCTTACGAATGTCAGGTTTACCATTTGGTAATTGATAGTCTAGATCATTCTTGTAAGCTTCTAACACTTCTTTGTATATAGCAAAGCGATCAATCTTAGAGATCATCTCTGTTACCATCTGAGGATTCATCACCTCTATCATTGCTGTAGCAATGTGTACAACTTCTTCTGTTAATGCTTGTCCTTCTTTACCATCAGCAATAGCAATAACACGTCTCACTAAGTCAGCAAGACCAGTGATATCATTACGTTGAAGTCCAGTTGATTTCATGTAATCAGATAACTTCTGGATAGGTACACCCATCTTCTCAGCTATCTGCTTAAGTTTTTCTAAAGCTTGCTCAGATGCTACAGACTGACGCATTGGTCCTTTCTTCTGAAACATTTTAGAATCTTCATCTACAACATGTTCAACTTTATATTGACCTTTAGGTATTATAAGTTTATCACCAATAATTTTTACTTCACCAGCTTCTTTAACTATATCATTAGATACATTTTTAGGGATTTGAATAATGTAGTAACCATTATCAGATAAACGTTCTAATTCTCTTTCAGCATCATAACTTTCAGAAGCTAGATTTAAAGCAACCTCAAGTTGACCATTTCCATATTCTATTGCTGTACTTAAGTCACTACTCATTGAAATACCTTTACTTTTTAAATTTGCTTTTTTGTAAAGGTTATCTTCTCGACCATAAAGAATTAAATTACCATTTTCATCAATAGTAGGTTTCTCAATCTGACCTCTATAATAACTATTATCATCTTGTGAAATAATAGAAGCTGATTTATTAGTTGCTGCAAACTTTCTAAATCCTTCTATATCTTTTGCAGAACCTAGTATGTGAATTTGTTCTGGATCAAATACAGTGACATCATTCTTTATTACCTTCTCACCATTAACATTATAGTTTATTGGTAAAATTACAGAATCTTTTTTAGCCGTTTTTAATCTTTTTTCATTTGGTGAAGTAGGACTACCAAATCCTTTTTGACGCATTTCATCATTGCCATAAGATGTATTAGGAACAACATATGGAGATTTAACATCTAAGATTGCTTGATACACTCTTCCTTTTCCATATTCGCTAGCATAAAAAGAAGTTGTTGATTTATTAGGTGTAAAAAATATACCTGAAGTAGTACCGTTAGATGGATCACTCATCTCCCAACCTTCTGAAAATGGTTTTCTAAAAACTTCAATATCAGTAGCTTTACTTCCATGATATAGAACATCTTTTACTTGACTATCAGGAAAGATAGTATCTAAGTATGCAGAGTATTCTTCCTCATCACCAATCTCAGCTAGTTCAGGAGTAGATGAGAATACACTAGCTACTCCTGATTTAACTGTTGGTACATATTCTTCTTGAGGAACTTCTCCTTCATATATATCCCATAGGAAGTATGCGACATCTTCTCCTCTAGCTGTTACTAACTGATTCCAAGAATCTAAATTTTTATTTGGACAAGTTGCCATATTATAAACAAATTTCTTTTAGTTTTTTACTAACTTCTTTTATGGACATTCCTGAAGCTAATAAGTTTTCAGCAGTGACATCGACCTTATTCCAAACTTTGCCATTTATTAAAACTGTCTCTTCTGCAGTAGGCTCATTTTCCATATCTATTCGATCACCACGTAACTCGTCTCTAACTTCCATAATTATTTTTGAGAATCTACCCTTGTCTTGTTCCACACCACCAAGCTTATGCGTAATTTGCATATTACCTGTGTCTAATAAAGTTTGTAATTTATCAGGATTTTGAGTGAAAGATTCAGTCATTAACTTCTTCATCACTTTCTCATAAGCACCGTCCCATTGTTTAACGTTCAAGTCTTTAATTGCAGCACCAATTTTCTTAGCATCATAACCATTTGATTTAAGTAATGATTCTAAAGTCTTTTGTTGATCAGTAGTTAACTTACGAGTCTTTAGGTAACTGTTTGTGTATAACAACTTAGATGCTTGTAATGCTCCTTCAACAGTTAAAAACACTCTATACTTTCCTCCAATTACTGTACGGAAACGTTTAAAGGCAAAGTTACTTAAATCTTTATATTCTCCACTAGTAAACATTACATTTATTTTCTCAACATCTTCTGTCTGTTCGTTCTGTACAGGAGTTCCTAATTTTTTATCAAAATAGTAAAGTACATTCTCATCTGTAACTTCTGATTTAGAAATACGTTGACCTTTTTTATTCTGTGCATTTACAACTTTAATATATCCATTATCAATTACAGAAGCTCTGTTTATATCATAGTATTCATTAGATCTGAAACCATCACCCAAAGCATTAATCATTTTATAAATGTAGCTCTTGTATGTTCTACCATCGCTACCAGTGCTTGTTCTCATGTGAGGTTTTCCATTTGCGTCTTTGACACGTTGGAATAATCCTTTATACATAAATGAATAATCTCCTTTAGCTCGCATTGCAAATTTTTGCTTTGGTGTAAGTTTTGGATCTTCCCATGTGTAATTAATTACATCACTGTTAGACTCTTTACTAAATGCAGAAATCTTAAGAATCATTGGTAAGTTCTTGAATGTTACAGCTTGACTTACAGCTTTAGGAAGAATAAGATCAGGATTGAACTTGCGACCTGTAGCCTCACTAAACTTAAACTTACCACGTTTAGTAGGTACAACATCACTGTTATTCCAGTTGTTTCGCTGAAACATGTTCATGCTATAGAAATTATTCAAGTTTGTCATCTTATCAATCTTAGATAACACCTCATTGTATATACCTTTGAAATCATCATAAGGAAGTAAAGATGTAAATGAAATAGGAGATGATGTAAGACCTGATTGTAGAACAGCTACGTTAACTAAGTTCTTATATAAATCTTCGTTCTCTCTTCCTTTCAAATAATTCTTAATCTCTTCAAATGCGTAGATGATTTGGTTTTGATCATACACTTTGTTATCCTTATTGATGATTTGGATGTTATATACATTACTACCATCTTGATCGATAGAAGTCATGCGTAACGAGTCGATCACTTGATTTCTATATAGATCGTGTTCTGGATTAGCTTTAACTTCATCTACAAACTTCATCATCTTCTTAGCAAAGTTTTTCTCATCACTAATTAATAACTCAGGAATAAACGCTGCCATGTTACCATCAACTTGTACAGCCCAGTCAAATAAACTCTTAACTGCCATCTGTGCAATCTTACTGAAATCTCTATCTGGAAGATCAACATATGGTTCAAGAACACGCTCCATCAATGGTCTAATATTTCCTGAATCAGAAATTAAGAATTTGGCTAAACCATCTCTAACTTCTTTTATATAATCATATAAATTTTTAATAAATGATTCTTTCATTAAGTTATCTACACCAGATACAACACGACCATCTTCATCTAAAGATGAGAAAACTGTATCTTGAGCTCTTGCAAGTTGCATACCTTTCTTAAATACAATGAATGGATCATTGATTACGGCTGTATCAAAGTTAGAACCTTGTGTCACTTGATATAAGTGATTAGCCATTCTAGCATACTTCAAGAACTCTTTCAACATATATCTCTGCTCTGCTTTCTCTGATGAAGTAAGCTTAGATGTTTTCTTACCAACTAATCCTGCAAGGGTATCAGCATCAGGAATCTTTGTAGATTTTTCTGACATACTAGAAGAATAATCATTTAGAGTATCTTCTAATACACCATCGTTGAACAACCAGCTATATCCTTGACTTTCTAACTTACGTAAGAAGTCACGAATAATTGGTTGGTTCATAAACATAGCTACATCACGAATAGGTACACCAGCCTTAACTAAGAACATCCAAGTAGATGCTACGTTAGGAGTAGCACCAAGTTCCATAATCCATGGGCCTTTTGCAATATCCACATAACCATCAATGAACTGTCCTAAGATATCAGAGATGTATTCTTTAGCTTTGTTTTTGATCATTGATAAAGTGACAACCTTTCCTAATGTAGGATGCTCAACTTCATTCTTTTGCTCAAAGTTAATCACACCATCTCCTAACCACATACGATCTTCTTCAGACATGTTCTCTATCTTAGGCCTATCTAAGAACATAAACATACGTTGGTTATTAGCGTGGTTAGTTTGGTTAACAGCAGCAATACCAATTGCATACTTACCTGTAACAAACGCATGACGAAGCTTAGACATAAACTCTCTGCTCAACATGTTTCCTGGAGAAGAGTAATCTGTTTCAGCAATACCAAGTAAACTATTGATTTCGCCAGCTAACTCTTTCAATTGATCAGCTGAGTTAGGTTTGGTTAACTGCTCAAAGTTCTCAGGAGATGTAACTAGATTCTCAGAAGATTGAATGTAAGCATTTTGTAATGCAGCTTTAGTGTTCTGCATTTGAATTGAATAATTTCCAAATGTAGATAGAGAAGCTAGATCAGCAGCTTCTGCTAATTCTGTAGCATATTCTAAATTAAATTGCTCACGAGCATTAGCTTGTTCTGCTTTAATTTCTTGTGACATATCACTAACCATTGTACCAATTGCCTGAATAGCCTGTGCTTTATCTTTTCTATATGCATCAAGAGCACCATCAATTGCTTTCTGAACTTCAGCTTGAGTAGCACCTAGCACTTGTAGTTCTTGCTTATAGACAGAACTTATATCAGCTAATGTCTTTTTGTTTTTAGCAGATATAGAATCATCTTGTTGTAACATGGTAGCTAATGCCAAGTAACGTCTGATTTCTTCAGGACCATTAATTTGTTGTATAGCTAATGCTTTCTTTAAATTAAAAAAGTTCTCTTTAACATTTCCATCTAATGTTCTAAACATTTCTGAACCAATGGTAAATAACTCAGCAATATATTCATCTTGTTGACCTAATGCATTTTGTTTAATAGAATCAAATGTCTCTAACAATTCACCATACTTGATTTCTTTAGATTTTTCTACAGTTCCTTTGTATAATTGATTTAACTCTTCAAATCTTGTTTTAAATGTATTTCTTAATTTAGAAACTTCACCTTTAGCTAGGAAACGAATATACTTACTAGCATCTTTATCAGCATTATCAATTACCCAGTTGTAATATCTTTGTTCAACTGTAGAGTTACCATTAGTTAAATACTTAATCACTTCAGGATAACCATTCTTACCTGTACGCAAGTTCTTAAGATAAAGACTCAACTTATCTATGTCAAAGTCAGATCCTGCTTTCAATACAAGTGGTCCTGGAACAATTACAGAGTCACCAAATTCTTTTGGTAAAAACTTAGCAATACGGAATGCATCTATAGAGTTCTGCTTCTGTGTAGGAATACGGAACGCAATACCAGTGATGGCAGCTAATTCGGCTTTACCTTCTTCAGTGTTATTGAAGTAGTTCATTAATTCCTCATCTGTTTTATCAGATTTGAACCAACGACCGACCATAATCTCACACACACGCTTACCATCTTCATCTATATAGAAATTCAATACATCAGATATATATGCTTTACCCTTTATAGGATCTTTCTTAGCACCAACTGTTTCTAATAGACGAGAAGTCATTTGTACTTTCTGACCACCAGTGATTTTTGGAGAAAACACTGTAGAGTCTGCAATAGAGTACAAGATGTTTCTAAGTTGATCATATGCAGGCGTAGCCTCCATGATAACTTGTCCAGCTCTCATTCCTTCTAAAGCAGAGATTACATTATCGTTTACATCACGACTAGTAATTGAATCGGTTAATAAATCAATTACTTTATCAATGTTTGAAATAATGTAACCATCTTTAGTTTTAGTAAGTCCTAGTTTCTTAAGTAATGACTTATATCCAGTTTCTGTAAGTGCTTCTATTAAGGCTTGATTGTTTTTAATCTCTTTGTATAAAGGAGAAGCAGTTTCTTTATCTTTCTCTTGTGACCAAGCAATAAAACGTTTTTCAAAACTTTTTTCATTTGGCATATAATCTACAGGAACCCCCCCTTCCATAAAGTCCATAGTAATTAACTTTGTAGCTTGTGATCCACGAGTTACAAGATCTTCAGTCTTAGAAGGAACTTCTGATTGAATATCAATGATAGCAAAAGGAACATTAACAATGCCTTTGAACTTAGTAGTGTTCATTGCACCAGACTTATCATATAGATCGTTGATTTGTTCAGCACCAACCTTTCTACCACTAGCATATACAGCATAATCAATATCTTCAGCTATCATCTTATCGTATAGCTTAAGGGCATTAGTAGAATTAACTAAATTACCTGCTTCATCCTTCTGACTCAACTCATGTAAGATACGATATGATAGAGGGAATAATGCAAACTTATCTAGCATTACATCATTGTAATCCTTACCATTATCTTTGTTACCACGAGAGATAGGCTTTAATGGAGTGTATGCACTCTTAACACCAGGGTTTCCTCTATCAAGAATCTTCATTTCTTTAGCAGTTAATTGATTAAAATATTTAGCTGCTAAATCTTTATCACCTTCTCTTTCAGCACGTTGAGCTTTCTCACGTTTTTCCCATGCCATATCATAACGATATTGACGTTCTTCTGCACTATTCCATTCTCCAGCACGAATTCTAAACTTACGATGTGCAGGGAATGTAATCATGCCACCACCATCAGTTTCATCATATGCTTTTTTCATGTATCCTTTAAGATCATGAACAGCTTTAACGTCTGCTAATGTAATAGTTCTAAAATAATCACGAATGTAATTACTATAGCCAATCTCACCTTTTTTGAATTCTTTATTGTATACACGCTCCATGGCCTTATTCATCTTAGGGCTACCAGCCATAATCTTTTGACCAGGAGAATTAAAGTTCTTAATACGCTTTAATTCATCAGCATACTGATAAGGATCAGAGTATAATAACTTGTGCAATTCAATATTAGCAATCATGTAGTTTGCTGCATTAGCATACATGATTTTATCAAATTGCTGTTTAGAAATTGTAGACTTAGTAATGAATGGAAGATTTTCTACTTTGTATGAATCTTCATCTTTTGTAGATTCAGTTACAATCTCGTATTGTTTTAATACGTTTTCTGTAAATGTATTTGCATCCCTAGTGATGAAGTTAACAATAGCTTTGTTAATTTCTTTTACATTAGTATTGTAGACTTCTTCTATAGAACCTTCAGCATTAACAATCTTAGTATGTAAAGCATTACGTTCTGTTTCAGTCTTAGCATTGTTATCAGCTAAGATATCTTTGAAGAAACGTAAATCTTTTTTACTACGAGTTTCTGCTTTATTCTGTACAATATTACGTTTTGTATCACGAGATAAGCTAAGCTCATCCATGAAGTAACCTTTGAAGATGTTCAACACTTCTTCTGGATCTGTTGCTTTTACATGTTTACCCATGTAGTTCATCCACTCCATAGAAGCATCACCTGGGACAAGACTTAGGAAGTATCCTTCATTGTTCAAGTTCATCTCAAGGATAGTACGCTCTTTAAAGTTTAAGTTGGATGAAGGTTTCTTTCTGTTAGTAACAGCATTGTTCATACCATCAGCAACACCTGGCTTCATGTAGTTCTCAGATTTGTCTTTACGAAGACCTTTAGAACTAAACATTGCTTTAATCAATACAGAGTTTCTTGCAAAATCATCTGTAAGGATATATGAATAACGTGTATCACGTAACTCTTCTAAGTTATCAATCTTTGATAATGCATCAAATAATTCACTACCAGCATTTGGTCCAATGAATGTTTGCGTCTTCTCACCATTAATGTTATAATATGTAGAGCTAAACTCAGGATTATCAATCTTAGCTTTAAGTTCAGACAATGTAGTGATGCGACCATCAATATCTAATGTCTTTCCTTGGTTACTAATAATATTATTTCCTGTAGAGATACTTTGATAAATACCTTTTACAGCATCATCAAAGTTTTTTCTATCTTGTTCTTTAAGTTTATCAACTTGTTCACGTGTAAATCCTGCAATTCCTAAGTTCTTTAAGAATGCAACTTGACCAGTAGTTTTCTTAAGATCAACATTACGTAAACTATCTTTTCTACCTACATAGTTAATACCTGTTTTCTTTACATATAATGATCCTCCAGATCTTGCTTTATTAATTAAACCTGCAAGAAAGTCTTTCTTAACTTGTCTAGCTGCTGTAGAGAAGTTAGAATCTCCAACTTGAATATCACCATTAGCAAGAATGTAAACATTCTTTACATCAGGGTTTTGCTTCTTAAACAATCTCCAGAATGCATTAACTAAATTAATATCACCTTCTGTATCTAAATCAGAAATGTCTTTACCTTGTGTTAAACGATTAACAAGTCTTGCATAGTTCTTATCACGTTCTGCTAATTCATTAAGAAGAGTGATCATCTCCTCTACATCACGTGCACCTACAACAGCATTTTGTATAGTTACATAAGCTTGATCTGTAGGAATTAAACTAACACCACCTAGTGGAGTTAAGATAAATTCTCCTGTCTCCCGATCTACTTTTGGTAAACTAGAGATTAATAACTTAACTGCAACATTAGCTTTCTTCAAACTATCAATCTTATCAGCTTGTTGGTAATCTCCACGTCCTGAGTTATTCTCATCATTTAGAATAAGGTTATCATTCTCGTCAAACTCAATACCAAACTTCTTCAAGTATGAATCAAGTTCATTGAAAATGTTATCCCATTTTTGATTAACTACAGAAAGTAAAGTCTCTTGATTAGCAATTAGTTTATCACGAACTTCTTTAGTTATTAATTTATCAGTATATAATGAATCAATGTCTTCAATGTTCTCATCAAGTAAATCTAATGTAACATCTTTAAGCTCATCATATAGAATACTTTTATTGATGTTATTAAATTCAAAAAGATTTGTATCTGCTCTATCAAGAATAGAAAGCACAGATTCATAAGTCATGTTTTGCAACATGTCATTTAATTGTCCGCTTGTCAAACCTGCTACACGATACTTACTTGCGTTATCTCCAAATGCATCTTCTACATCAATGATTCCTGCCTTAGCAAAAGATAATGCAGAGTCATTAGCACTTGCTTGTGCATAATATCCAGATCCCATTTGTTGGAATATCTTCTCTAAGTTACTCTTAGCTTGAGGACCTACAAAGAATTCTTTAATGAATTGCCATAAGTCAGCAAAGAACTGAGCAATAACAGAGCTCTTCTTATTAGCAGCTACAGGACGTTTTCCATATTGGAAGAAGTCTCTAGCTTCTTCAGCCATCTGCTCTCTAATCTCATCATTACTAGCTTTGCTATATTCTATAGTTCTACCAGTTTCTCTATCTACAAACGTTCCTGTTCTAGCTCTAAACTCAGCACGTAACGCAGAACGCTCTGCAGGAGTAGTGAACATGTCCATTACTGCCTCAAATGCCTCGTGATAGATTGAACCAACCTCAGCATTCTCAGCTAAGTAAATAGCAGAATCTTTAATCATACCAAAAGCTTTAACACCATTTGGTCCTTGGATTAAATTCTTAACACGATATAAAGGAATGGTTGGGAAGTTAGCTTTCATGAATGCAGTTATCTTATCCCAGTTTTCACCTTCGTATTGATTGATTGATTCTAATAGTTTTGAAATTCTAAACTTCTCTTTACCAGGTCTAGGCTTACGTCTTCTTTGTCTTTCTCTAACTAGTTGTTCAGGAGTTTGTTCTTCAGTAAGTCCTAATTCTGCTAATTGTGCATCATACTTAGCATTGATTTTATCAATTACTTCTTGTTCAGTTTCTCCTTCAAACTCTCCACCATAGACAACCCATGTACCTACTTTAAAATAAGGATCATTTTTATCTGTAACCTGTCTAATAGGTCTTTCTAAATTTCTTTTTCTTTTATTTTCTATATTAGCTACTCTAATATCATCAATAGGCTCTACTTCAACAGGAGCTTGTTGTGCAGAAAATCCTTCAGCTTCTTCCTCATCTACAATTTCTTCTTCTTCTTCAGTAATTTCCTCTTCAGTAGTTTCTTCTTCAGCTTTTTCTTTAGCAACTTGTTTTGATGTTGCTTTATTTTGCATAAGCTGAGCAGAAATGATCAGCTGTGCAGCAATCTTAAATAACTCTTCTGGTGTTAAATCTTTGGCTGTTTCAAAATCAAGAGGAGCATCTGCAGGATATCTAAATTTAGCAATAGCAAATAACTTATTAACTGCTTCTTGATTCTCTAGATCAGATGCAACAGAACGCATCTCATCATTGATTTTAACATCTACAGCATAACCATCACCTTCTTTTACAGCAGTGTATTCAATCTCACCTAAATATGGATGTGCTTCTAACTGGATTGTATTCAAATCTTTACCAGTAGTTTTAGGAGCTTTAGATTCTGATGTAGTTTTCTTAGCTTTAGGTGCTTTGTTTGCAGGAGTTAGCTTCTTACTAGCAATAGCTTTTCTGTTTGCAACAGTAGCTTTCTTCTCAGCTCTCTTTTCAGCAGCTTCAACTTTACCTTTATAGTAATCACGCTTATCAGTGATGGTAAAATAGATAGACTCTCTATTGATATCTGTAGGAGTTTCAATAGGTTTTAATCTTGTAGCTAATGGAATTTCTTCTGTAGCTCTAGGAGAACCATCTGGGTTCTTATTAGATAATAAGTATGATTGATAGTTCTCCCATCTCACTTTAACTAATTCACCTTCTGCATTTACACCAGTGATTTGGTAGTAAGGAGCATCCCAGTTTTTAGTAGCTTGTGTAGAGTTAACATTACCATACATTCCTTGAATGATAGCAATCAATCCGTCTTTACGTCTTTCTAATTCTGTAGGAGTGAAAGGAATCTTTAAGCCTTTACCAGAAATAGATAATACCAATGAATCTTCTTCATCATTTGCATACTCAAAAAATATACTGCTGAAGCCAGGATCTTTTACATTTCCTTCAGAATCTTTTGGTGTTCCCCAATAAACTACAGTCTTTAACCATTCAACAATTTCTGGTGAGTCAGCTGATGTAGCATTGCCGTCTTTGAAGATATTGTTAGATAGACGTAAGATCATATCATAGATAACTTCAGCTTCTTTCTTATTGAAGTTTCTATTCATTAACTTAGCAAGACCATTCTTTAATGCAAGAAGAGGCATACCAACTTTAGCTGCAATAGAAACCTCACCTCTACGCTCATTACCTTTTGTTGTAGGAACAATAATTAAAGGAGTAGTTTCTAATGCATCTTCTGTAATTAATTGTGCATCTTGTGCAGAAGTTCTTGTTATGTAGTCAGGTTGTTCTTTCTGATTCTCATCTAAATATGTATTGTAAACAGGTACACCAAATGATGCTTGAATGTTCTCAGGAATTAATTCATCACTAGCTAAGTATTCTTCACGATCTTTAGCATACTGTTTTTTAATTTCTTCAATTAAATCTTTATCTGTTCCTTTTTGGAACATAGATTGTCCACCGTACTTCTCGCTCCACTTAAATTCTTCAGTAGGCATCAATTGATACACTGCCTCATCTAATGTACGCTTAGCAAACTCTAAAGCTGTTTCAGTTTCTCCCTTTACAATACGCTCTCCAAACTCATTAACTAAATATAAGTTTCCATCTTCATCCTCTTCTGTAACAACTAGACATAAAGTATTTTTAGAATCTACATTAGTAGTGATGTGTTGAGTTAATCCTCGAATACCTAAAGCCTCTTGTGTTTTAGAGTTAACAATTACACCTTTGATTCTATTCCTAAGTTCTGTAGAAAGGTTTGCTAAACGTGCACCAAAACGAACTGATCTATCATATCCTTCAACTTGTGGAGAAGGAATAGAAGAAGACGGAATGTCTGCTGTGTTTTTCTTACTGTCTGTTTCTACAGTGTCATCTGTGCGAGATACAGGAACACTAGACTTATCTTCTGTACCAAGAATAGCTTTCTGTAGAGCTTTATCTTTTCTTAACTTTTCTTCTTCAGCTAATTGTGTTTCGTATTCATTGATTGTATTCTCAAACGAATCTAAGATTGTAGCCTTAGACATTTGTTGTGTAATCAATTCATCTAATTTAGCAGTTAATGCACCTACTCCTGTAGCTAATGCATCTGTCTTAGATTTTAATGTAGGTATCTTTAACTCATCAGCAAAGTCACTGATGTCAGATTCAAGTTGCATAACAGCTTCTGTAAATCCTAGACGTTGTTCAATAAACATTCTAGCACCTTCTTCTCCTTGGAACTTCTCAAGTTGTTCTTGTAAAGCTTCAATGTTTAAAGGCATACCAGGGTTTTCTTCTCTTAAGCGTTTAATATAATCACTTAGTAAAGATAGAGCATCAGCTAATGCAGCTTGTGTATCTGCTAATAAATCTGTATTGTATTTAATAGCATCATTTGTATTGTCAATTAAATCTTCTAATACATTAATATCTTTTTTAACTTGCTCAAGAATATCTTTTGCTTCTCCTTCAAGCGTATCCATATTGTCATATAGATTCTCAATGTAAGGAATAGCAGATTCTAATTCTGTTTTTTCAGCTTCAAGACTTGCAATCTCTTCTGTTAAATCCTTTGCAAGTTTAGATAGATCATTGATAGTTTTCTTAACCTTCTTAGTTAACTTCTTACCGCCATCTACCTCTGTATTGATTTTGTTTAAATCTTCTTGTGCAGTAGATAAACGTTCTTTATTCTTTGTAAGCTTCTCTGTAACTTCATCTAATCTTTCTTTTGTATTATTGTAAAGATCAGTGATCATCTTAGTTCTTAGGTAAGATGGATCTGTAGAAAGTGTATCTTCTGAGGATAAGTAATCCTCTAGTGCTTTTTGTTCTTCTGAAGTTAATTTACCTATAACTTCAAGCATTGCTTGTTTATAGCCTTTCTTAGCTTTAAACATATTATGCTTAACCTCTCTTGTAACAGTTTTACCTTTAGCATTCTTATACTTGAATACTAATGAGTCTTTAGTTGCATCATATTCTAATGTACCTTCGATACCTTTTCCTTCTGCATCCTTAAGTCCATGATGAAGGTATTTCTTATTCCAGTTAGCTAAATAGAATTTAAGCTTACTGTTCTTAGCAGCATCAGCCATATCACCTACATATAATTTATTAAAATAGTTAGCAGGAACATCTAGTTCTGTACCATCAGACTCTTTGATACGATATGTACCATCTTCATTCTGTCCTATTACAGTGAATGTAGGAGCTTTGTAAACATCTTCACCTGCTTCATTCTGTGTAGCAGGACGTGGAGAATAATACTCTTTACCAATCTGTAAGTTTAAATCGCCATTCTTAGCTTTAATTTTAATAGTTTCTTTCTCACCAGGCTGCTCAGCTGCCTTACGCATTTCATCTTGTATCTTTGCTTTGATATCTGCTATATCATATTTTTCTGGATTAGCAACAATATCATTAAACTCAGATAAGAACTTCTTTCTACGAAGTCCTAACTCCATTACATCTTTAGCAGCTTGTGTTAAACTAGTCTTATCAGCAACATCTAACAAAGGTAAGCCTTCAACATCAGCTAAAAGCTTATCTCTTGCTTCATCTGCAAGTTGTCCTGTAGTATTAATCTCTTCCATAACAGTAGCTGTAGAAATACCAGCTAATGCAAGTTTCTGATCTACTTGAGGAATACGTCTATTATAATCTGCAACTTTTGACTTAGCATAGATTAACTTATCAATATTATTTTTTGAATACTTTCTTTTTTTAGTTTCAGGATCAACTGCACCTTCATATGCAAACTTTGTAGCATTAGTAATACTTTCTACAGTGTTAGCTTGTTCTTTTAATAAGTTTAGTCTAGCTTGGAATGATTCTGGAGTATCGGTCTCTGCAGCTTTACCAGATTTTTTCAAATCTTCAAAATCAGTAATAGCTTGTCTTTCTAATTCTGCAATCTCAATATCAATAGCTTCTTTAGCACCATATTGTAAACGAGATGTAATGAATGTGTGTGCATAGTCATACTCTTTATCTTTTGACTCAAGCTCATCATTCAATACAATAGCATCAGCACGCTCTGCTTGTATTGCTTGTGCACGTCTAGCATTATCTGAAGCAAAGCTCAATACATTAGCTGCTCTACTATCATTCCACGATTTCATTGCAACATCTCTAATACGTGCTTCTTGTCCACCATAGCCAGTAAAACCACGTTGTTGAATACTACCTACAGCAGTAGAAATACCTCCAGAGAAACCTCCTGTAAAGATATTTAATAAACCTTCGCTAGAAGTAATAGCTTCATCTATACCATATTGAAAACCATCTTTTAAGAAAGTTACATCTTCTCCTTTATATTTTTTATTGAAGTAATTTTGTGTACCACTTTGAATAGCAAACTGTGCACCTTCTTCAAATGCTTCAGCAGGATTAAAAACTAATCCAGCAGCTTTATATCCTTGATATAATAGTTTACCAAATCCTTCTTTAGGAAGAGAACTTGCCCATGTACCATTTCTAAATGCAGCATTAACTACACCTGTCTCCCCTCTAAAAGTAGAAGACATAATTTTAGGAAGCTGAATATAGTTTGTTGCAGTTAATAATGCAGTGTTAGCCAACCAACTAAAGTTACCAACACTTTCAGCATAGTCATTAATCTCAGCAATATCCTCTGGTGTAGGATCATAACCATTCTTAGTTTTGAATTCAGAAATCATTCTTTCTCTAAACTCTTGAGAGTTATTCAATGCTTCAAATCCTGCTTCAGCTGCAGTACCAGTTGTAGCTACAATTGCACGATCTATTTGTTTAGGATCTTTTAATATATTACCTACAGAAGATTTAGCCTGTGCTAAAATACTTTCTAACTTAGTAGTAGTCTTTGCAATAGATGCAGCTTCTCCTAATGTAACATTTTCAGCAATAGCAGCGTCTGCAGCAGCGGCCCACTTAGCACCATATCCAGCAATTTTAGATGTAAGACCCATTGCTTTCAATGCTCCTCCAAAAACAAAACCAGCACCAATAGAACCTACTGTATATCCTAAGTTTTTTACAATATTGTCAAAGAAGAAATTACCTGTAAATAAATTTGCAGGTTCCCACCAATCACCTTTTCTTTCACGCTCTGTTTTGTAATGAGCGTAACTATTTTCAAGTTCTTTTGTATAATCATTAAGACCTTCTGATACAGAATTTTTCCAAAATGATGCAGAATTTTGATCTAGTATAGCACTAGTTATTCCAGCTACTACCCCGACTGTACCATTTAAAAAAGCAGAAGTTGCAATGCCTCCAAACTTAACAACACCATTTACAGCCTTCTCTCCTAAACCTTGATGTACAGCATAAGCTTGTTCATTATCTGTTCCAGGAAATTGTTGAGGAAAACGACCAGTCATATCAACATCTTTTCCAAAAACAACAGGTAGTGTATTCTCTAATGATTCTCCTGAACTTAATTTTTGCATAAGTCGATCAGACTCACCCATAGGACCTGTAGAAACTGGTGTTGTTGGACGAACTGCCCCACGCACGGTTGGTAAATTCCTTGTTAAATCTGGAATAACTACACCTAAGTTTTCGGTTGGTTTATATCCTTTAAACTCTTCTGGAAGTTGATCTGCCATTAGTTATTTATTTTTTTGTATTAATTCATCAATTACTGCTGGGCTAATATCATAAGATACGCCTAATAAAGTTGTATTTAATTTACCACCTATTCTTTTAGAAAGACCATTTGGATAACTAATAGGATCTGGAAAAGTTATAGGACGACTTCTTCCTGGCACATTTAATTCAAACCATACTATATCAGGATTACTATTATCTACAACTAGATTACCAGTTGTTTTTTTATACTTAGTATCAGCTAATAATGGAAACGATCTTCCGCTAAACCAAGGTATACCGTTCTTATCTGTAGTTCCTGTAGTATTTAATTTAAGAAACATTGGATCTAGATCAACTGATTTGTAACCAGATCTTCCCATTACATTCTCATAATCTTCAGGTTCTACAATTGCACGAGCACTTCCCTCTTTAGAAGTAGTGACCATTGTATATTGCATCTGTCCATTAATTTGTTTAACCTCAAAATTGGTCTTAGCTTTATCTCCATTTGCTACTTTGATATAATTAGCATAATCAAAACTAGGTTCTAAATTTGGTGCAGTTGTATATTTAGAAAGGATATCATTTATTTTTGATGAAACAATTTCTTTATTATCAGTACCTGTAGGAACTGACTCAATTATTTTACGAGGAATTAATTCTGATTTAGAATATAGTTCGCCTTTAATTTTAGATACTTTTGCAAATGCACTATTTCTAAGAAGACTAGCAGTACTTAATATTACATCACGAGATGCATCTCCTGGAGCAGCTCCAATATCTGCATTATCTGCAAGATCTACTAATGTAGAGAGTTTTTGATAATTCTGTATTCCGTATTTTCTAATTAATCTTGCTTCAGATGCGGCAGCTTCAATTTTTTGATTATCATCTACAGTAAATCTACCAAGGAGATTTAATAAACGCGGAGTTGTTTTAACTGCATCAACAACATCTTCTTTTGTAAGATTTAATATTTTTGGATTTTTTATATCTCCAACTTGAATAGATAAAGGTTTTACTGATTTTAAAATTTCTTCATATTCTTTATAATCAATTCCTTCTCTTTGTGCAATAGCCTTAGCCTGTATTTCTATATCTCTAATAGCATCACCTTTTGCTGATACAGAGTTATTTAATGCTTTAAGTGTTTCAATTTGTCCATGAAATCGTGGAAGTATGTTTCTTGGATTTTGTATATAAGATTCTATTAATTTTCCAGCAAATCTATTCATCATTGCTGTTTTATTTTGCTCTTTTCCACCTGTCCAAGTTTGAACATTTTTCATTAGTTGTTCATCTGTCATATCAGGATTGAGGGACCTCATCCATTGTAATCCTAATTCTTGACCTAGTGCATTTTGAGTCTCTACGTCTGTAAGATATCCTCCTTCAAATTCAGATCTTAATCCTTCATAATCTTGTTTATCTATTGGACCAAGAGTTGGTTTATTTGGTTTCTTATTTTGTTCTCCAGGATAATATCCAAACTTACCAAAAAACTCTTCTTTACGCCAAGCACTTTCAACAGATTTATCATTAGCATGCTCTTGTCTTAGAATAGTAAACTCATTAGCTTGTCTAGCTTCTGTTTTTAATTGTAAAGCAAACTGATTCTCCTTCATAGTTACATCAAACCAGGGGTTGATTTTGTATTCTGTAATGTCAGAAACTTCTTTCATCTGAGCAGCCACACCTTGTAAATAGTTTGTACTATACAAGTTAGCTCTAAGAGAGTTAGCATTCTTAGTAACGTAATCAATATTAGAAGCTTCGTCACGTTGCTTCTCTAATGCACCAAGATTATCTACTGCATCTTCTTTAGCTTTTTGTAATATCTGTAATTTCTCTGGATCATATTCAGATCCACCAGATATACTTTCAGCTACATTAATACGTGCAATCTCTGTTTTTAATCTATCAATATGTCCAGTGAAAGTACCTCTTACTTTTTCAGCTAACATTTCAGGAGTTAATGATTTATTCTCATACATACCTGTAATAGCAAGTTGTCGCTTAACTGCAGGTGTAAGAGAATTATTAAAAGCAGCTAATAACTTCTCTGCTGTTTTTCCTTTAATGTGACGGTCAGCCATCACCTTGTTAATTTTAGGTGACACTTGTCCTGTCACAGGATCACGTTGCATTACAACTTTACCATTTGCTGTTTCAAACAATTCAGGAATTACATACTCATCTATACCTGTAGACTTTGCTACTTCTTTTAAATGCTCTGCTACATCTACATAAGGAATATACTTACCATCAAACTGATCACCAAGTTTTCCAGTCATGTATTTATTTAACTCTGTTTGATAAAGATCAACATTCTCTGGTGCTAACTTTCCTTCCTTTTCAGCAGCAGTCATTCTTTCAGAATTCTTTTTAATCTGAGCAGATGAATATACAGTAGCTTGAATATATGGATCTTTAATAATTTCACTAGCCATACCACCAACAGAGTTAACTAATTGTTGATTAGAAAAATCTCCAGCAGCAACATATGATAAGTCATTTCCTAACTCATTAAGTTTAGATTCTAAATATGCCTTATCTTGGGGTCTAGCTGCTTGTAAACCAGCTACATTATCAATATAAGTTTGTATTTTTTGAACACCTTGATCGTATTGAGCTTGCTTTTGCATACCAACCTTAGCCATCAACTCAATTGGAAGTTGTTGAATGTAAGGGTTAAATTGCGAAATTGCGTCTGTATATGAAGCCATAGGATAGTATAATTAACAAATATAATTTAAAATATTACATATACAAAGAAGACTAACAAAAGTTAGTAATCTTGTATAACTAGTTTGATTAGAGACCTTTGATTGC